>Ga0222714_10000487_pt1 | contig 45375 bp, 29 predicted proteins | sample C33_3DmetaG_FD_165048 | JGI IMG/M metagenome (GOLD analysis project Ga0222714, IMG submission 165048) | Estuarine water microbial communities from San Francisco Bay, California, United States - C33_3D | ecosystem: Environmental > Aquatic > Marine > Unclassified | place: USA: California...
ACTATCATGTTTGGGACAACTTCCCAGTACCGCATTTTAACGCACGCTGGTACCGCTCAAATGATCATATTGCATGTATTTCTAAGGTTACTCACCAAGTTGTACAAGCAGCAGCGCCTGATGTTGATAGCACTTATCTCCCACATGCTGTACCAAACACGGTATTCCGACCCGCTGAAACAGCAGAGGAAAAAGCTTCAGTGCAACAAGTCAGACAACAGGTTTTTGATTCTAGTTCAATGAAGAACCCAAACAAGAAGATTTTCTTTTGGAACAGCAGAAATGCACGTAGAAAGCAAAGCGGAACACTTATTTGGTGGTTCAAAGAGTTTCTTGATGAAGTTGGGCACGATAAGGCATCCCTTTTGATGCACACAGATCCGCGAGATCCTCATGGACAAGATTTGCCGCATATTATCGAACACCTTGGAATTACAGACGGTCAAGTTTTACTCTCGTCGCAGAAGGTTCCACCAGATGGTTTAGCATCTATGTACCGTGCAGCAGACTACACTATTGGTATTAGTGATGCAGAGGGCTTCGGTTTATCAACTTTGGAGTCCCTGTCTAGTGGTACTCCCATCATTGTTAACATGACTGGTGGCTTGCAAGAGCAAGTTACCGATGGAAAGAACTGGTTTGGGTGGGGAATTCAACCGGCTAGTAAGTCTATCATCGGCTCTTTGCAGGTTCCATACATTTATGAGGACCGCATAAGCCAAGAAGACTTCAATAAGGTGATGAAAAGCGCACTTAAATTGACCGCTCCAAAATATAAAAAGATGGTCGAGGCGGGTTTGAAGCACGTCAAGGACAACTACAGCTTTGAGAAGTATGAAACTTCATGGATAAATTTAATGGATGAAATTATAGAAAAACACGGTTCTTGGGAAAACAGGACCAATCACAAAAGATGGTATCTCATGGAGGTGGCATAATGAAGAAAACTGTATTGTTGAGAGGACCAGTTCTCAGTCGTTCCGGATACGGAGAGCAAACTAGATTTGCTTTAAGAGCATTGCGCAGTCGCGAGGATATGTTTGATATTTTTATTCATCCGCTCGGATGGGGACAGACGGGCTGGGTTTCCTCTACCGATGAAGAAAGAAAGTGGATCGATCAAAAGATAGAGAAGACAATTAGTTACGTCCAAAATGGTGGTACGTTTGATATTTCTGTCCAATCTGCACTTCCTAGTGAGTTTGAGAAGTTGGCGACCATAAACATCGGTTACACTGCTGGAATAGAAACAACAAAGTGTGCGGCAGAGTGGATAGATAGAGCGAATTCTTCTGTTGATAAGATAATTTTTGTTTCAAGTCACTCCAAGAATGTATACGATAACACAACTCACATTGTTGCCGTTAATGCTCAAGGGCAAGGAAAAGTAATTGAAAATCAAAACGATCCGATACTTCAAGATCCAAATTTTCAAAAACAGGAATTTCGTTCAACCGTTGAAACACACGCAGTAAATTATCCAGTCAAGAGTTATGATGATCTTAGCGCACTTGAACTAGATCTAACAACAGACTACAACTTTGCTTGTGTTGCTCAGTTTGGTCCACGAAAGAACCTTCAAAATACAATTGAGTGGTTTATTCAGGAGTTTCACGATGATGCCGAAGTGGGACTCGTGGTGAAGACAAACATTGTTAAGAACAGCCTTTTAGATAGAGAAGCATGCGAGGGAAGGCTTAAAGGATTGATATCAAAGTATCCAGACAAAAAGTGCAAGGTATATCTTCTTCACGGTGATATGACTGATAAAGAAATGCATGAGATTTACTTAAACGATAAGATATTTGCTGCTCTGTCATTGACACATGGTGAGGGCTTTGGGCTCCCACTATTCGAGGCAGCTTACATGGGCGTCCCCGTAGTCGCTCCGGGCTGGTCAGGACAAATGGATTTCTTGTGCGATGAGAATGGTAAAGAGCATTTTTATAATGTTGCGTTCGACTTGAATCCTGTGCAAGAAGAGGCAGTTTGGCAAGGTGTTATTCTTAGGAATTCTATGTGGGCATATGCTCGTGAAACCTCCGCAAAAGAAAAGATGCGCGCATGCTACAATGACGCTAAAGAAGGCAAGCTAGATGAATATCAGCAATATGCCGAATCCCTTAAAGAAAGATTCAACGAGAGCAAGATGTACGAACAATTTATTGCGGCTATGGACGTTGAAGCTTCCTTTAATGTTGAGTCTTGGTTGAATGATTTAGATATCGAAGAAATGGAATGAAAATAGTATTTGTCGCTGACTTCTTTGCTGATCAAGTGCTTGGCGGCGGAGAACTAAACAACGAGGAGCTAATAAATATACTAGTTTCACAAGGACACTCTGTAGAGAAAGTTAATAGCCATGTTGTAACAAGCGAATTCGTTGAACAAAGAAAAGATCACAAGTTTGTAATTGCTAACTTTGTAGCACTTCCTCATGGAGCCAAAGAACTGTTTTATGATAAGCAGTATATAATATACGAGCATGATCACAAATATTTAAGCACCCGCAATCCGGGTGTTTTTCCAAATTTAAAAGCACCAAGCGAGCACGTCATTAATTTGGAATTTTATCAGAACGCCAAAGCAGTATTGTGTCAGTCGGCATTCCATACAGACATCGCACTAAAGAACACAAATCTAACAAACCTTGTAAATCTTGGTGGAAACATATGGGACATAGACTCATTGAACTTTGTATCCGAGCAAGCCGATGTAGAAAAAAACGGCAGATACGCTATAATGAATTCAAACATAAGACACAAGAATACTGCTGGTGCAATAAAATTTTGTAATGCAAAGGGATATGATTATACTTTGATCCAAAGTGGAGAATACAAGCAGTTTCTCAAAGCAATGGGAGAAAACAAGTCGCTAGTGTTCCTCCCAGAAACCCCAGAAACGCTTTCTAGAATAGTTGTAGAGGCTCGGATGATGAACATGGGGGTTGTTACCAATAAGTTAATAGGAGCCGCTAGCGAGCCTTGGTACGCTCTTAAAGGGCACGAACTGATAGAAGTGATGAAACAAAAGAGAAGTGAAATAACAAACAAGGTTTTGGAGAGTTTAAAATGAAAGAAAAAAAGGTTTATTGCCTTAACTATAATAAACATGCCGGCAAGTGGATATATGATGGATATCAAAGTGCTTGGGAACATCTAGGCTACGAATTAGAAATTGCTTCTTCCAACGAAAAAAATCAAACGGCTGATGGTTCTCCGGTCCCGCTTACCTCTGAACTATTGAGCGAAGAATACTATATAATGTCATCAGCTAATTTGTTTGTCCAAGAGCGTTATATTGACGCACTGGCGCATTCAAAGAGGTCTTTTCTTTTTGTACAACCAAGAACCTTTGTGGAACCGTGGGGTAGGCACCCAAATTATGTTTGCGACTTGAACCAGCAGTGGGTTGATGAGATAAACAAGCTAGATAATGTTATATTGTGGACATTTGTGAGCGTGGGCGAAGAAAATAAACATTTTTACAGCCAATGGGATAAAAAAATACACACTTTCCCATTAGCATTTGACTCTATCAACTATAAGCCACAAGAAGTTGAGAAAATGAAACAGTTCGATATATGTTTCGTTGGCGGTTGGGCGGACAATGGTTTTAATGAGAAAAGAAAGATAATTTTAGATATCTTCAAGAGCTTTATGGAAACTGATTTAAAGTGTGGTTTTTTCGTAAACAAAAATCTGACTCACCAACAAGAATGTAATCTTCTAGCAAATAGTAAGCTGACACTCAACATTCATGATGCTTACCAAAGGGTTCTAGGATTCGATACAAACGAGAGGACGTTTAAGTCTTTGGGTCTTAACGGACTCATGGTATCAGACACGGTCGGACAGTTGAACCAAATATTTCCAGATGTAAGGACAAGTTTGGAACCAAAGCAACTCGTAGAAATTACGAAAGAAATATTAGCAATGCCGGAAAATGACAGAGAAGAGTTGCGTCAAAAGAACAAAGATGATATATTAAAGAACCACACCTATGTGAACAGGGTGCAAGAGATGCTGAAAATATGAGTCCCAAAGTAACCATCATAATACCTTGTTATAACTCAGAGAAGTGGATCGAAGAATGTATCATGTCTGCGTTAAATCAAACTTATGATAACAAGGAAGTAATTTTTGTTGACAATGAAAGTTCTGATTCAAGTTTAGAAATAGCAAAAAGAATACAAGAAACTCACAAAGAATTAGTAGTCGAGACAGCAGAAAACATCTACAAACATTCTTATCAGGAACCAGTAGAAAAGGCGCTGAGTATTTCGACCGGTGAATATGCAACAATATTGGGATCTGATGACTTCATCGATGAAGACTATATAAAAAATATAGCCGAAATTTTAAGCAAGTCTGATAAAATTTCCGTATTACAGTCTCCGGTAAGGGGCGTGAAGGGCGTAGAAAAAACATTTGTAGGGGAGATCTCCCATTCTTATAAAAACCTGCAACAGTTTAAAGAACAGCTTTTCATTCGATGCCCAGTAACGACTCCGACGATAGTGTTTAAAAAAACTTTGTATGATAGCGGAATTGTTAGATGGAAGTCAGAAGAATACCTTGGCGCATGCGACTATGAATTATATTTCAACTTGACAGATAATAATATTTTCATATATCCTTTTCCGAAATGGATTGGGTACTACTACAGATGGCACGAAGATCAATGTACTTGGGGAATGCACAAAGAAGAAACTAACTTCGATCAAAAAATCAAAGACTATTGGAGAAACAAGTGGACACGAACTTAACAGAAGAAGACTTGAGAAATTTTGAATTAGAAATATTTGATTTATTCAAGAATAAAAAAATTCACTCTCCAATCCATTTACGTGGCGGAAACGAGAAACAGTTAATAGAAATTTTCAAAAACATAAAACACGAAGATTATTGTTTTGCGACTTGGGCTAGCCATTTAGAATGTTTATTGAAAGGTGTACCAAGAGAAGAATTAAAGAAAGCAATATTGAAAAATAAATCTATTTGCTTATCTTTTAAAGAATACAATATTCTGTCTTCTGCAATTGTTGGTGGAAATGCACCGATCGCCGTTGGTATAGCAAAAGGCTTGAAGATGAAAGGTTCAACTCAACACGTATGGTGTTTCGTGGGCGATATGTCATTCTACACAGGTAGTGTACAGGAAAGCTTAAGGTATGCAGAGGTACATGACCTGCCAATTACTTTTGTGGTAGCCAATAATCACAAAAGTGTTGAAACGCCGACAGAAGAAGTGTGGGGTAATGATATTAAGGAACTTGCAATTAACTCAAAGAAATGCATCTATTATGAATATGAAAACCATTTCCCTCATGCTGGAATTGGAGAGAAGGTATTATTTTAATGACTAACTTAAACTACGCAGAAGAATTAAACAAAGCAATGTCTTATCTTTCTGAACAGGAAGATACCATTTTTCTTGGACAAAGCATGGTATATGGAGGAATTGCTATCGCTAATTCATTTAACTCTATACCTTTGGAAAAAAGAATTGAGATGCCTGTCGCAGAAAACCTACAGTTAGGCATCTCAACTGGAATGGCGTTGACGGGTTATGTCCCGATATCCGTGTATCCAAGATGGAACTTTTTGATCTTGGCATCAGACCAATTGGTGAATCATTTAGACAAGCTTTCGGAAATGACTTTGGGACAATATAAGCCAAAAGTAATTATAAGAGTAGCAGTCGGAGTAACAAAGCCTGTTGATCCACAAGAGCAGCATGTCGGAGACTTTACAGAAGGTTTTCAGAAAATTGTAAAGAATATTAATATTGTGAAGCTAGAAAAAGCAGAACAAGTGATGGAAGAATACATCAAGGCGTATACACGCACAGATGGAGTTTCGACTATTCTAGTAGAAGAACATCAGTTTTAAAATGAAGATACTGTTAGTAGCAAATAAAACTATCGGAGGAAACCCAGATAGTATTTCTTGGTATTTCGCAGACCCGATGAAAAGTCTTGGGCATGAGGTGTATTTTTACGACACTGTCGAGGGCGATCCATCTGGTACTTTTACATCAGTTCTAGAGAGCTTTAAACCAGATCTGGTGTTCTGTATTACAACAGGAAACCAAAACATGACGCCATATGAGCCATGGGAAGAGCTTCTTGAGGAAACGAAGTCTGGTCGAACTAAAACATTTAATTGGTTCTGTGATGATACATGGAGATTTGACAGCTTTTCTTCAAAAGCATGCGAGAACTTCACGGTGTGTTCGACTCCAGAGAGGAGCCACTTACAAAAATACAAAGAAATAGGTTACGACAATATTATATTAGCCAATTGGCATGCTCCTTCTGAGTATTTTCCAAGTGTAAAATTTCAAGATAAGAAATTTGAAACTACTTTTATTGGTAGACTTTCGCAACAAAGAGTAAGGTTTCTTGAAAAAACAAAAGTAAAAATACAAGTCATACACAACTTAACTCAGGAACAAATGTTTCATGCATTTTCAAATACAAAATTTGGAATCAACCTATCAGTAAACTACAATGATCCAGAACTGAAAACACAAATGAAACAAAGAATATTTGAAACTACCGCTGGTGCTGGGTTGCTTGTTACTGAATATCACCCCGGTATAGAAGAATACTTTGAGATAGATAAAGAAATAATAACGTTCGAAACAACAGAAGAGTTTAGAGAAAAGGTAACCTTCCTACAAAACAAACCACAAATAGCTGAGAAGCTAGCAAAAGCAGGTCATGAAAGGTTTTTGAAAGAACATGACTCAAAGATAAGACTAAGCAGAGTATTAGAAGAGATAATGGCAATATGAACGTGTTAATTACTGGTGGAAATGGCTTTCTCGCAAAAGAAATGGTGCGATATTTTTCGAATAAAAAAGAATACACTCTGATCGTTACCGATAGAAATACACTAGATCCCACAAATTATGAAAATGTAAAAGACTTTTTTAATGACATCAAAGTCGATATTGTGATTCATACTGCTGTAAAGGGCGGAAAAAGAGGACAGTACCAAACAACAGAGCAGTTTTTTCAAAACATTACAATGTTTGATAACTTATCAAAATTCTCAGACAAGTTTGAAATAATGTTTAATTTTGGTTCAGGCGCCGAGTTTGATAGAAGGTTTGATATTAAAAATGCAATAGAGTCAGATATCTTCAAGTCAAATCCAATCGAAACATATGGTCTAGCCAAGAATCTTATATCTAAAAGAATATACGAACTTGACAACAACATTTACAATTTACGATTATTTGGATGTTTCGGAACTTTCGAAGAGCCCCAGCGGTTGTTCAAAAAATGCTACGACAATTTTTCAAAAGGAATAAATGCCAACATAACCCAAGATAGGTATATGGACTATTTCTACGCACAGGATGTTGGTCGTGTTATAGAGCACATCATAGCAAACCATGATATATGGCGAATGTCGCCAGACTTTAATTTGTGTTATCGAGAGAAATACAAGCTAAGTGAATACGCCGAGATGATAAAAAAATTGACAAACAATGCCGAAGATGTTATTATTAAGTCTAACGAGATTGCATATTCTTATACGGGAGACAACTTTCTTCTGGAAGACTTGGGCGTCAAACTCGTTGGACTAGAAAAGGGAATGAAAGAATGTCTGAAAAATTGGAGCAAATCCTAAACTTAGTTTCTGAGTATGTTGCTGAGAAACAAGAAAACGAGAAGTGGACACCCGGTCAAGACTGGGTTTCTTATTCTGGACCGGTCTTTGACGATAAGGAATATCTTGCGGCTGTTAGGCAAGTACTTGACGGTTGGATGATCTTTGGAAAGAACGCAAGCGAGTTCGAGCAAAAGTTTCCATCAAAGCTTGGAAAATTGTACGGAGCACTCACAAACTCCGGAAGCTCCGCCAACCTTCTTATGGTTGCAGCTACAAAGTCCAATAGATTCAAGAAACAACTGAAAGACGGTGATAAAATCATTACACCAGTTGTTTGTTTTCCGACAACCATCAACCCCATCATCCAAAACAATTTGGTTCCAGTATTTGTAGATGTTGAGTTGCCCAGTGTTAACTTGGACCTCGACAAAGTTGAGGAAGCCCTTGAGGCAGACCCAAGCATCCGAGGAATTATGTTTGCTCATGTTCTTGGAAACCCACCGGACATGGACCGCTTGATGGCGCTTATTGAAAAGTATGATCTTGTCTTTTTAGAAGATGCCTGTGATGCTCTTGGTTCTTATTACGACGGCAAGAAACTTGGTTCGTTTGGCGATATGTCTACTTGCTCTTTCTTCCCTGCTCACCACATGACGATGGGCGAAGGTGGCTTTATCGCAACAAACAGTTTGAGGACAAAGACTATTCTTGCTAGTGTTCGTGACTGGGGTCGTGCTTGTTATTGCAACACGCAGAAGCCCGGAAACGTAACAAGCGCGACAGCATGCGGAAACAGGTTTAAGAACTGGTTGCCGGGACTTAAGGAAGCCGTGTATGACCATCGCTATGTCTTTGACGAAATTGGATATAACCTCAAGCCGCTCGATTTACAGGCTGCAATGGGTCTACAACAGCTTGATAAGCTTGAGATGCTAGATAGTGCTCGTAGAGTTAACTGGGAGAAGATGAAGCAAATATTCGCCCCTTACGAGCGTTTCTTTCACATTCCAGAAGCAACAGAAAAGTCTGATCCTTGCTGGTTTGCTTTTCTTCTGACTGTGAAAGAGGACGCCCCGTTCTCCAGAAGTGATATTGTTGAGCACCTAGAAAGCTTCAAGATCCAAACAAGATCTTATTTCTCTGGAAACATTCTTGCTCACCCCGGTTACATACACATGGCTGAGGAGTATGGTGACATGAACGTTACATTCCCTAATGCTCAGTTGGTTACAACCAACTCATTCTTCTTGGGGACATATGCTGGTCTGACTGACGAGAAGATTCAGTATATTAAAGAAGCAGTTGATGGTTTTTTGGGAGACTTTGAGTGAAACTCGTTTATGTGACTGGATGTCTAGGCTTTATAGGATCCTATGTAACAAGAAAATGCTTGGAGCGCGGCTGGAAAGTTTACGGCATTGATAAGGAAACATATGTCGCCAACAGGTCTTTGTTACAAGAGTTTCTTGCTCACGACAACTTTCATTATTTAAATGTTGATATAAAAGACCTAGACCATCTATATGACTGTGACTATGTTATTAACACTGCCGCCGAATCTCATGTTGGAAACAGCATTATTGATAGCAAAGAGTTTATCAACAGCAATATTGTTGGCGTACAGAACCTTCTCGATCTAATCAAAAATAAGCCCGTTAATTGTAACCGCCGTCCAATTTTCTTCCATTTTAGTACCGACGAGGTATATGGAGACATTGTTGAAGGCGAGCACACGGAAACAGATTTACTTCATCCCAGTAACCCTTACTCTGCCGCTAAAGCCGCGGCAGACATGCTTGTTCTTGCTTGGGCGAGGACTTATGACTTAGAATACGTCATATTGCGACCAACGAATAACTATGGTATTGGACAGTATCCCGAAAAGCTTATACCTCTGTCTGTTAAAAACCTCATGAGAGACAAAAAGATACGCTTGCACAACGGGGGCACTCCAGTTAGAAATTGGCTCCATGCAGATGATACTGCGGAAGCCGTGATGGCTATTATAGACTCCGGAAATGTAAATGAGATCTATAATGTTGCCGGCGGCTTTGAACAAAAGAATATTGAAACAGTCCTGAAGGTGATCGACTGCTATTGTGAAGGTGAATATAAGTGGGAAGAATACGTTGACTTCTCATATTCTCGCGAGGGTCAAGACGTTCGCTATGCGTTAAACGACGAAAAACTGCGTAGCCTTGGTTGGAGCCCTAAAAAGGTTTTCGATAACGAAATAAATGCGATTGTACAATATTACAAAAATAATTTTATATGGTAATTTAAAGGAATACAAATGAAAATTTTACTCTGCTGCACGTCTATCCAAGACGAACATAGAAGTGACGACAACCACGACAGTCACTACCCACTTGGGCTTGCATATTTGCAATCTTATATTGAGCACCATCGCCCCGGTAAGGATGAGTTTATTAACCTTTACCTGAATAATGTGCCATATGAACAATGTTACGATGAAATCAAGAAAAATCTAGCAGAGTTCCAACCAGAAGTTTTCGGTGTATCAATTATGACTCACAGTAGGGTTACAGCGTACAGAATGATCGAATATGTACATGAAAACTATCCCGATACCAAGATAGTTGTTGGTGGTATGCACCCGAGTGTTATGTGGAAGCAGATGGTAGAAAAGTATCCATACATCGTCGCAGTCCGCGGCGAGGGAGAAGTTACCTTCAATGAGCTTATTGAGTTCTATGCCGGCGAAAAAGATATGAATATCGAAGATGTCGCTGGTATCGCATTTCACGATGGAGAGAAGGTAGTAGCTACAGCAGCTAGACCGCTCGTTGCCAATATTGATGACCTTCCGTTTCCAAAACATGAGCTTTTTGTTAAAGATGGAAAAACAATGGGCAATCTTTTGACAAGCAGGGGTTGTCCATACAAGTGCAATTTCTGTGTTCTAGATCATACATCTTTGAGAAAGGTGCGCTTCCGCTCAGGAGACAATATCGCAGATGAAGTAGAAGAGTTAATAACAAAGTTTCCAAGTATCAATACTATTTGGATCCACGACGATGCGTTCATGATCAATAAAGAAAGAACCCTTGAGTTTTGCGAAGCAATCATCAGAAGAGGTATCAAGACTCAGTTTGTTGCTAGTGCGAGATTCCGACCCATTGATGAAAATGTTGTGCAGAAAATGGAACAGGCTGGATTTATTCATGTTCTTTTTGGGCTCGAAAGTGGCGCCGATAATGTTATTAGTGGAATGAGAAAAGGTATAACCAAGGAGCACGTCCGTTACGGCTCCAGTCTTTTTGCAACAACAAAAATGAAAGCAACTGCCTTTCTTATTGCTGGTCTTCCGGGTGAAACAGACGAGACTATCGATGAAACAATTGACTTCGTTCAAGAAATTCAAAATATTAATTATCTTTTCTATGATGATATTGGTGTATCGATGATCTACCCCGGTACAGAAATGTACACGATGGCAAAAGCCACAGGAAAGATTGACGATGACTACTGGCTTACAGATAAAGATGTTCCCTATTATACAGTTGAGAATGGCGGGGTCCATACATATGAAAAGTTATTAGAAATGAAAGAAAAGATTAGACAGGCGGTATCACTACAGCATATGTTTACGCCAGAAGGTTTCTTGAAACAAAGAAAGGTTATTCCTAGTATGTTGAAGTATGCACAGATTCATAATATGACAGCTATTAATAATATTCTATTCGACGCTTTTAACAGATTTGGTCTAGCAAATGAAATGATAAAAGCTGTAATGTCTGGGGATCCGGTTGATGAAATTGTAAAAAAGGGAGCAATTGCTTTCGAAAAGATGCTTATTAATATTATCATGCATAACAATAATATCAGCACCCCTGATCAGCAAAAACTTTTTATTAATAAAGTCGTTGCACAAACTAAAATAGATGCTTTGGCATTAAAAGAATACGAAGCACGTCGAAATGCTATTCAATATGATGGTGACAAAGATAAGGGCGATATTGATTACAAGAAGAATTTTATTGAAAACAAACTCGACATTAATATCATAGGTCAATAATATGAAGAAGCAGCAAATGATGATGTCCAAAGATGATTATGACCATACAAGATGCAATGAAATTGTAAACGAAATATTTGAGAAGTATAAGGCTTCAAAAAAAAATGAAGAACAACATGAACAAAAACGTTTTAGTAACCGGAGGTAGCGGTTTTCTTGGACGAAGACTTAAGTTGTCGAAACCAGACTGGACTTATATCTCTTCTAAAGACTGCGACCTAACCAACACCGAACAAGTAAAGCAACTATTCGGAGATATAAAGCCAGATGCTGTTTTGCATTTGGCTGCACGTGTTGGTGGTATCAAAGATAACATAGAAAACCAAGCAGACTTTTATCACATTAACACAATGATGAACACAAATGTTATTCATCAGGCATATAAGGTTGGTATTCCTCGCGTTCTTTCATCTTTGAGCACATGCGCGTTTCCAGAGGAAGTATCATTCTTTCCATTTTTGGAAGAAGAGTTTTTTAAAGGACCACCAACAATAACAAACTTTTCATATGGAATGACGAAGAGAATGCTTCACGTATCGTCTTGCGCTTATCGCGAGCAATATAATATGAACTATTCTACGTTTTGTCCGTCAAACATATATGGACCAGAAGACCACTTCGGAAGTCAAGCATCGCACTTTGTAGCAGCACTTATACACAAAATATACAACGCAACTGATGGCGATATCGTAGAAATGTGGGGAACTGGAATGCCCCTACGACAGCAGTTGTATGTTGATGACCTATGCAAGATCATTCCTATATTACTTGAAAAGCACAACACTAGCATTCCTTTGATAGTTGCACCAAATGAAAACCTTTCTATCTTGGAAATGACCAGAACTTTGGTTGAACAAACAGGCAAAAATGTGAGAACATTATTTAATGGGAATATGGATGGACAGTTCCGTAAAGACGGTTCCAACGGTCGTCTACTAGAACTCATAGGACCATTCGACTTCACTAGTTTTAGAGATGGAGTACACAAAACATACCAATGGTATTCGGAGAATAAATGAGCAAACAAAAGAAAGCATTAGTAACAGGCGCCACGGGTCAAGACGGCTCGTATTTAGTTGATCTGCTACTAGATAAAGGCTACGAGGTTGTAGCAGTCAAAAGAAGAACATCGCTTATCAGCACAGATAGGATCGATCATGTATTTTCAGACTTACAAAAGATGGACAATTTTAGTTTAGTTTATGGAAACATGATTGATGCTGGAAATATCCATCGCCTACTTCTGGACCACAAGCCAGATGAAATCTACAACCTAGCCGCCCAGTCGCACGTCCGAGTTTCATTTGATACGCCAGAGGAAACTGCTGAGATAGTTGGTATGGGCACTCTTAGACTTTTAGAGGCAGCCAGAAATATTTGTCCTGATGTGAAGATCTATCAAGCATCGTCCTCCGAGATGTTTGGCGACAACCCAGAGAACCCACAGTCAGAAGCCACACGTTTGATGCCTGCTTCGCCTTACGCTTGCGCTAAGGTGTTTGCCCATAACCTTTGCCGAAACTACCGAGAAAGTTATGGTATGCACATTTCTAGCGGTATTCTGTTTAACCACGAGTCACCCCGCCGCGGCGAAACATTTGTAACACGAAAGATCACAAAGGCTGCTGCTCGTATTCGTCTGGGACAGCAAGATAAATTATATCTTGGTAACCTTGAAGCCAAGCGCGACTGGGGGTTTGCAGGCGACTACGTGGAAGCAATGTGGTTAATGCTACAACAAGAAAACCCAGATGACTATGTTATTGCAACTGGCGAGACACACACTGTTGAAGAGTTTCTTCACGAAGTGTTTGACTATGCTGGTTTAGACGTTTCTAAATACGTTGAGATAGACGAGAGGCTGTTTAGACCTCACGAGGTACCTCTTCTGCTAGGAGACCCCACAAAAGCCAAGGAACAGCTTGGATGGGAACCAAAAGTCAAGTTCAAAGAACTGGCTAGGATGATGTATGACGAAGACCTCAAAGCCAACGCAAAACACTAAGTTTTCCAAAGGACAACTTATCAGGTGGAATGAAAGATATGCTGATGGTATTGCTATCAAGGATGTCGGTGTTGGGGTAATAATTGATATTAAAGAATACTCTTACAATTCACCCGATGGGAGTGTGTATGAGTATACAAATTTTGAAGTATACAGAAACGAATTTAATGATATAATAACGTTAAGTGAATACGATATACAATCTTTACAGGAGAAATAAGATGCATTTATCAAATCAAGCCCTTGGTGCTATCATGATGGCGCTCCAAGAGTCACTTTTAAACGAGTTGGACATTGTTCCAATTTTGAGCGGTTTCAAGTTAACTGAGACAGACGATGGACTAGTTGTAGAAAACCCACCAACTGTTAGAGTCAGTGATAGCTCAGCCATCACCGAAGAAGACCTCGAAAAACTGGCACAACGATAATGCCAATTTTTAAGTATAATTGTGAAAAGTGTGAAGAAATCACAACCGTCATGCACATGATAGGAGACAATTTGCTTACTTGTCCTCATTGTAATGAGGAGGGTCACATGACCCGTTTGCTTAATAAGCCTTACATAACCAAGAAAAAAGAAAACCCAAACAATGTTGGGGACTTAACTAAGAAATTTATTGAAGAGAATAGAGAAGTCCTCGAACAACAAAAGAAGGAAATAAAAGAACAAACATATGACGAGTCTTGAAATCATATTATCAGCAATACTTTTATTGTCCATCGTTTTAAATGGGTTTCTTGTTTACTACGTCAGAAACGCTATTGTCCGTCTTTTGTCTATATCCGAAGAGATGTATGACTTCAAGACAATGACGGACAACTTTGCGACACATTTAGAACAAGTTTACGAACTTGAAATGTTCTACGGAGATGAGACACTTGGGGGACTTATGGAGCACGCAAGGTCCTTTAATGAACAATTAGAGACCTTCGAATATATTTATGGACTAATTGAAGAAGATGCCCCAAACGAAACAGACGACACAGCAGACACCGACACCGAAGAAGAAGCGTCGTAAGAAAAACCACTATTTCACACAAGATCATGAAGATGCAATAGTAAGATATTGCCAGACGAGATGTGTGCGCGAAAGAACAGAACTTTATGTAAAATGGATCGAGCCAGCCTTTGATGAAATGGTTGATAAGATAGTATTCACATACAAGTTCACAAACTTACCAAACATCGATTACCTCAGAGACGAGTGTAAGGTTTGGTTAATGACGATCTTAGATAAGTACGACCCAGCAAAAGGCTCAAAGGCGTTCTCTTATTTTTCCGTTATTACAAAGAACTGGTTTATTCACAAAGTTAAAAAGCAACAGCGCAAAAACAAAACAGAAGTTAACTTTGATAATCTAGCCAAAAACTACGAAGAGCAGTATCTCTCCACAGATGAGTCATATGTTACTGAGCGAGAGGAAGACGAGTTCTGGAAACTGTTCTATAAGGAACTAAAATCTTGGGACACATCCCAAATGAAAGAAAATGACTTGAAGGTTTATCAAGCCATTTGCGTTCTGTTTGACTCAAAAGAAGATATCCAAATTTTTAACAAAAAAGCTATTTACTTATATCTGAGAGAACTGACTGGTTTGAATACAAAACAAATAGTTAACTCTCTTAAGAAATTTAAAAAGAAGTATTATTACTTCACGCAAAGTTGGAATAGCGGTGTCTTATGAGTAAAAACGATCTGGAATCATTAATAGCAGAAGCACTGGGAAACATCCGAGATGACCGAAAGTCAGCAAGAGAGTTCCTCAATGAGATAGCGAACTGTATCGCTACATCACCAGATCAAAACAAATACCTTAGCCCTGTAGCAGCAAAGCATATAGAAACTCTACAACGCTCAAACGAACAACTTGTAAAAATTATTTCTATACAAAAGAAAGATCAGGAAACGTCATTTGAGTTAACAGATGAAGATAAAGATAATTTGTTTAACCTGATACAGGGAGAGACCGCTGATGGCTAAAGACCTGTTATCATTTCCAGATATCCTTAGTAATATGGGCGGCATAGAAATGCTGGCTGACACTATTAGAAAAACATCTGGACAAAGTGCCGACCAAGATAAAAATACTTTCAAGGCAATTGTATTAAGAGGAACAGACGGCACACAAACCAATAATGCAGCCCTTGGCGGCGCCCTTGGAAGCAACGACTTGACAAAAAGCAATCGTAACAGAGCCGGCATTACTCGCACATATTTTGTGAAGATACTCGAAGATTCGCCACATGCGTATCTACCAGATCCGTGTATTCAGGGCTCTACCCAAATAACGGAAACTAATAACAATCATTTGATACAGGGCATGTACACTTATGCTATCGACCAAAGTGGGCAACCATTGAATGAAAATGACATTATTTTATTGAGACTAGAAAAAAGAGACTTCGGATACGACACAGATATAGGCTACATTGTCGGTGTTGTGGGACAAAAAGAAGCAGCTAAACTGAAAGCTGAAGAAGAGATAGGTTGTGCTAGTCCCTCAAGTGCTTTTAATAATAAAAACCTAGCAGTCTTTGATAATCAAGGACAAACATCTAACAATAAGCCGGCCATATTGGGTGGTGTCGCATCTACAGTCTCTGATATAAATACAGCATATCCAGAGATAGCCGCGGTGCCGGGTTGGGCGGAAAAAATTGTAGAAGTTGCAGGTAGGCTAGGAATTCCAGACCCCGGTTGGCTTGCAAATGTTATGTGGTTTGAATCTCGCCTTGATCCTGCTGCTACAAATGCATCATATGGTTGTACTGGTTTAATTCAGTTTTGTCCCAACTCAGGTGCAAAAAAAGTAGGCAAGACAACAGATGAGTTAAGGGCTATGGGTGCTATTGAACAGATGGATTATGTTGAGAAATATTTAAGAAGTTATAGGGGTAGAATGAATACTTCTGCCGATTTATATATGGCAATTTTCTTTCCAGTAGCAGTTGGAATGGGACCAAGTTATGACATTTATAATTGGTATTTTGTTAACAAGGGCCCAAAAACCGCCGAGGGATATTTAAAAGCCAACAACGGCATAAGAACTTCTGGAGATTATCAAAGCTTTGCAGATCGCCGCGCTCGCTTACCAACAGCACTAGGACAACAAGTTGTCTGATACAACCGCGGTGACTAGCCTATATTAGAGAGTTTTATGACAACAAAAATTAATAACAACCCAAACGTTAAGAATAATCCTACTACGGCAGAACAAAGAAAAGCACAAGGCGTAACACCACAGTTTGCAGAGAACGGCTTATTCCACACCCCCCAGCCACAGCAAAACATATCATATAAAGCTGCGCCAAACGAGCACGTTATTCAAAACGAGGGCTCCTATATCGTATTGGGTACAGATAGACCAGACGGAACTGCTAGTGGATATGGTGCCATGGGCTCCAATAGAGCTAACTCAATTGACTTGGTTGTTGGTAGAATGTCTAATGCGAGAGGTGGTGATGGTCCCCCCGGACAAGAAGATGGATCATCAGAAGTTGATAGTTCGCCGTTTGCAGATGCAGCCAGAATTTACATAAGCCAACTAACAGATGTAGACAAAAACTTTGGATTAGCAGCAGGAAATACTGGAGCTTCTAAGGCTCGCGCATCAGTTGCTATAAAAGCAGACACTGTTCGTGTTATTGGTAGAGAAGGTGTTAACATAGTCACAGGCGAAGCGCAGGGTGTCGAGGGCTATTCTTTAACTGGCGAAACAAACTCCATGGGCGGAAGAATAGTCACGAGAGCGCCTCAAATTAATCTTATTGCGGGAAACCATACCGGCACTTATATCACTTTTGGTGGCATTTATCACCCTCTTGAGAAGATCGGAAACCTACAACCAGCAGTCCGTGGTGAACTAGCCAGAGATGCATTCTTGGAATATGCAGAGGTTACAGAAGATCTGATATCTATTGTTACAGCACATGCATTAACGAACTTGTATCATAATTTCGTATTATCTTTTTTGGTTCCCTTTTATAACTGGGGAGGTTCATTGGCTAACTTTACGTGGTATGGAGCAATGTTAAGTAACTGGACGCTACAGTCTTTGTACCAAGCAAGAACAACACTCAATTTCATCAATTTTAACTATTGTAACTCTGGAGGCTACAAGTATATTTGCAGTAGAAACGTGCATTTAACGTAGGATAAGAAATGGCTGAAGATAAATTTGTAACATTTAATAAGACTATGGTCCCATCTAACGAGATGGAAATGACGCCTCGTGCGCAATCTCCATTCATTAGGTTTCAAGATAAGAATGGCGATGGCATTGATGATGTATGTGCTGACGGACCAACCCCAATCCAAAAATGCAGACAATGTATACCTAACCCTTATTCCATCATCGGAAACTGGCGCAACAGAAACCAGTTGAACCCCATTCTTAATGAAAAAAGCTGTAAGTATCAAATAACCTACGTTACCCCTGAGACAACAACTGGTTATGTAGAAGGGATGACCGAAGAAGAAGCAGCGGTTGTTTTGAAATCGATTTATGACAAATACGCTGCCAGAGCAGTACAAGCCCTAGTAGAACATTTCCAAAAAGATGACTCACGTGAGACAATAGAAAAACTATTGAAAGTAACTGACTACACTGACTTCTACCTTGAAGCTCGCGCTGGTTCAAGACTTAAGTTATTGTATTCTTTAGACTTTGATGACATTTATGAGTTGCCACCTATTAAAGATGATTATTCTGATTCTGATGAAGAAGAAGTAGAAGCAGATGATATAGTTGTCACAATATTAGCAGCTAGTATGAATGAGCAAATAACAAAGCTCAGAAAAACATTAGATCTCTACAATAGATATCTCAAAGTATTTAGAGCCACTGAGGGTGGAAACCTGAAGTTTAAGAAAACTGATAGAATGTTCAACCTCGGAGACTATGGCGACGATGGCTTTTTCGGATCCGGTATTTTAGCAGACACGTACCATCAGTTAGATAACTGGCTTGCTGCGAGGGGATATACACTTGGTGTTAGTTTCTTTGACTTTTTTAGTTCGGATGAACTTATAACAAAGATGCGAATGGTATTTTCCGGAGACTATAGAATTAAGAAACTGTCAGTTTATACTAGAGGCTGTAGGGATAGACCAGCCGCCGTATATAAACAAAGAAGGCTTGCTAGCTTAAGAAGACAAAGTGGTTGGAGAGATAGAACAGCCGTAGCATATTTTGCTAACCAGAAAAATATGATTCGTGATGCAGAAGCTCGCCGCCCAAAGCCTTGGCTTGATTTCTTACAAGAGTACACGTATCCAGAGATTTATGTTTACAAGCCCGCGGAAGGACCAGTTGGAAAACCCAGTATTAGTGGCTGCGTAGCCAATAACCTCGAAAATGAATTTAAGGAACTTGGACAGGACATTTTTGACGAAGTGTTTAGCATTGGAGACGCAATTGCTAAACAATTCCATGAGTCACTTTGTCGTTCAAATCCAGATGAAGTAAGAAAAGATTTGGCAGCACAAGGTCTGGCACCCGGTTCCACGTTCACAGACCTGTTTAACATGGAAGCCCAGTCACAGATGCAAGCCTTTTTTACGGTTGATGAAAAGGATCCGATCTTTGTCAACATGTGTAAGAGAGCGTTATTAGCGCATGGTTTCGGTGGTATGGGAATGGACCAAATGGATCAACTGTACCGACATGGACTAGGGCCATTAAAGTTCTGTGGTTTATTCGATCTTCTCTTCGAAGCAATGGAATGTTTATTTAAGGGTTTGGCACTAGAAGAGGCATTAGGTAGAATCTTGCTGACATCTCTAAAAGCCATGGGTGTCGAAGACTTCGGAGCACTTTTTGTTGGGCTTCCACCAGAAAAGAGAGCAGAGCTAGATGCATTAGTAAGAAAGAATCTGAGAGAAGGAAAGCCTTTCCAAAACTTAGGTGACCGCTCACCTGCTGCTGAATCCGCACCTTTCTGGGGTGGATACAGGATTGAAAAACCATGGGAAAACGAGGAATATGTAGCCCATCAGCAAGCTATTGGTCGCCCCGGACCATTTGGCGGCACACAAGCATCCAAGAACCCCGGTATTGTTGGATATGACCCAACACAAGAGAGGAGAACTCTTTCTGAAAAACTTGGTGGACCTTCATCTGCTTCTAAGGACGGTTTAGATCCGAGTGTCGTGCTTGACGCATATGTCTTAGCTTTAATCGAGGTTTATGAAGACAACTATCTGGCTCTTCTGGACCATCTCAGTGCTTTCCCCGGTGCTCAACTTATCTCCGCAGTTATATCTTTGTTTGACTGTCCGACACCGCCGTTATTTAACCCCGGTATCATGGACTTCATTAAGAGTCTATCGCTACCATTCTGTCAGAGCCCTACAGATATTGTATCAATAAGAATGGAAAACCCATTTAGGGCTTGGCCAAAACTCAGTGACATCTTGGGTTTAATTTTCGCAGTATTGAAAAAGCTGCTGATAATGTTACTTGTTAAGATACTTCTGATGATTCTTGCAAAGATATGCGAAATCATTGGTAATGCCATCTGTAAGGCTTTGGAAACTGTCGGCGCTATCGCTGGGTCATTACCCGACTTACTGAGCGGTAGAGATACTTTGTATGGAGTTATTAGGGATACTATTTGTGGACCTACGGCTGACGATAAGCTTGTTGAAGATACAGTTGTATCGTTGGTTGACCAGCTTGGTGTTGGCGGCGCTGCGTTGGCTGATAGGGAGACTGCTGTCAACTTCTTCGCGGATGCGATTAACACGATGACTAGAGAGGAAGTGTTTGAGTCTTTCCTGTCTGGACCGTCTTCTACTGCGCTCGAACTGGTTGACAATATCATTGAGTTCGATTACCCAGAATACCGCGATGCTTTCCCGAGTAAGTCTTCCATCTCTAGCTTCTTTACAAATGTTGGCGTTCTTATTCCTGCTCAAACAAGAGCAGATATGAGAGAAATTCTTGAAGCATTCCCAGAGGAAATAGCAGGGCCTGCAAACCCATCGATGTGTTCGACTCCAGAGGAGCTTCAGCTTTTCGAGCAACAAAGATGTTCACTCTTAGAGGGCAGAATGTCACCTGCACAATGTGAGTCCTTAAACCAAAACGCAAAACAACAGTTGCTCGAAGATCTAGACGATGTAGCAAATACTTTGCAGATGGGTATACCAAACTTAATCGAAGCGAATATGCCACCGGTATTCTCTGATCCGGGTTGCGAAAATGGCTTGTTACCTTACGAACCTGAAGAGTTGAAAGAAGCAGCTATGCTCACCGTTGAGGGCGATGTTAAGAGAATAGAGGCGATGTTCGCCGCGGATATGTTGGGCGAAGGTGGTTTCTTCTCGAAACAAAAAGACTGGGGCTTTCTTAATATGGTCCTTTCCGATACATACGGAAACCCTTGGACCGTTCATCAAGAGAAAACAAATGCCGGTGCAGAATGGGTATCTTATTATGGAGAACCATCAGAAGGCGGACTCGAAGGACCCCCCAGTATACCATCAAGTGTGTGGAAAATACCAATTTGGCTTGTAAATTTCGTAGCTTACATCGTAACATTACCCTTTTTAATTTTCATTTACTTAATAGATCTGCTGCTTTTCAGTTCTCGCCGCGGCGCCTATCCAAAATGGGTTGCTGGATATCTTCATGAGCAATTTAACCCCAGAGGTGCTGGTGTCGGTACGGCAGTTGGGGGCTATAGTCAAGACTCAAGATTCAAAAACGAATTAAGAGGAGGCGCTACATTTAAATTCTACGGAGGTTCAAGTCATATACCGTTTCAGTCTATGAAATTTTCTTCAACAAATGACTGGCGACCATCCAAGAGTTTTTCTAGAAGTTTTGACAAGCTTGGCTTCGAGGGTTTCTTCTGGGACACAGATGTAGAATTGGTTGACACAGCAAACTATGGCTATAATGTCTCTGCGAGAGTTGATTTCGGCAATGATCGGGTTGTTTTTACAAAGAAGGGTAGAAAGAGGACGCCTGATATTGTTTTAACTTATCGCGATAATGGAAAGGGCTATCGCTCTGGCTGGGGTGCCCCAAGTAATGTATTTGGTGGTGGAAGCAAAGATGCCGGTTTCGGCTTTGGTTATGAAATTAGAGCATATTACCAAGATTTGATAATTGAAGATTCAGCCGTCAAAAATAGACCTGATGATTGTGTACGTGTCGAAGTAATGACAGCTATCAACTTAGATTCTCCTTTTGGGCTTGGTAATCCTTCTATTTCGTCCGGACAAGAGAATGAAGCATTAAAGAATTTTGACGGCGCCGAGAGTGTCATAACCTCTCAGAGGTTTGAATTCTTGTCTATTGACGATACACTTGGTGATATTGATTTGGCAAATATGCCACTATTAGCATCAAGCTTCGAAAGACAAAGTCCGCTTTCGCCTCCGGTGCTTGGTTTGATAGACATGGTTAGAATGTCAGAAAGAGAAAATGGTATCACTACTAGCATTAATGGGAACTCCGCAGAGTCTGTATATAACAGAATCAACGAACGCTTTTTTGAAGACTTTGCCACGAAAATTTATGATAACAATAACGGTTGGCTATTTGGTGCTACATTCCCGAACTATACACGAAAGGATTTTGAGTATGGCGTTACGCTTGATGCCGAGCTATACCAGTACAATAAAGACGACTATGAGATAGGAGATTGGGTACCTTACTGGAACCTTAAGGTTTCTGATGGAGAAGGTGGTTCAACATACGTATGGATGTCCGATGAAGCATTCTTAGGCATAAGCTATAACGCTCACAAAAACCAAGAAAACCCAGAAGATATAGGTATATTCTATCTTGAGCCCGGAAAATATGGCGGTTCTTATGTCTTCCCGCCTGTATACGCCAAGCCGCCTCCCAACACAGGTTGGACTGGTATGATAGATATTATGTTCCCAGAACAAAGTCCGCGAACTTGTAAGAGTAAGCAAGAAGGAATAACTGGCTTTGGAGAGGTGCAGAAGATGGTTCGTGATACGTATGCATCTTTATCAGAGGATGATCGATTAACAGGCGACCCAGACTGCACCAAGGAGCTTCCGTTCGATAGAATTCTTCCGAGAACTGGAAAAGCGGCAATTCGTGGACTTATAATGGCTGGTATACGCTGTTTTGCTAATGTTGAAATAATGAGAGGCCTCGGAACATTTGCTACTTTTGCACCAAACTTTGAAGAAAACTATAGCAAGATATACTCTGGCTTTATCGTAGAGATCATGAAAGAATCTTGTATGAGCACTGGCGGCAACTGGCTTAACCCATTCAATGATAACGAGTTTTGGTATGCTTTCTTGGAGATGAGTGTTCAATATTACATTGCGCGCTTGGATGATCCAAACGATGAATACATTACACTAGAGAATATGCCCGATCCTATCCGTAGGGCACTTGAGAAAATTGACAGACTCCAGAAGTCGTATAAGTATCCATGGGACTTCGATGACTTCAACAGTGAAGACTATGGCACATTTGAGTCTATCAAGAGTTTCCGTGAGAGCAAAAACCTTGAAGCAGTTAAAAAGGTCGAAGACGAAGCAAAACTGGTGTTACAAGAACTAGTCCATGAGCAGTTGGTTGCTGTTGGAAACTTGTTTATTAAGAACGCCGGTAGAGGTGGTTTGAGTCCAAAGTACAACAATATGAACTACTATTTCTTCAATGAGTACTGCGCTGGTGGAGAAAACTTAGAGCTACATGGAGAGCACAAGTTTAGAGTCAAAAGAGATTCGTTGCCTACGTCTGGCAATAACCACTATTCAACTGGCGACCAGCTTGTATTACCAAGCGGCGATCCATATGTGGGAGAATACCACACTCACATTGATATAGATGGAGAGTTGATATACATGGCAGGCGCTGAACACAGCGACACAGAAGAGCAAGATAGATTAATACCATTTGCTCATGAGCTTGAAGTATATTCACTCAAAGAAGAGGTCGTCCCGAATGAAGGTGCTAATGGCTACACGATACAGCGTACCGAAAATACTCTCGGAGACATAGGTTCAACTGCTGATACGTCAAAAGACTTTTACTTGGCGAAGTTTATTGTCATTAACGGAACAAAATATTCAAATGAAGAAGGCGTCAACAAGGTCCGAGCAGAGACAGGCTTTATTTCAGACAATTTCCCCGGAGACATGAGACTTGTTAAGGAGAAAATAATAAGAGACAATGAAGTGATTGGCGAAGGTCGTCCTGTCGGCGTAACTGGAAACCTTGGAGTCGAATACATGCTTGAGTTTGGTATGCTTGATCCCGCCACAAAGCAAAAGATACCAATGGCATCTACAAAGATGAGCGCCGTCGATGTTGAGTGTCCTCGCTTTATCGGTATTGAGGCAGACAGTAAGATATTATGGTGCCTGATTAACCAACTTCAACACGAAGCACATTATCGCTTTGTTGTTGATTATATTTTCTCTATGAAGAAGTCGTTGTCTCTTCTTGCAATGTATAACAGCCTTGGACTTACTCCGTCTATTGGCGAATGGGTAACTCCTAGTGGAACATTGAATTCGCCTAAACTGCCAACATCGCTTGATGATTTAGCTGGAACCGATGCGAAGAAGCCCGGTGCCCACTTCAAGGGATTCAGGTGGAATGACGAGATAGATCCCCCAGACTGGGTAGCGGAGATTACAAACATTCCGGGCTGGTTGTCTGAAGACGATCGTAATGGATGGTTCACAAGCTTTGGTTTCTTAGACTATGACGAATGGGACCAAGAAATTCTTCGCAAGACAACACGCTTTATGAAGAATGCCTTCCGTACTCACTATCGCAACAGAAAATGGTCAACACCAGATTATGGTGATAGAGATCCTGTTGGAGAATGGGTTAGCGGCATTGTTGAGAAATTTAGGTTTAATCCTTCATACAAGATTCTTCCATCGTTCCAGAAGAAGCAAGCCCGCGGAAATGTTTTTGATGCTAACGGAAACGAGTGTAAGAAAAAGGGCTAGTGTAATATTTAACACAGATCTAAATATCTAAAAGAGGAAGAACATGTCATCTCTCGGAGTTAAGCTTCCATTAGCACGAGATGCTAGTGACGGTTATGGAATGATAAAAAGTTTCAAAACCATGATAAGACAAAATTTTAAAATGTTGCTCTTAACGAGCCCCGGTGAAAGAGTCATGGAGCCTGAGTTTGGTGTCGGTCTCAAGAAGTATTTGTTTGAAAATTTTAATGAAGGCACCTTTGCGAAAATAGAGCGAGATATCTTCAGACAAACAGAAATATATCTTCCCGTAATTACCATAAATGAAATTTCATTTAACACGACACGAATGGATAGCAACCAGTTAGGTGTTCAGATTCGTTATGCAATACCAAATTTAAATATTCAAGATTTACTAGAATTTACTATTTAAAATGAGGGTTTTTTATGTCTAAAAATCAAAAGAAACTTCTTCCAATAGATTATACTCATCGCGACTTTGAAACAATACAGCAAGATCTATTGGAGATAGCAGAGAGGTTTTATCCGGATTCTTTCCAAGACTTCAGCGAGGCTTCTTTTGGTTCGCTTATGATAGATGCGGTTTCATATGTTGGTGACCAGCTTTCTTTCTACCTTGACTATAACGTCAATGAGTCATTCCTAGATACAGCATATCAGTACAACAACGTTGTTCGACACGGCGCAGTCATGGGATACAAGTTCACCGGTAGACCATCTACATACGGAGAAGTCGCACTCTTCATATTGGTTCCAGCCACTACTACAGGTATTGGTCCGGACTCGGACTATCTCCCGATATTAAAACGAGGAACTGTGTTTGGAACGGACAACGGCTTAAGTTTTGTATTAACTGAAAACGTTGACTTTGCAAAACCAACAAACACATTCGTAGTTGCACGAACAAACGCATCGACCGGCGCTCCAACTTTCTATGCAGTCAAAGCATACGGCAAAATAGTGTCTGGAAACTTTGGACAAGAAAGAGTTGCAGTCGGCGCCTTCGAGAGGTTTAGAAAAGTCACACTAGAAGCACAGAACGTTGCTGAAATTATATCTGTATTTGATACCGAAGGAAATGAGTACTTTGAAGTTGACTACTTGGTTCAAGATACAATATTCAAGGAAATACCAAACTCAAACTTTCAAAACGACAATGTTCCATCGCTGATAAAGCCCACATTAGTTTCCAGAAAGTTTGTGACACAAATGATAAGAGATACTGTTACGCTTCAATTCGGTAGTGGTAAAATGTCAAACTCGGATGTAGTGGCAAACCCACAAAACTTTGCAGTAGATGTTTTTGGCAAGACCTATGTCAATACAACAACATTTGACCCAAGCCGCCTCAGCGAGAACGAAAGTTTTGGAATTGTTCCCACAAACACAACACTTATCGTAACTTACAGGACAACAAACGGAATAAATTCGAATGTTGCAACCGCAGGAATTAATAATGTCATAACAGCAAACTTTGATTTCAAGAACAGAGAAACTCTCGTGGAATCAAAAGTTAGGGGTGTAGAAACATCTATAGAAGCAACAAACGAAGAGCCAATAACAGGTGACGTTACCTACCCAACTACAAGTGAAGTTAAGCAACGAATCTACGACACTTTCCCCACACAAAACAGAGCGGTAACACAAGCAGACTACGAAAACTTAGCTTATCGTATGCACTCGAAGTTTGGCGCCATCAAGAGATGCTCCGTCCAGAAGGACTTAGATTCGCAAAAGAGAAACCTAAACATGTATGTTGTATCGGAAGATACCGCTGGCAAGTTAGTTCTGGCTAACTCAACCATTAAAAATAATTTAAAAACATGGCTGAATCAATATAGAATGATCAATGACACAATCGATATTCTCGATCCGTATATATTGAACTTCGGTATAAACTTTGTTGTCAAGCCACAAAAGATGTCAGACAAGTTTATCGTTATAGATAACTGCGTTGAAGCACTTAGAAAGCATTTTGAGCAGCCCCTCTTTATTGGAGAAGCATTGTACATCAGCGACATTTATCAAGTTCTTAAAGACGTGACTGGTGTATTGGACGTAGTGAAAGTAAAGATCTTTCTCAAGAGCGGCGGAGACTATTCAACTGCATCTATTGATGTTGACAAGAACATTTCTCCTGATGGTTCATATTTAGCAGTCCCGAACAATGCGATAATGGAACTTAAGTTCCCCGATGTTGATATAATAGGAAAGGTTAGGTAATGGCGATATTAAGGTATACAGCAAGTGCTGATAATACAATTGTAAATGCTTTTCAACCAAATTTGACAACCCGCGGAACAGGTTCAAACGCAGGTCAAGCAGATGTATTGGAGACATACTCGATATACGGTCGTCAGCAAGCGTCTAGCTCTGCCACCAGCGGCTCACAAGAGTTGTCTAGAATTCTTATTAAGTTCCCAATAACGGACATCACTGCCGACAGATCAGCCGGTAAGATACCAGCATCTGGTTCTGTTAGCTTCTATCTCAAGTTGCACAACGCAGAAACAAGCAAGACTGTTCCGAGAAATTACACGCTGGAAGTACTTCCTATCGCCCAAGACTGGCAAGAAGGTAGCGGACTCGATCTTGAAAACTACTCTGACCTTACCAGAGGAAACATCGGCTCGAACTGGATGTCGGCTTCGAACTCTTCGCAATGGCTGAGAACAGACGGAGAAGAAATCGTTGGAGGCTCGTATTTAACTGGTGCATCCGATCCACAATTCAAACAAGACTTTGCCACTGGTTTAGAAGACTTAGAAATTGATATCTCTCCTCTCGTTGAGCACTGGATTGCCGGAACAAAGGACAACTACGGTATCGGCGTCATGCTGTCGTCATCATTCGAAGCATACTTTTCAGCATCAAACGACGAAGGATACGATCCTTATTACACTGGCAGCATTTTGAATAACACTGGCGGAGCTACAACATCTTATTACACAAAGCGTTTCTTTGCTCGCGGTACACAATACTTTTTCAAGAGACCAATGATCGAAGCGCGCTGGGAGTCTATCACAAGAGATGATAGAGGTGACTTCCACTTTAGCAGTTCTTTAGCGCCCGCCGCAGATAACTTAAACACTCTTTACTTGTACAACTACGTTCGCGGAAAGCTGACCAACATCCCTGCGATCGGAACAACCGGCTCTATAATGGTTAGCCTCTATTCTGGCTCGGCTGACAACTCGGAGCCCTTAGAGAAACTTACGCTCTACAACAGCGCCACAGCAGTTACAGGCGGCTACGTCTCGACAGGCATATACTCCTGCTCAATAGCCGTAACCGGCGCTACTTCTGATATAGCGATACTTTATGATGTATGGTTCTCTGGTTCTGGCGAGGATCCATCTACTAATAACATCGAGTTCTTTACTGGCTCTATTAAGACCAAAGACTTTGGTGCGACAACAGATGTCCGCGAACCTGTATACTTTATCAACATAACCAATCTACAGAATAGATATAGCTCGACAGAGACGGCTAGATTCAACTTGTATGTAAGAAACAAGAACTGGAATCCAACCATTTATACAAAAGCTGTTGCAACACCCGAGCATGTTCCAATTGTTAGTGCTTCTTACCGCGTCGTTAGAATTCTTGACGCACTTGAAGCAGTTCCATACGGTACAGGTAGCGAATATGCAACTGGTTTGTCTTATGACGTTTCTGGAAACTACTTTGATTTCAACATGAAGTTACTTGAGCCCGGATATGAATATGGTTTCAAGTTTGCTTTCTATGATGATGAGCTTTCTTCTTGGTTAGAGCAAGATAAGATATTCAAGTTCAGGGTGGCAGATAATGAGTATTAAGGATTTGTTTGGTAGGCAAGTCCTATCCGATAAAAACAAAAAAGATTTAGCGTCAGACATTGAATCAACAGATAACTTAAAAGCGATAAAAACAAAGCAAGAGTCTTTTGTTCCGCAGGTTAACTATGATAACCCCGATACATTTGCTAAGTACGGCTCTGCTAACCTTTATTACAAGAGCGCGCTCGATCGTATCATCAACTATTACCCATATGATGGTTCTGATGCAGAGATAAACACTTTCTACAACAAGTCTCTTGATATAGAAAAATATATTTTCGATAAAAAATATCCGAGGACAAATGGATATATTAACTTATCGGCAAATGGTTGGGGTACATCCACCAAATTAAATGGATATGGTGTTCCATCTACATTAGAGTATATTACTTTTGACGGTGGTCCTAATACCGTTAATGAGACTGCATCATTAAGCAAGTTGATGCCGGATCCAACGAACAGCAAGTTCCAATACAACAACGTATATGATGATAACCTGTACGTAAATAATGGATATCCTTCGGGATATGGTGAAGGAACTCGCGACTCAAACTTAAAAGCTAATTTTAATACCGGCGTGACTATCGAGTTCTGGGCAATGACGGGCTCTACGCCTGCTGTAATAAGTCCTTTGACAGATCGCCAAGTCGTTTTTGACATGTGGAACAATAATCTTAGTTCCAGTGCCGACGAGTCTTATGGTCGCATTCGTATTGAGTTGCAGAACACAGATACCAGTGCTAGTCCATTCTTGGTGACAGTACAGTCCGGAACACTTAGCGCCTCAGCCAAGCAAATTAATACTGCTTCTATTGGTACTACGTCGCTTTCTTCAAGTCTCAATGGCTGGGGGCATTATGCGTTTGTATTCAAAAACCCAACATCCACAAGTTTCGAGATAAAGCTTTACGTCAACGGAGAGTTGAACGACACCAAAACTTATACTTCTACTACTATCGGAGAACTTTCCGCAAAGGGTATGCAAGGTAGACTTGGTGGACTCCTCACGGCGCCATCATTCCTTGCAGATTCAACATTAGTAGACAACTATATTGGTGGTGGTAAGTTAAGTGGCTCGTTAGACGAGTTCAGATTCTGGAAAACAGCTAGAACAGCAGAGCAGATTGGCAGAAACTGGTTCGATCAAATACGAGGTGGTGTCAACTCAGATATAGCAAACACCACTTTGGGAATGTACTACAAGTTCAACGAAGGCATCACCGGCACGTCTAGCATCGATAGTGTTGTTCTGGACTACGGTGGTCGCATTTGTAACGGTACTTGGACCGGATACAGTTCAGTATCTAGGAACACTGGTTCAGCTATTGTTTCGGCATCTGCTGCTGACTTCGAGTACTTAGACCCAATTGTGTATGATACTCACCCAAGCGTTGTGAGCCTTAGAAACGAACTAGAAGAAAAGGGACTTTATCACGATCGCCAAAACTCAACACAATTCATAAACCTGATCCCTTCTTGGGTCATCGAAGAGATGGAAAACGAAGGTGGAGCAAACGGCGATAGTGATCTAGAAAAGCTCTCTCATATTATGGGTGCTTACTTTGATAAGCTGTATTTACAAATTTCTGCATTACCAAGTCTCCGTCACGAGCAGTACACAAGCTCGTCTTACAAGGCGCTTCCCTTTGCACAACACTTACCAGAGTCTCTAGGCTTAACGATGCCGGAGCTTTTTGTTGATGCAAATGTTTTAGAGAAGTTCAAAAACAGAAACAACACAGAGTTGTATGATGGCGATCTTAACGAAGCAAAAAACCTGATTTATCAAAACCTTTACAACAGCTTAGCTGGTATCTTTAAATCCAAGGGTACTCACAGGTCAATTAGAAACGTATTAAGATGTTTTAACATTGATGATAACTTGGTTTACTTCAAAACCTACTCTGATAATCAAACTTACGAATTGAACACTAATGTCAAACAGACATTAAAGAAAAGAAAGAGACTGAACTTTAATACCGCATCGGCTGCCCACGCAGTGATGTATCAAGACGCCGATCCGGCTATCCCCGGATCTCAAGGATACATATCTGGTGGTACTGGTCAGCCAGAGATTGCTGGTGTGCCCTCGCCAGTATACGAGGCAACAGGCTCACAAGATAGATACGGCTTCACGGTAGAGTCTAGCATCTACTTCCCCAGATTCTTTAACATAGCAGACTCTTATCAAAGAAACTTCTTCACAGCGTCTTTATTCGGTATGCAGACGGTCTTTACGGGCTCGACTGGTACTGGATATGCTGGTGGGACAACATCGCTTACAGGTGCTCAAGACATCGCAAACTTCCAAGTGTATGCCGTTAGAGATGCTTTGAACTCTAGAAATGTTCGTTTTATATTAACATCATCGTTTGATCCTCATCCGTTCGATGCTTTAGAGTCACAAACATTCTTATCCACATACAACTCAGAAAACTGGAACTTATCTGTCGGTCTGCGTCCAACCAAGAAGTTCTCCGGCTTTGTGTCAGGTTCTGACGACTATGGTTACGAGGTTATCTTTAGAGGATACAACAACAAGCTGGGAACAATAAATAACTCGTTCGCTGTTAGTGCCTCGATATCCTCCACAGTTGGTAAGAATATGATTCGCTCCAACAAGCGTTTGTATATCGGAGCCCAAAACACAAACTTAACTGGTGCTAACGTACATCCTTCTGACGTTGAGTTTAATGGCTTAAAATATTGGACTCAATATATTGATGATCTGAGCCTTAAGCAGCATTCTCTGGATAGAGAAAATGCAGGTATTTCAGGATCTTACCAAAATACATCACCATTTGATAGCGAGAACACAACGCACGATGTCTATAACTTAAACGCACTCGCACTTAACTGGCACTTCGGCACCGTTACTGGTTCCGATGGTTCTGGTAACTTCTACTCAACAGATATCAGTTCGGGTTCTGCATTTGTAAGAGACAACTTTGGCTGGAACGCTAAGATATCTGGATATGTACATCCCGGTAAGGGTCATGGTTTCAAAGCCGACAGTGATAATGTAGTTAACAATGAGTTGGTAAACGAATACAAGTTTATTGATCCAGAAGTTGTGACATCTGACGATATGGTCAACGTGCTTTCTGCTGATGATGAATTATATGGCTTGTTTGACGAGGTACCATCATATGTCCACACAGTCGAGAAGAGCCTCTACGCTGCTATTTCTGAGGAAATCTTAGATTACTTTGCAGGCGCTGTTGACTTCAATAACATTATTGGCGATCCTGTACATCGTTACAGAGAAGACTACAAGCCTCTTGAGACATTAAGAAACATTTACTTTGAAAAGTTCAATAACCTGAGAACTGTTGAGGCATTCACGGAATACTATAAGTGGTTTGACGACGCAGTAGCTAACATCATCGAACAGCTTGTACCAGCATCAGCCAACTTTGTGGGCGATACATATAATATTGTAGAAAGCCACGTATTAGAAAGACCAAAGTATAAGTCGCAGTTTCCAACAATTGAATTCAATGCGCCAACTGTTGATGCCAGCATCAGTGGTATTGGGGCATTCCTGCTTTCTTATCAAACTGATTTGTTTGGTGGTGTCGAAGCATCTCCTCGTCCAACGAACTTGCACAAGAACTACTGGAAGAAGCGCGCCCAGCCCGGTGGACGCGGAACAGGTTCATTTGAAATTGAATCAGGAGATGCTGATGTCGATGCACAAAGAAGAAAGTTTAGAAACATCATGCACAGCAAACCAGCTTTCTCTGGTTCACGTGTAATACTCTCTCAAATTGACGGTACGACATATGAAAGAGAAAGGCTGCTCCAAACCCAACTGGGTGGCACTGTTAGCTTCAGAAACGCTGAGTTAAACAGAACTATTAAGGGCGGCGTTAACTTCCCACCAAACAAGAGTTTCGCATTCGCATATGCCTCAACATACCCTGCTGGTCCCGTTAACACCACCGATGGTGTTTTCATTCCTGAAAACGTTCTGCTTGGCTTCACAGAAGACTTCACAGCGATCGAAAACATTGAACAGTGGGACGAAGAAGGAAACGTTGGTAAGAAGCGCCACCGCACAATTGGTGTTGTTCAAGGTAGAGACTATGATGGCGACTACACAAACTATACAAACGTAAAGAGCAACTTTGCATTCCCGTTCAACATAATGAGTGGCACCATCAAGGGCGGAGCAGATGATTATATTTCTGAGCGCCTTTCGTCGAGTGTCACAATCACAAACTTACACAACGATGTATATGGTGACGAACTTGAGAAGCCAATGCAAGGACCATTCACGGAATATGCCGTTGGTGGTCATCAGTCACGCCACGTTAGCCTGAACTCTGGCTCCGACGACTACACTAATAGAGCAGAAGCATGGAAGATCCTCTTGGGTCTTCGTGGTCCTTGTCCGGGCGACGTATGGTTGTCTGGTGCGATCGGCTTAGTCAGTGCCGACTATCCATGGCCAGAAGCAAACGAAGTTGGCGAAACGCCTTATCCGATGACTGCATCTCACAAAGCAGTTTACTATCGTGACTTTGTTGCAAAGCGCCCAGTCAACATTCGTAACATTCTTATGCGTACTGGCTCAACGATCCTTGGAAACTACGAGCACAACTATGAAGTTATTCACTCGTTTGATACATACGCCAACCCAAGACAGTTTATTGAAACGCAGCCAGCACTTCCAACACAAATATTCCAAAATAACTCAACAAGTTCAACGCAGACAAGAACATTCTTAGATTTACACAGAACTGATGAGGGACACTATCAGTTTGTTGACGAGTATAACACTCACTACCTCACAGGCACAGCAAACAAGTCTATCATTGCTACTCGTTTTAGCACCGTTGGTGGGGCACTTACAGATGGAACAGGATACAGAGACTTCCGCTCTAACACATTCTCCCCTTACAACGCTATTAATAACAGATATTTAACAGTCATTAAGCCCTCTCAGGGACCGTCTGGGAGCATTTCAGAAGCGACAGGCAGTGGTACCACCGGTATTCGCGTATACGACATCCACGGCAAAGACTACGGGCTTCGTTCACATTATGCTCGCCACACTGCTCGCTTCGGTCGCGACTCGCTTTTTGTGACTGCTCCGGGCACATCATATGAAGAACTCCCCGGTTTCCACAAGACACATAGAAACAATATTTGTAGAATAGGTGAGGCGTCCACAACTATTACACCAATTCTTGAAGGCTTGACTCTTAACAATGATGACTGCTTGTTGTATCAAGACGAAACGAAAAACTCGACACTATTGCATACGGCAAGTATTTTATCCTCTACGACGCCAGAAACGCTGCTGCAAGCCATTACTGGCTCCGGAACTTCTTTCTCGTGGTCCGGTTGGGTAAAATTCGGAGAGCAAGGCAGTCAAGATGAAGAAACAATCTTTGCAATTGGCTTGCGACAAGGAAATGCACCGCTGTTTAGCTTAAGAAAGAACTATGCTGGTTCTACGCCAAACAAATATGAGATTGAACTGTACATCCGAACAAACGGAAATGCAGACGGAAAAACAGGAACCAACTCCTACACCACTTGGTACTGGGCAGTTGACGAAGATCTCACAGATGGCTGGCATCATCATGTTTTAACTTGGGATGCAATTGCTGATGGAAACTTGGGGACCTCAAACCCCGCAAACATCAGCGCCGCAAAGCTTTACATAGACGGCACTTTGCAAGCCTCCGCGACGTTAGGCTTCGATCCGACAGCACAAGGTTACTACAACCAAACAAATGGAACCTTGAATGTTCGTGGCTTCACTTCGCAGAAGCGCGTCGATAACGAGTTCATGACTCTTGGTGGTGACTGCCAAGGGGCAGGAAACCTCCGAGCCCTCACTGCCTCTGTAGATGAATACTCTTTCTGGACTAGTGAGTTGTCTGCTGATAATGTAGATACGCTATACAACGGAGGCATTCCTTGCGATATTGATGGTGCTATCACTGCTTCTAACTTACCTAATTCAATTTGGGAATGGTTGAGATTTGAGACTGATCAGTCTGCTGGAAGATTCTTTTTGGATAGCAGCAATCCGGGTGTCTACAGCACCAGCAACCGAGCTATCGGATATTATGGTGAAGTCTTTGTTCCCTTGGCTATAACAGGCGCCGCTCTGTCACTAGATCTACCAACTAATGCATCTCTTGGTTTCCCTCTTCCCGGCTGCACACAAACGGTTGTCGGTTACGCCGAGACAACGACTTACGACACTGAACAACTCTACGACAACTTTAACATCCAACACCAGATCCCTCGCGACACAAGACAATACGCTTGGATCACTGCTTCGCTTGAATCGACAGCATCGTGGTGGAGTTGTGGTTTTACTCCTGCAAGGTTCGAAATCAGAAGCGGTTCAACCATGATAGAACCTCTCAACTTTGTTAGTGCGAGTGAAGCAGGAAGTTATATCATTTTAGGTCAAAGAACTTTTAGTGCAGAAATAACAGAACTTGGTCCTCCGTATAATGTAGAGTCCACATTTTTACCATCCGTAAATCGTATCAACTATCATGTCACCGACCCTATAACGTCTTCGACAAATACTTTAGGGTATGCAGCATCTGTTCCTTTGACAGATCGTAGAAGTGCCGCCCCATTTGGAACTCAATATAGAAATACAGATTTTGTTCCTGCTAGGAATGATTCGGGTGACGAAGACTTATTTAACTCTCTTATGTTTAAGCGCGGCAACCAATATGCCGGCGCCAACTGGGTTCGTATGCGTCAAGGCGATCATCCAATCTTAGTTAACGAGAGAAGAAATAACACACTCTCGACAATATACACAGGCAGTGCTTTGAGGCACTTCGCTTTGCCTCCAGTTTCCACAAAGGGTCGTCCGGTCCTGCTTAATATGGACTACGCTAACTCGTTCTCTACGTCAGTCGGCGGCTACCGCGAGCAAGTAGAAAACGTAACACTTCAAACAACTTACAACAATGAGATGATCGGCTTCAATGAGCAAGAGTTAAACACATTTACTAACATTAACTTTGATAGCGAAGTCACTTCGTTCGAACAACTTGTTGCGATGAGGGCGAGAAACAACATCAACTTAAACTGGATTGTTTACTCAGAGAACTTATTCCCCTCGGCTAGAAGAGAGTTTATTTCCTCCTCTATGACTCGTGTTGGATACGACAACGCATTCTGGCGCGATACCATCGAAAACAGAGTAACAGGCGGAATGGGTGTGCCAAACTCTGTTGGAGTTGAGGAGTACACTGATTGGGATTCTGTAACGCGCTATATTACTCAAAGTCTCTGGCCTCTTGATGCTCCAAGCGATTTTGAAACCAGAACCGCCCCGCCAGAAGTTGCTTATACGACGGACCCTATTTTTACGAATGCTAGATACTATACCGGTTCGAGCTTAATTTATTCAAATAGTGCTGGTGAATTACAAAATACGTATAGTTTCTATCATTTTACAGATCCTCAACCCGGCAGCGGAGTCACATACTTTTTCAACGCTGGACAAATTCCACTAGTAATAAGAAACGCAGGTTTATATTCTCGCAAGCACATGCTTAACTCCCCACTGTCGGCATTTAACCCAGTTGGTATATCATCATCTACAAATAACTTAGTAGTAGGTATGGAAGCAAACAACACACGCCTTGCGCTTCCTTCTGATCCTGTTGCTGCTGGTGTGACTGCTTCGTTTGCTACGGGCTCTGGCGAAGCTGCTTGGCAAGCACCTGCCCAAGCAGGATACCTCACAACATCAAATGGTATTGCCGGGTTTGTCTATGATTCGTCTAAGCCTTGGTATAACGACTATGACGACTTCCGTTACGACATTAAGACAATGGCAAAAGGCTACGGAGTCGTACCAGAGTTCAGAGTTTCGGAACAAATTGAGAAATATGGTAAGGTTGGTATCGATGGCGAGATATTCGATTACTTGGAGATCCCCGGAACGAACTTAAGCAGTTCACAAGACACGTTCTACAAAGACTACTCCAACTCTGACTTCATGCAAAACTTCTTGGACATTAAGGGTATGTCTGGGCTGAAAGCATCTGAAATCAGACTCACCTGCAAGGCTGCAATTAAATTCAACCCATATAAGGGTTTCTATCCAGCACAAAGAACATTAGATCTAGTAAGTCAGTTCTCAAGATCATACGCTGATAGTTTAACGTTTACGTATTTTAGTTCATCTGCTGGAGCAGATGCAGCATCCATATCGAACACTGCCCTGATGCAATACTCTTATGCAAGACCGGTCATGCAACCGCTTTTTGCACCCGGTATTATGTATAACTCTATTAAGTCTGGAATGGCAGTCGATTATCCGGTTGTCACTAATGGATATAAAGTATATAAACAACTTGTAACTGGTGCCGCTGATGGATCAGGAGATTATCCAGAAAACTATATGATTGCTGCGACAATATCGGGTAACATTAAAGCAGACGAAGGTGGTGCGAAATACATATCTGGTGCTTTCTGGGATTTAAGGGTTCCTTTTGAAGCGATAATGAATCCTGCTAAATATCTTAATGGCGTAGAATTGCCAGATATAGAGCCCCATCCCCAAGTGAGTTTGCCATTTGCAGCAACAGCATCTCTTCAGGTTCAAAATGCAGCAGAAGCATATAATAGAATGTCTTCAAACTTCTTTGCAGAAGTCGGAAAGTTCTTCTTACAAGGTGGCGATTATACCAAACTTCGCTCTACGGGAGTTGATTTAGGTAAAAAGAAATTCACTGGTGAAGAGGTGTACGGCGCCCGTTTAAGAATGAGAACATCTTACGAAGGTTCTAGGACTTATGAGTTCGAACAGGGTTCTGATGGAACTAACTATTTTTACTCAACTCTAGGCGCCCAAGCATTCTTCAAAAACTTTACAGCAGTCACTATTCCCACCGCGTCACCTATTACCGGTATTTCTGGTTCTTATGAATTGCCTCAAGATCCAGAAAAGCAACCATCATTCAAACACAACTTTGTTATGTACAGCAGACCTACAGCGTTTGGACCAGCGGTTTCTGGGCGTCAAGATTTAAATCCGATGAGTGCCTCGGCTGGCGCTCCTTCGCTCGCTACAACTGGTGATCATTTCAACTTATCAGCATCAGCATATGGTGTGAAAGACTCTCTCAACGGCTACAACTGGTCGTTCACGCCTCCATACTACTATGGAGAGGCTTGGGTTGACTTTATTTTCAGACCATCTGCCAGTGTTGAATACGATCTCACAAGAATCTTGGCTGAAACAAGAATTGTTAAGAGAAGGTATGATCCCGGCTCCGATATGGTCGATCACAAAAAGGTCGATGGATTTTATCGTAGAACCCTCCACAGAGATCAAGATATTCGGTTCACAGAAGCAGGTGCGCCTGCTCTTGGTCCAACTTACGGAAGAAACTTCACACCATACGCTAGTGAAAACATCAATGACAACGCGATGCAGTTGGACTCATGTCTTAACTTATTCGGTATTGAATACGAACAAAAAGCAAAAACCAACAAGTTCGGTTTACAAATATCAAAGGACAATGAGCAAGCAAGCCAAAGATGGGTTATTCAGCCTAAGTTTGAAACCCCAATGATGAACTTCGTTGACTACACTTCAGCTAGCGCACCACCGGAAAATCCACCTCCGGGCTGGACACCAGATGAAACAGAAATTTCAATACCGCAAAACTTTGGTTCCGAGTCGGTACCACGCGGTATGTGGCATCAGTTTGGTAGGCTTCCTAAAACACGAGAAGAGGGTATCTTCATGGAGATCGGAGACATCCCACCAAACTGGCTTAAGAACCATTACGAAGTTGTGACTGGGTCATCAATTTACAACAATTACGCTGCTAGTGGAGATCCGGAACTATACAAGAACATGAAGTCATTCTCTAAACTTTGTGGCTTTGATGAGAACAACTCAAGCGTAAGACTTGGTGAAGTTGCCAATAAACAAACAATTCGAGAAGCAGTTGTTGCTATTCCATATCTGGTCGAAGGTTTGACGGAGGGTGAAACACAACCCACAACAGAGAACGCCAAGACTAGAAAGAGATTTATTAACATTCCAACGAAGAGATGGAAAAACGCTCGCCAAGAAGAAGAAGGCAGCATTGAAGGCGATTCACTCAACACTGCTGGAGCATCTATCCGCCGTCTTGCGGAGCAGATGGAAAGGTACGTACTTCCTCCGCAGTTTGACTTCTTGAACAACAAAGACATTGACCCGATCGCTATGTATATCTTTGAGTTCAAGTATGAGTTGGACAAGAATGATCTTGCTTACATCTGGCAAAACCTTGCACCAAGAAACTATGAAAAGGCTACCTTTGAGAAAGATATGGTTGCGCACGAGCTTCTGAACACAGAGTTGCTTACGGAGCAAAACCTGTTATCTAACCCGAACTTGCGATGGATGGTGTTCAAGGTCAAGCAAAGAGGACAAACGCTGTACCGAGACATGATCACTGGTCAAATCGACGAGTCCACCTTCCAGCCCGGTTTTGCTGAAAACGATGCAAGCGGCTATCCTCTACTGTATAACTGGCCATATGACTACATTTCCATTGTCGAAACAATTAACTTTGATGTAGACGTTAAATACGATAGGGAAACAGCTAAGAAGATGAAGTCCGATTCAATGAGAAACATCGGCGCCCAAAACCAAATTCTTAACAAGAAACGTCGTCAGCCCGGTATTACGGCAACCAAGTTGAATGAAAAGCAAGCAACAAATGATGTTCCACAAAAAGGCGTGAAGCCAAAAGCGCAAAACAAACTATCTAAACGCATATCTACAAAATATAGAAAATAATTGAAAGGCATAATTATTATAAATGACCAAGATCCTCGACAAGAAACAAACAGTAATAGATTTTCAGCTAACTGGTTACGGCAAATACCTGATGTCCATCGGGCAGTATGCGCCGGAGTATTATGCTTTTTATGATGACAACGTTGTATACGACAACCAATACAATAATATAAGCGAGTCACAGAACTCAATTAATGAAAGAATTAAAAACGAAACACCGTACATAAGCACACTAACCTTGTTCGAAGATATTGATGGTACCCAACAGCAGTTGGTCCGAACAGATCCAGAAGATGTGTTCATCACTGATGCTGCAACGGACACAACATATCGATTCACAAAAGCTGAAAACTACTTTTTATCTGATGTCACGCCTATCAGATATATGCCACGCAAAGACATTTTCAGATATGGAGCAGCTATTGGTGATGCTCTCTTGGAAGCAAAGGAAACGGACGCAGCCCCAGCTTGGAAAGTTATTGTACTAAATGGAGAGATAACAAGCACACAAACTCATTTTGAAGTACAAACAAACGTTTCGGGAACTATCCCGCAAATAAACATAGCGGTCGATTACAAAAAAGAAATCAGAGACAGCAGATATCCCACCAGACAGTCAGACCAGATTCCAGTTGATGATGGAAGCCCGAGAGCAGAGGTCAGTTCAACAATAAACTTTGAAGATGGAAACTTCGTCTATTTATCCGCACAAGATCCAATAATATATGTTGACGAAGTTAACACAGAGCTATTAAACGAAAACTATGATGTAGAAGTTTTCATAGTCTCATCGTCAGCAACTACTGCCCCAGTGTTAGAAAGGAAATTTTTTGAAACGGTTGATGAACAAATAGTAAACGGGATGATGGTTAGGGCGAATCCTGAGCAAAAGTATTCCGGAGAGTTGCCAAGAACGGCAGTCGAATATTACTTTGACTTTAAGAGCGACAAAATGGCTGACCGAGATATAGTTTGTAGACAGCTACAAAATTATAACAAAACGTCGTATTATATTGACTTGGACATAGACTGTACAGGTAGAGAAACTGATGATGTATACTTTGATATTTATGGAAGCCAAGTGGAGCCTGAGATATGCCTAGACTAACAAAACAACAATCCGTAGAATATTACGGCAGAAACCTTCCAACCCCGACAATTGAGAAGATAACATTATCAAATGTTCAGAGTGATGACGAAATATACGATACTCTGAGAATAGCTAGCGAGGCAACGGGCACCGAAGTTAGCGATGCAGCCATAGAAACTATCACTAGAATTGATACAGACATTTCATTTCATTTTTCAACAGATGAAGATTTCAAAGTAGAAGAATTTGAGAAAAACTTATTTGATGCTGGTGCCGAAGAGTCTCTATATATCACTTTATATTTATCTTATAGCGCACTGGGGGACAATCAAAAGGTTTTCAAGACTAACATTATAAAAGAATTTGATAACAATTCTGGTCTTTTACGTGAAACGATCCTTTCTTATCCTCGTGGTACTGTCAACTATACCGAAGCAGGAATAGGGCTTTTGGCTATCGGAAAAACTGACTCGCTTAGTTTAGTTTCAGTTCCTTTATCTGACTTCCACAGTGTAGCAGAATTGACTTCTGATGTCGATGCCGATGATAATGCAGTCATCAGAGTAACTAATATAAAAATTACAACTTATGTAAGAAACTTCACTAGCAGAGAAAATATCAACGTATTTTGTTGCGCCAGCACGAGACACCCATATGAGATAGAGACGCCAACATCTTTTTCGTTGGATCCAATAACGGTCTCAATGAATTACAGCGATGTGACTTATGAGCAGATCGTTAGAAACAGTACCTTAGCAACTTTTAGTGAGCCTGTGTTTGTTGACGCTCAAGGGCTTCACTATCCGAACTATCCATTGGCATCAATAAATAAGAAATATTACAAGACCGAAGAGTATGGTTCCAAAGAAGTATTCGATTCAGTAAATGCCCTTTTGGCTGAATATGAAGCAAGATCTCTTTTGGATGAAGAATTACAAAGAGTAACAGACCAAGTAAAACTGGTTCTTGCAGTGCATGAAAACGATGTAGAGTTTTTACAACAACTCAACAAGGCAGCACAAGGGTTTTCTGTGACCAGCACAGAGTCACAAGCCATTGCCTTTAACCAAAGGTTTAGAGACTTAATAAACAATGCAGATGCAATATTGAGACAACAAGAAGAGGTTGTAAAAAGAATCTTCCGCAATTACAAGATTGTAGATTCAAGGGACACCACATTGCCCGAGTTTACAGCATATTCTTACGTGACTGGCTTACAAGACAAAGACTTCTTATATCAAAATATTTTTAATACAAACATTGCCAACTATGTGCCGATGATTACTGCCCCCGCGGACTACCCCGGTAAAGCAGAATTGCCCGCAACACCAGCAGAGATGGTTAGCGAATTTAGAGAAGATGCGCTTTCAATTAGAAAAGAACTAGAAAGTATCATGATTCCATTCACAACACCCGGTGCTGCTGCTAGCGGAGCCACAACATTTTCAGGCGTAACATACACTGGTGTCACAGCCGGCGTCCCATCTGCTACACCGGCTGCTGCTGCTGCTGCAGCAACGTCACCAGTAAAAGAAAAGATTGATGCAGCAGTTAGGGATATGGCTGACTGGTGTTTTAATGTTTGGGCAGGAAGATTTATCAAAGGTAGTGCTCATCCGGCGTACCAAAATGCAGACGGACATTCCGGCGCCCACTATTATGTTGTTAACTTGACCAGTCCTTCTATTGATACAGAGCCGTCTCCATCAGAGTGGAACTGGGCGCCCGATCGGGATGATTACGGTATTACTGGTGATGAAGTATTCTATTGGGATGACACCGCGCCGGGAAACTATGAAATTGCTAGGTGGGCTAACATGGTTGGCACCTTACCAACTGCTGAGTGGCAAAACCATGAACGCCAAATAACAGCCGCTTCTACTGCTGATTTCGAGTCTGGAGATGAATATTACGAAGATATCTTGAACAAATTCGGGTATGTGCCCTCAAGAGACGCATCAAGACCGGATAGTTCTCCCAGAAATGGAGGTCCTGCTTATACTGTTACTTGGAATACCGATCCGGCAGTTACAGAATATGTAGATAATCCAGCAGCGACAATGCCTCGTACATGGCGCTGGTTTGATCAATATTTCTGGACGCCAGTTTCTATGTTTCTATTGAGTGCTTTATATTATTTAGCTCAGCAAGAGCACCAAATTGAGTTTTTCGTTCCTAAAGACGCATCTGGTCCAGTTCCGACTCTTGAAGAGACTATTGAAGATTCGCTAGCTGCAACTGCTTTAGGAGACCTAGTAGGAGAGCTTGGTGGCGAGTCCGTCCTCCGCTTTCAGTTTGCTAACAAATATATGAGCGACTATTATGAAAAAGTTGGAGGCATAAGCCCACTACACAGAAACTCAATCGATTCAGATTCAGAAAGAAGAATACACCAGCTTATATATGATACTAGTGCTGATGCTGGTGGAGACTATCGTTACACTGAATCTAAAGATATGGACGGATATGGTATTGGGTGGTGGCGCTGCGCAAGAAGAAAATATAATGACATTTACCAGAAGGTAGAGCAAATATTTTATAGTGTTTATGGTATTGATCCTGACACATTAGCATACGAAGCCGGCTCAGCAGCACTTGTTGATGGACCCCCGCCAGTAGACACAAACACTGCAACAACTCTCGATACATATATTTCCGAAGGTCCTTTGCGTATTGCAGAAAAAGTCATATCAGATACTCTTGAAAAAATTGATAATAGACCGGCGGACGATTTCGATACTGAAGCTGAAAGAGATAACTGGACCAATGTCTACACTGATCAAATTATAGAAGCAGCATTTAGTGAAATAGAGACATATTACGACAAAAAGTTTTGCAAGATATATGCATGCACAGCATTGCCAGATGAAAAAATTACAACATTCTGGGAAGAATGGCGAACAGACATTGGTGGTCCAGCGCCTCTTATAGTAGAGTTGCCAGATAGCACTAAAATTAGAAATCTAGATTATGTTTATGCAGTTGGCAGAAACCGCGGCGAAGATGTATATCCAAATATCGCTTATGGCGGTTGGGGCGGATTGACTATTTCAGAGACAGTCGAAGGAGAAACATCATCTTCAAGCAATACGCATATAATTAATTTAGGTCAAGCATTCATAGACCTGCTAAAAGAAAACATTAACACCAATAGAGATCGGATAAGACAAACAATAAAAAGATATATTACTGCCCACGCTCTGTTTACAGGCTTCAATAGTGATATTGGTATCCACTCGGCATTAGCGGAAGTTGATATCGTTCTGAGTAAATACGGCTATTTCTTCTTTGATATGGAGAAATACATAAGAAAGAACTCTCATCTTTCTAAAGTATTGAACGTCGATAGATTATTAATAGACTTTCCGTCTGCCAAGCAAATGACCAATGCTGCATGCCGACTTAAAGAAGTTGGCGTAAAGCTGGACAACTTTGGTGTTGATCCTGCAACGGGACTCACAACTACAACAACAGCAGCAAAACTTCGCTTAGTAAAAGATGAAAGCAATATTGTAACAACTTCCTTTATTAATGACTTTAAAGAATTAGAGTTTGAAACTCCCATTGATCCAAAAACAGGAAGACCTCGTGTATATCGAAGAATTAATGCTTTGCAAGCAATTTCTTTTGATCAAATAACAGAGTACACTGGTGCTAGGGAACTGGCTTCTAGTGCTGGTACATCTGCTTCTGATACGTTCCGCCAAGAAGCTGATAGAGTATTGGGAGGCTCCGCCGCTCCCACGACCACCCCGGCCACAGGTACAGGTGGCTATACTCTTAGTGACAGTATAACTGATTTTATTTCATCTACAGCCGGCCCCCGCCTTGGCGCAGGTACTGCTGCGCAGCAAGAGGCGCTAGCCGGACTGACGACTACTTTGGCAGACCGTCTAAGCGTGGACATCACAGATCTTGTTACAGATGTTGCACATGCTCCAAAACAAATGCATACAGGTTTGGTTATGAGAAACTACGCTTTCCCCGGTTTTGCTAATGCAGCCCTTCTCGGTGGAAAGGTCTGGCGAAATGATTATCGAATGATGATGTTTAAATATCAGTTCTTTTTAGACGACGACGATGCCTTTTCGTTTGCAGGTGATCCAGAATTAGATGATGGTAACGTATCTTACGATAACTTAACTTTTGACTTACAAATAGTTGACAATTCACCAGAGATATTTTATACATTGGTTCAAAAGTTTAGGAAAAATCTCAAATTATTTAAAATGAATTATGTGGATTTTGCAGAAGAGGCTTGTGCGTTCAACTCTTTCGATCAAAACTTTAACAGATTTTTTGTTGATCAAATGCTGATTAGATATCCGACGCCACCAAAAACACCATGGCATACGATGGTTGCTACATATATTTCATATACAAATATTATGACCGAATCATATCGTGGCGACAGGCTTACAATGTTTGAAGCGGGTAATAATATTCTTGAACTCATAAGACCGGAAACCGGAAATCTTAATTCATTAAGGTTATTTTATGAAAATTGCGAGAGCATGTTAGACAAATTGATATCCGCAGAAGAAGTACTGAGAGAAACAGCAACTCAAACAATATTTGACTTTACATATGAAGACGTTATTGGTGCGGCAGTTATAGATCATATAGGAGACTATTCAGATAGACTTGAGGATCCTAGAGTGTCCGAGTTCGGAGGGGACGAAGATTTATATGGTATTGAAGATTTTTAAACTAAATTGATATTTTACCATAAACACTAATTATTTCGAAAGAGGATACGAAATGTTAATTAGAGCATCCATAGTAAAGCCACAAAAGGCACCGATCAGTTCTAAAGTAAACAAAAAGCAAATTTTTATAGATAAAATTGTTGATCCAAGAAAAGAGCCAACACTGTATAATATTGAATCGGCAAGAATGAGTGTTGCGGCCAAAACAGGACCAGTTCAGTCAGTAAAACAAATAAGAAAACCGGGACCAGTAAAACACAACAGAAGAGATGTAGTGGCTCGCGATACGCTAGCAATACTCAATATCACAGCCAC
>Ga0222714_10000488_pt1 | contig 45297 bp, 42 predicted proteins | sample C33_3DmetaG_FD_165048 | JGI IMG/M metagenome (GOLD analysis project Ga0222714, IMG submission 165048) | Estuarine water microbial communities from San Francisco Bay, California, United States - C33_3D | ecosystem: Environmental > Aquatic > Marine > Unclassified | place: USA: California...
GCGAAGTTACTGTGCCGGACCCTGCTCGTACAGCCACTGCATGGCCATATGGAAGATGATCAGTTGAAGGTCTTCAGCAATTTGCATATCGTCAATGGCAAAGTGAATGGGGTGCTTGGCAATGCCTTTGCACTTACCGCCCGAATAACCGAGCACGGCGAATGTTTCCATTCCCAACTCGTTGCCCATTTCGAGGGCCTTCACTACGTTTGCCGAATTTCCGCTGCCGGAAAACACCACCAAGAGGTCGCCCGCGTCCGCCTTTACTCGCAATTGCTCTGAATAAATGTTCTCGTACCCAATGTCGTTGGCAAGACAAGTGATGACAGAAGGGTTTGCACTTAGCGAATCGATGCGCAAACCAATTCCATTTTTTACACCAGCGCCGTACGTGAAGTCGTTAGCAAGATGATTTGCATTACCAGCCGAGCCACCATTGCCACACAAGTAAATGGTCTTCTTGTTTTTCCATGCAAGCTGCATAGCGGCAGCAAGTTTTGGAACTTCCTTCATTGCAGGAAGCTCAAGCGCAACATGCATGCGCTTGATGTACTCCCTGATTAACTGTTCCATAGTGCCAAACCTAACTTTGCGACCGGTTCATTACTTCGTCAAATGTTCCTTCGTCAACAATACGCCCTGCGTCGAGTCGGTACAGGCGATCACAATATTCAACCGTACTTAACCGGTGGGCAACGATGATGACCGTCTTGTCGCCCTGCAGTGCTTGCACCGCTTGCATTACGCCATGCTCCGTTTCGGTATCGAGCGAACTTGTGGCTTCGTCTAGTACCAATACCGACGGTCGGTGGTACAGCGCACGTGCAATTCCAATACGTTGACGTTGGCCACCAGACAGGCGAACTCCGCGCTCGCCCACCACGGTGTCTAAACCTTCTGGTAATGACGTAACGAATTCTTCAAGTTGCGCAGACTTCAGCGCCTCAACAATTGCCACTTCATCAATTTCATTGTCTGCAATACCAATTGCAATATTACGACGCAAGGAATCGTCCATGAGGAATATCGTTTGTGGAATGTAGCCAATTTGCTTTTGCCAGGACTGCTTAAGGTTTTCAATTGTTTGACCATTAATCAACACTGAACCATTTTGTGGCTCCAGTAGCCCCAGCATGATGTCAATCAATGTGCTCTTACCGCTACCACTTTGACCAACAAAACCAACGGCTTCACCTGACAAAATTTTTACATTGATATTTGAAAGGACCAAGTTTTCGGATTGCTCATATTTGAAATCCAATTGATCTACAACTACATTTTTGAACTGAAAGCCCATATTGTGGTTTAGCGAATTCGCAGCGATTGGCAAGTCCAAGTCATGGTGAATTGTTTCAATTGTTGATCGGGAAACTTTTAGTGTTTGCTTACTGCTTACCAACTTGTTAATTGAAGGCAGCACTTTGAAAGATGTCACCGCAAACAAACCAACTGTTGGAATGATTTTGTCAATGTCCTTTCCAGTTGCAAGCATGATTGCAACTAGCCCCGCCAGTCCGGCCATTGCCATTACTTCAAGCCACAGCCGAGGAACAGCCTGAACGGTGTTGATCCGGCGTATCAGATTCGCATCTAACGTCTGGCGCTCTCTGTGCTCATTGACGAACCATTCTTCGCGGCCCAATACCTGAACATCTTTTACAGCACCAAGCCCCTGCTGAATAGTTTGAATTATCAATCCTTTTTGAATTTGCCTCAGAGTTCCCCATCTTTGCAGTTTTTGATCAAAAAACCTTTGAAAGATAAAGGTTGCAAAAAGCAACAAGCCAATTACACAAATAGTTCCAACGGGTTCTACTACTACTAAAACCGTAAACAATGCAAAAGCAATCAAACCCTCAGTCAAAATTGTCAGCATTGGCTCTACACCACCAGCTACGAGTATGGACGCGTCTTGTGTGTTTCTAATCAACGTTGAGGAATTCTTTCGTAGATGAAACGCGTATGGCTGCCGAATATAAGTTTCAAGCATTCGGGCAGCGACTCGCGACGTAACCCTCGTAAGAAACCCACGTTGTATCCATGTGCTCCCCGCAAGGAACGCGTTTTTGAAGACATACACCGCAAACATCAATCCAACAGCAAGCAGGATAAGTTGCGATTTATCAAGCGAAGGATTAATCGTAAGGAAAGGAAGCGAAATTTTCTGATCGTCTGATGCAATGACAGAAAGCACCGGAATCATCATTCCAATGCTGAACGTCTCAAGTGCAGTTCCAATTAGAATTAAGGCGAAAACCCCTATGAGTGACCGTCGCTCGCTCGATTGCAGCACATCCCACAGCAACTTACGTGTTGGCTTGGACATGAGTTGTTTTTCGACTTTCAAGCATCCGCCTTACGTCAAATATTTGTAGCGGCGACCGGATTCGAACCGGTGACCTTCCGATTATGAGCCGGATGCTCTCACCAACTGAGCTACGCCGCCGTAACTACGAGCCCTCTGTGGGAATCGAACCCACCACCTCTTCCTTACCATGGAAGTGCTCTACCGAATGAGCTAAGAGGGCGTACTCATGTGGACTTCCCACCTGAACGCCGAATCATCCTAGCGATTTACCAATTAATCGGCATTCTCATTTTCGCTTATTTCATCACCCAATCGCCAAGAATTCGCGCCGCATCTGGGGCCAAACACGCTGTTACATCTCCAAAGTGAAGCCGCCCTCGTTCACCAAAACCACGAGAAACCACGGACCGAACGCTCAACGCTTTTTCATCTTCACTACCTCGCGCGCGAATGTAGGACCGAACCAATTCTTTCAATTCACTTTTGGATGATTTCTGTTGGGAGATCCCATTTTTTGAAAACAAATTGGGATCTTTAAACCAAGCAATTTCAGAGTTCACTACTTCGCTTAAATTCAAAATGCTTCCGTTTTTCTGCAGCCGAACCGGAGACCACGTTGCCAATTTTGAGCCAAAAAAGAACTGGCAATATCTCGTCACATCCACGTACAGCACTGGGCGTCTGAACAACATGCACACAGCATCTGGGCCAGTTTGGGTTGAAACTGCAAATTCACATGTTGCCGCAAGATAAACATCAAGGAATTCGGACTGGTATTTTGAGAGCGCGTAGTCAACAACACCATCAGGTTTGCTAGTGAATGGTCGCTCCGATCCAGAGCCCATTCGAACTACTTGAAATCCACTTTCAATAAGTACTTCGGCAACTCCAGAAAAATCGTTGATATCAAAGTTCAACAACTCGTAACCAGCAGATTCGATGTCACCCTTAGATTTGTAATGGCCACCGTCACGAACAATTAGGCACACATACGGTTTGTCTGGATTGATACCAATTTCAATAAGTTGCTTTCGCCCCTCTTCCATCTCTACTGCACTGATGGAAACGTGCGAACCAGTCTTGTCCAGACCGTTCAAACTGCCAGTTATTGAAAGTTTTGGTTCTTCCAATTTGAGGAATGGGAAAACAAATCCAACTCTTTGCAATGAGCTAACAAACCAACTTGGCAATACCAGCAGTGCTTCCTTCCATTTGCTTGCCAGAAAACTATTTGATTGTTTTGCTACTGGGCCAAGACTCCAAATACTGATGACACGCCTACGCGATGTGTTTGTTGTCTTCATAACTTCTTGCTCAGCTAAAAAAATCTCGGGCTCTAATGCCAAATGGCCATACCTATGGAAACCAACAACACACAATTGAAACTTGATAATTGGCTGAATCAATTTCAATACAAGCAAAACAAGAAAAGAACTGCCGAATAGCAGTGCTTTCACTAATCGCTTTAAGACATTCATTGAGAAACAATGTTGCTCAACTGCGAAAACGAGTACGGGGCAACCGCTTGTTTTGCATTTTTCCCAACTTCTTCAAGCTCTCCACTTGATGGGAACTTAGTCATTTTGTCAATATCAAAAACGCTAGAGCCATGAACCATCCAACTTGGCGAGTACTTATCAATATTTGTTATGACGGCACACCCGTGGCTCATGGCGCTTAATACGGTCGTGTTGTTCTCCCGAACACCGTGAGGGAAAAAAGCAACTAAGGCATCTGCTGCGCGCATCCGGTTCGACACTTCTTCATCAGCCAAAAAACCAAGAAAACTTACATTGCCATCAAAAACCTCACGAATGTCTTTGCCCACGGTAAAGAAATCCTCGCTAAACGTTGTTCCTTCATGGAGCGCGGTTGAGATTTCAAGACGGAACGTACGGCTATCACCGTGCAAAATCTCACCCAATTTTCGATAGCCGTCAACGCGTATTTTGTGGGCCATGCCAAAAGTTAAGAGTGTGCAATCAACCTGCTTCAATTCTGGTGAAGGGTTCGCCCCTGGAGCAAACGTGCTTTGGACATCGTTTCGCGAATTACGAATTGCGTCCGCCATCTCCATAGTGGCTGTAAAAATACGAGCCGCCTGAGTAATGACAATCTGCTCAGCATCTGAACCATCTAACCCGTGTAAATACACATCAAATTTCTCTGATGTAGAGAACAAGAACCGAGAAAGCTCTCGTGAGTTTTCCTCCCCAATTTCCTCACACTTGATCGAAAGCAATGCACCGGAAATCGGCTTGCTTAAAAAATCACTGAGAGCAACCAAAGGGACATCAAGACTTTCAGCAAGTGCAATATTGAAGCGCGCCACTCCACACGTGTATGGGTTGGTATGAAATGTGACTATCGCAGTTGGTTTCATTGCAACTTCATTTCAGTTTGATTAGCCCACGCTTTAAGAATCTTGCTCGATGAATTAGTGACTGTGGGCAGATACACCACTTCAATACCGAACTCCGCACAAACAGCCGCTTCGACCTCTGGAACGCCACCGCGACCAACCCAGTCGTTTCCTTTTATGTAGAACTTCGGTTGAAGCAACCGAAGCACTTCAACTGTTGCCACATTTGCTAGGTGCACAAAAGAGATATAACGAATTGAATCGAGAACTATGCCCCGCTGCTGCTGTTCAAGAAAGACTGGATGCTTGGTCACCGTCCACGAGTCAGGAGCAACATTGCACAACAGAGGTACTCCCAGTTCTGAAGCTGCTTTGAAATACCCAATATGACCATCGTGAATGGGGTCGAAGCTCCCGTCCACCATCGCCAACTGTTGGCGGTACTGAGGAAGTTGGTCCGTGGTTAGCAACATCTATACACACTGTACTTTGACAGCCTTTTCAGACTGCCTATGCGAAATGGTGGGCCGGGAAGGATTCGAACCTACGAAGGCAATAACCGGCAGATTTACAGTCTGCTCCCTTTGGCCGCTTGGGTACCGACCCACAAGGGCATCACTCTAGCGGCTTAGGTATTGTGTCTCCATGCCTAGTTTCGACGTAGTTTCCGAAGTTGACCGCCAAGAACTTAAAAATGCTGTTGACCAGGCACAGCGGGAACTGGCTAATCGTTTTGACTTCAAAAATACCGATTCTTCTATTGAACAAAAAGACTTGATCCTCACTATCCGCACTTCTAGTGAGGACCGTCTTAGAGCGCTAAAACTTCTACTTGAAGAAAAATTCGTTAAACGCCAGGTTTCTCTCAAGGGCATTGACTGGGGGAAAGTCGAAACGGCGTCCGGCGAAAGTGTCCGACAGGTTGTAACAGTAAAAGTTGGAATCAATTCCGACAAAGCTCGCGAGATCAACAAACTCATCAAAGAAAAAGGCCCTAAAGGGGTGAGCAGCCAGACCCAAGGCGAACAAATTCGCGTAACTGGAAAAAAACGTGATGACCTTCAAGAAACGATGGCCCTTCTCAAAAGTTCAGACCTTGAGGTACCGCTTCAGTTCGAAAATTTTCGCGACTGAGTAATTAGTTCAGAAAGAAAACGACAAGTCAGGAAAAGACTTGTCGTTAGGAAAGTCCAATCCAGCCAACGGAAAGCTCAACGTGTCTGAATAGTTACTTTCGCAATCTTTTGCAAAAGTAATTTCAACAACTTCTGGCAACCCATCAGGTGCCACAGCAACACAGTTATTCCCGTGAATATGCACAATTGGGACAACAGAAGAAATTCCCTGAACCAAATATTCGAACTCAATCCTCCGAACCCTGGTGTCATGAAACTCCATCACCACGCTATTGATATTTTTTGAATTCTTTTTAATGCACTCGATTAAGGACTCAGAGAGTTCATACTCTCCGCCCTCAATGTCAATTTTCAACATCACTTCATCTTTATCAAAAAGCCCCTGAATGGAATCAGCAAAGGAAATCTCCGACTTTAAAGATGATGATTCCCTGACCCACTTGCGATCAAATTTTTTCCTGCCTGAAAAAAAGATTCGAAACCTTACCGAGAGGTTTAAATAATGGAGAGCACTTTTCAATCGCGCAATCGCGGACATTTTCTCTGATTCACTTGGATCGCCTCTTAACAAGTCTCTCATCCCTACAAAGGCAAACACTGTCCAGCCAGATGTTCGATCAAAAGCGCTTATTTTTAGCTTTGGGTTTCTTTTGGCCATTTCAACTTCGAACTCCCAGTTAGTTGAAATTCCAATTGAGTACATTCCATTTGTTTTTTCCGCAACACTTTTTGGAATGACATAACCACAATCGCCCTTTGGCCCCACCCTGATTAACTCCGATTTGAATGGTCGTAAATACTGGAATTCTGGTGAAAGTTTCATTGTTAATCCTCGGTAGGCGCTTCTACTGCACGACGTTGCAATTCGTTTACCACCGAAGCATCAGCGAGTGTTGTGGTGTCTCCCAAGTTTCGGCCTTCTGCAACATCTCGCAACAGGCGCCGCATGATTTTTCCACTTCGTGTCTTAGGCAAATCAGGGGTGAAATAGATTGTCTTCGGTTTAGCGATGGCACCAATTTCTTGTGCGACATGATCTCGCAATACCTTCTCATCCACTTCTAAACCACCGCGAAGAGTCACGTATGCAATGATCGCCTGGCCTGTGGTCGCGTCATTTGCACCGACAACCGCGGCTTCAGCAACAGATGGGTGCGACACAAGTGCAGATTCCACTTCAGTCGTACTGATGCGATGTCCAGAAACGTTCATCACATCATCAACGCGACCGAGTAGCCACAAGTAACCATCGTCGTCGAGCTTTGCTCCGTCGCCAGCAAAGTATCGATTACTGAAGCGACTCCAATAGGTTTCTCGATAACGCTTTTGGTCGCCCCAAATGCCACGCAGCATTCCAGGCCATGGTTTAGTCAACGTTAAATAGCCGCCACCTTTGGTTACCGGCTGACCCAGTTCATCAACGAGCTCTGCACCAACTCCCGGCAATGGTCGCGTTGCAGAACCCGGCTTCGTCACTGTTGCTCCAGGAAGCGGCGCAATCATGATTCCGCCTGTTTCGGTTTGCCACCATGTATCCACAATTGGACACTTCCCTCCACCAATGTGTTCGTGGTACCACATCCATGCTTCTGGGTTAATCGGTTCACCAACGCTTCCCATTAACCGAAGTGAGGACAAATCGTGCTTGGCAGGTTCCTCCGTTCCCCATTTCATGAATGTGCGAATTGCAGTGGGTGCCGTGTAGAAAATTGTTGCTTTGTACTTTTCAATAATTGACCACATGCGGTCGTTGCCAGGAAAGTTTGGAACGCCTTCGTACATCACTTGTGTTGCGCCGTTGGCAAGTGGTCCGTACACGATGTAGCTGTGGCCGGTTACCCAACCCACATCGGCGGTACACCAAAAAACATCTGTATCTGGTTTGTGGTCGAAGACGTATTTAAACGTGTATGCAACATGGGTCAGATACCCGCCGGTGGTGTGCATAATGCCTTTGGGTTTCCCTGTAGTGCCCGAGGTGTACAGCAGGAACAGCAACTGTTCTGAATCCATTGGTTCTGCAGGGCAAATGGGTTCTGCGGCTTCCATCAGGTCGTGATACCAGTGATCACGACCAGGCTGCATTGAAACTTCATTTCCACCGCGCCTCACCACCACCACATGCTCGATGGTGCTCGTGAGTTTCACTGCATCGTCTGCCTGCGACTTCAGCGGGAACACTTCGCCGCGGCGCCAGCCACCATCTGCAGTAATCAATACTTTTGCTTCAGCATCATTAATGCGGTCAGCAAGTGCCTGCGAAGAAAAACCACCGAACACCACACTGTGTGCCGCACCAATTCGTGCACACGCCAACATTGCAACTGCAGCTTCGGGGATCATTGGCAAATAGATGTTTACCCTGTCGCCTTTTTCTACGCCCAAAGACTTCAACACATTTGCAAATTTCTGCACTTCGTCAAGAAGGTCCGCATACGTCACTGTTCGTGAATCACCCGGCTCACCTTCCCAAAAGAATGCAACCTTGCTTCCTCGACCTGCAAGTACGTGGCGATCAAGGCAATTAAATGAAACATTGAGTTTTCCACCAACAAACCACTCGGAATACGGCAAGTCCCATTCGCACACCTGCGTCCACGGCTCATTCCAGTCCAAGAGCTCTCGCGCCTGCCGATCCCAAAACTTCTCGTGATCGGCAGATGCTTCCGCATACATCGACTCGTCAGAAACAAGCGCATTTGCTACGAAATCAAGAGAAGGTGCAAACTTGCGAAGCTCATATGAAAGCGCTTCGATTCCGTTCAGATCCTCATTCATCTGGTTGCTGCCCCTGTGTCTTCAATACGACTAGCGATAGATGCGAGACTAGCGCCCGCCATGAAACCAGCCAATACAGCCGAGACCCAAGCATCATTTACCTCGCTTGATTGGCTTCTTTCCATAGGCATGGCACTTACCTGGGGATCATCATTTCTGCTGATCAAAATTGCAATTCGCGATTTTGACTCATCAGTTATTCCACTTGGCAGAACCGCCTTCGGAGCAGCAGCACTTCTACTTATTCCAAGTGCGCGCAAACGAATCGCCAAAGAGCATTGGCCCCGACTCCTTGCCCTTGGATTCGTTTGGATGGCATTTCCATTCCTGCTCTATCCACTTGCAGAAGAAACTGTCTCTAGCGCAATTACTGGAATGACGAATGGCGGTCTTCCTGTAGTTGTCACCGTAGTTACCGCGATCTGGGTACGCAGTATTCCAAGCCCGAGGCGAATACTCGCAGTACTCGTTGGGTTTTCTGGTATCGCATTGATTGCAGTGCCTTCAATACGTGAAGGCTCTACAGCAGATGCAAAGGGAATTTCACTCCTGCTGATGGCACTACTTTCTTATGCAGTTGCAATCAACCTTGCACGGCCTTTGCAGGCCATTTACAGCCCTGCAACGCTCATGCTTCACGTTGAACTGGTTGCTCTTGCGATGTCTCTCCCCTATGGATTATGGGGAATGTCACAATCGACATTTGCATGGCCCGCTCTTGGTGCACTGGCGTTGCTCGGTGTGCTTGGCACGGGGTTTGCGTTTGTTCTATTTGCATTACTCACTAAACGAACGGGTGCAGTTCGCAGCATGATTCCTACATACTTCACCCCAATAGTTGGAGCGATTCTTGGAAAAGTGTTTAATAGCGAGCCACTTCTGTGGATCTCAGTAGCGGGAATGCTGATCGTGATTATTGGGGCTTTGCTTACAAGTTTGCCCGATTAATGAGTTAATCCTTAGATGCGATTACAAAATAACCATCGACTTCATAGAAATCAGCACGGCTCGCATGTGCCTTGGAGAATTCTCGCCAGAGATTTCCATTTGCAAGAAAATATATGGTTTTATCTTGTAAATCTCCGCTCTCCAAGGAAGCCTTCACTACGGAGTCCTGCGTTGCAACATATGAACCAAGTGGTCTCGGCGCATATCCAAAGTTCGTTGTCATGTTCTGGTCAACAGCCAGTTTGCATAGATCGAACCACCGCGTAACCCAGAATTTGGCATCCCCAGTTACTTCACCAACTCCAAGATCAAAATTAGGGTAGATGACCATGTGTTCATGATTCGCTGTTAGACCAACCCACTTTGCGCTTTGAATCGAACTTTTGTATTCCAAAGATTCTGCCATTTGATTTCGAGTGCTGAAAACGCCAGGTGAACTTTCGATCAACATAATTGCAACTATGACAAAAAAGGCATTTTTCAATTTAGTTTTCCTCAACAACACTGAAATTTGGATTACTCCATACAGCGTAAACAAATAATATGCTGGCCAACCAAAGCGAGTTGCTCCCCTAAAAATTTCGCGTAAATGGATTAGTGGACTTGGCCACCAATAGGAAAACTCCTGTTGTAAGACGAAGATTTGATTTGATAATGCGAAAACAAACATCCCAACTGCCGCAATTACAATCGGAAGAAATTTCTGCCACTGACAAAGACTTGATTTCCTCACTCTCGCTAATCCGATAATCACCCCAAAAATGATGATTGTCCCCAAGTATTGGAAACCTTCCCACTCTTCTGAAAAAACATGCCGGATTCGATCTGTGCCTAAGTGATTTAGTAAGTATGAAAATGAAGCACTATCACTAAATCCTGGATTTACAAATGCAAGAACATTTAAGCGAAAAAAGTTTGTTCCTGCGACCGAGGTCCTCATGCTCATATAGCCCATAAAGATAAAACCAGAAGCGAGAGCAATGATTGGGCTCATTAAGGAAACGAGATTTAGGGTTTTCTTTTCGAGAAGCAACTTCAATCGTTGTGCGAGATAAATCAAAGTGACCATTGGTGCAATATAAATTGATGTAAACACTGCAAAGAACAAGAAACATGACCAGATCTTTGTTTTTTCTTCAGAATCAAAGTACAAATACAGCGCAAACAGAATCATCCACTGTGCTGCCAGTGCGTAATGATTCATCGATCCAACTCGGAAAATGAATGCAGGCGCCGTAATAAATATTAGCGAGCCTAGGGTGCGTTCATTTTTTGATTGAACAAAACGACTAATTAGTTTCGAACCGAAAAAACCTTGAAGCGCAAAACAAGCAACCAACCATATTCCTACAAATTGAAAATTACCTGAAAATACGTAACCAACTAGTTTTCCAATTAGATTGACAATGCCATTTTCTGTCGGAATAATGAGATCAGTACCTTTTATATATTTTGAAACACTCGTTATTGGCCATTGAATTAGAGGTTGTTTACGGAAAAACTCAAAGCCAAGTTGAGTAAGTGCGCCATCACCTTTTGCATAAAGCCATTGATAATTCCAAGGGGCAAGGTTTTTCAATCCAACAAACCAGGAACCGAATACTCCGCCGATCAGCAAAGAGAAGTACTCCGAATTAGCCCAACTCTTTAAAGAGATTTTCCTCACAATGGAAAGATTACTCTTTCTTGGATTCTTCCAATACCCGAAAAGATCCGAGTCCATCTCTGGTGGTAAGAGCAAATGATTCATTCTTGCGGCTACGCATTTTCATTGCAGCAACATCTGGCGCAGACTTATGTTCTTCCCAATACTTACTGCCTTCTGATACCAATTCATCGATTCCCCATGTGAGAAGCCATTCCGATTGTTGAGTAACCGACAGATCCGGAACTGTCATCATCAACTGATCAATCATCACTTGTGTCGTGATGTCTTGAGACCCTGGCTCAATCAAATAGTGAACTCCGCGTTCGTGGTCTTTGTAGGTTCGTAGCCATTCACGCCACGGCGTCCTTGCGATTTCATTTGTTGATTCGCTGCAATAGTCGAAGACCAGCACACTTCCACGGCTCAACTTCTGCGACATATTAAGCAACCATTGCGAAGCAGCAGCTTGAATAGGCGCTCTAGACCCGAGTGGTGCTGTTTTTGGCAGCACCTCAGGGATGTCGTCGACAGTTCGCAGCACTTCAACAAATTTTCCACCGTCGCCCAAACCAACGAAGGCTTCCATCCACTCACCGTCAAACACAAACAGTTTGAATGGCAAATTGTCGAGAAGTTCGTTTGCAAGAACCAATCCCTGAATAATCCTGTCAGGAAAGACATCAACCGACTCCACAAAACTTGGATGTAATGCGCGCTGTGCTGCAGAGATTTCTACGGCAACATACTTCATCGCAGATATGCATTTTGGTTGTGCATCAAAAATTCCGCGCGCCAAAGTTCCTGGCCCTGCCCCAACTTCAACAACATCGAATGAACTTGGGCAACCCATCTCATTCCAACATTCGTCCAGATATCGAGCAACGACCGCTGCGAACAGCGGCCCTACTTCAGGAGATGTAATGAAGTCTCCACGTCTTCCCGCCTTGCCACCACCTTGATAAAAGCCACCTTCGCCATACAAGGCAAGGCCCATGTACTGCTCAAATGAAATTGCACCACCTGCTGCCTGTATGGCAGCGGTAATCGAATCAGCCGCCGAAGGCACCGGTGATACGCGCAATGTCTCCGAAGTGCGTTGCTACTCCAGGCAAGATACCGAGTACCAAGGTGGCAACAACAGTCATCGCAAGTGCGAGAGAAAGCGAGCCTGGAATACCAACTCGAGTGGTATCGCCATCTGGAACTGGCTTCATCCACATTTCACGCATGATCGTTCCGTAATAACCGAAAGCAACCACCGAGTTCACCGCACCAATAAGTGCGAGTGCGTAACCCCAGTTAGTTCCCGAACTGAGCAGCGACTGGAACGCGGTGAACTTACCGATCCAACCACCAAGAGGCGGAATGCCGGCAAGCGATGCAAGGAAAATGGTTGCAAGTACTGCCAAACCTGGAGCGTATGAAAAGAGTCCGCCCCAACTGGAAATTTCTCCACTGCGGGTCTTGCGTGAAACCGCAATGATCACAGCGAACATACCGAGGTTGGTAGCTGCGTACACCAACATGTACACCACAACAGAGCGCAATGCCGAAGCTGATACTTCAGACATACCTGCAACTGCCAGCGGCATAAGCACGAACCCGCCTTGGCTAATGGACGAATACGCCATCATGCGGACAATGTTTGTTTGACGCAACGCGATGACATTTCCAACCGTCATGGTGAGTGCCGAAAGCACCCACATGAATGGTTGCCACACACCAGAAGCCTGAGGAAATGCAACCAACAGCAGTACCAGTAGGGCTACGAAGCCAGCTGCTTTAGACGCGACCGAAAGGAATGCAGTAATCGGACTTGGCGCACCTTCGTAGGTGTCTGGCGCCCAGCTATGGAAAGGCACCGCTGAAACCTTGAATGCAAAACCAACAATGACAAACACGATGCCAAGCGCATGCAAGGCACTAAGCCCACCCGTTGCGGTGATGCTCTTACCCAGGTCGACAAGCAAAGTGCTATTTGCAGCACCAAACAACAGCGACATTCCGTACAACATGACTGCACTGGCAAACACTCCCAGCAGGAAGTACTTCATACCAGCTTCGTTGCTCTTGATGTCTCGCTTGCGCCATGCAGCAAGCATGTACGCAGGGATGGAGAGGAATTCAAGTGCAACAAAGATCGAAACAAAGTCGCGCGACGAGGTAATCATGACCATGCCAAGAATGCTGGAAAGCAAGAGGAACCAATACTCGCCTTGCCAGTATTCGTCTTCTTGAACATGCTTTGTCGACAACAGCACCACGACATAGCCAGCAATGAGGAACATCGCTTTCATCACAATGCTGAATTCATCAATGACATATCGCCCGTCAAACAAGGAGCGAACTGAAGTTTCGCTTAAGCCAAGAGTAAGCACCGGCAACATTGCACCAAGCAAAGTGAATCCCGCAAGCGACGAAAGAATCCACTTACGTGATTCGTCCAGGAACAAGTCTGCGAGCAACACGATGCACAAGCCTGCGGCCAGAATGATTTCTGGCGCAAGCGCGTGGTAGTCAATCTGCGGGCTTACCCACTCAGTTGCAGCGGCGAATACGGAATGAATCACGTGATCAGCCCTTAAACCCTGTCAGCACAACTTGAACCGCTGGGTCGAGCACCTTGAACAAGAGGTTTGGTACAACACCGAATACCACAGTGGCAATTAACAACGGAGTCCACGCAAACCACTCGAACTTGTTCACATCGTGGAACGCATGATCGTCGTGACCGTGTCCATCACCCGCAAATTCTGGCTTTGGCTCTCCAAAGGCAACACGTTGGTACAACCACAACAAGTACGCGGCAGCCAATACGGTGCCGAGTGCGGCAATCACCATGTAAACGCGGAACACGGTTTCATTCAGGCCAGCAGCAGGGCTGTAGGCCGACAAAATCGCTGGGAATTCTCCCCAGAATCCAGCAAGTCCTGGCAAACCAAGTGAAGCCATGCTTGTGAGACCAAGAATCCAGCCCATTCGCGGCATTTGCTTAAGCAAGCCACCAAGGCGGGCAATTTCCAGTGTGTGGTAGCGCTCTTTCACGCTTCCCGCCACGAAGAACAACATGCCCGTGATAAGTCCGTGTGCAACCATTCCAAACATTGCTGCGGACACACCGAAGGTTGTAAGAGTTGAAATTCCGAGCATCACAAAACCCATGTGAGCAACTGATGAGAACGCAATCAATCGCTTCATGTCGGTCTGAGCAAGGCAGCCCAGCGAACCATAAATGATTCCAATTACTGCAAGACCACCGATATATGGAGCCCATGCAATTGCTGCATCAGGAAGAACTGGGATTGCAATACGAACGAATCCGTACGTACCCAACTTCAGCAAGATTGCAGCCAAGATGACCGAGCCTTGTGTAGGTGCTTGAGTGTGAGCATCAGGCAACCACGTGTGGAAGGGGAACATTGGAACTTTAACTGCAAAGCCAATGAACATTCCAGCAAAGATCCAGACTTGAACGTTCTTTGCTAATGCTCCACCGTTTTCCACCAAGTATGGAATTGCAAAGCTTTCTGCTCCGGTCTTGAAAAACAACGCAAGGAAAGCAACCAGCATGAGTGCCGACCCGAACATGGTGTACAAGAAGAACTTCAGCGATGCGTATTGACGATTTTCGCCGCCCCATACGCCGATCATGAAGTACATCGGCAACAACACCAGTTCGAAGAACACGAAGAACAGGATGAGGTCTTGCGCAATAAACGTTCCTGCCATACCCGTTTGCAGCACCAGCATCAGCGAGAAGAACGCCTTTGGGTTGCCTGGTGAAGGAATGTGATCAAGGCTGTAAATAACTACGAGCAAAGTGATGACCATTGACAAGAAGTACAGCGGCAGGCTGATGCCATCGAGGCCGATGTAGTAACTGCTCTTGATGAGAGGAATCCACGTCTTTTCATCAACGAATTGCATTGTTCCTGCATTGCCGAAGTCAAAGCGGAACAGTGTCAACACGCCAACTGCCACTGTTGCAATCGATGTGTACAGCGCAACTTTCTTGATCAGCTGTTCATTTGCCTTTGGTACAACCAACAGCAACAGCACACCGAGTAGTGGCAAAAAAGTGCCAACACTCAGTATCCAGTTGTGGTCACGGAGCATTTCCATGTTGTTGTCTCCCTTGATTCTTTCTTGTTACGAATTGATAATGACGAGTACGAGAGCCGCAACAGCAGCAGCGCTAAACAGCAACGCGCCATATTGGCTCACTTTTCCTGATTGGACTGGCGCAAGTATGCCACCGGCGCCCTTGGTCGCTTTGCCCGAATTGTTGACCGTTCCATCCACCACACGTTGGTCGATATTGCGATACACCCAGCCCGAGAACACACGACTCACTACAGCAACTGCATGCAATATGCCGTCAAGCGCGTTCTGGTTAAACCAATAAGCAGCAGAAGCAATGGGGCCTGCAACTGCTTTGACAATCACTTTTTCATACAGCGCATCGAGGTAGTACTTGTTGATCAACAGTTTGTAACCGGCACGAAGAACTCCGTTGCGCTCGGTTAGCCCAACAAGGCGCTTATCTTTGCGCGTGTACAGCAAGGTGGAAACAATCCAACTCAAGGCAATACCCAAGAACACGATGCCGAGTGAAAGCATCGCTTTCGACCACTTGAATTTTGCGTGATCTAGTTGCGGCGCGTAACACACACCTTCTTTAGGTGATTCGCTGCCGCATGGAGATTTATGGTGTCCTTCTTCTTCTGACGCAGCAGGAACACTCAATACGTTGCTATGTCCAGGACCACCTGGTGCGGTTTCCATGACCACTTCAGCACGAGGTTCAACCCAGGTTTTGATGCGTTCCCACTTTTCGCCAAATGGTGTTGCATTCAACAAACCCGAACTGAGTGCCAAAACAGCAAGCAGCACTAACGGCAACGTAATGCGCCAGCCACTTTCGTGCGGGCCGTGGTTGGCATGATCCGATGCATGAGCATCATGCGAATCGTGGCTGTCATGTGAATCGTGAGCGTCATGCGCTGTTACATGCTCGTCATGATGCTCGCCTGCTGATGCACCACGTGCTTCACCAAAGAAGGTGAGATATGTTGCGCGCGTCATGTACGCAGCGGTCATGAATGCACCAATAAGTCCAATAATCATGAACATTTGGTATCCGTTATTGCCAACGTTGTCGATGATTTCATCTTTTGAAAAGAACCCAGAGAATGGGAATACTCCGCACAGAGCGAGCGTTGAAATAATCCACGTGGTGAACGTGATTGGCATTACCTTGCGCAATCCGCCCATGTCTTTCTTCATGTCAAATGAGTGATGTGATGCACTGTGGCTAATTGAGCCAGCACCAAGGAACAAACAAGCCTTAAAGAATGCGTGAGTGAAGATGTGGAACACCGCAGGCAACCATGCGCCAGCGCCAAGGCCCAACATCATGTAACCCAACTGACTCACAGTTGAATATGCGAGCACTTTTTTGATGTCGTTTTGCACGAAAGCAAGCGCCGCAGCAATCACAATGGTGATTGCACCAATGATCATGATGAAGTTGCCACCCGGGCCCATGATGTCGAAACCGGTGAAGAACACTGGGTACAAACGTGAAACCAAGTACACGCCAGCAACAACCATGGTTGATGAGTGCAAGAGCGAACTGACCGGAGTTGGACCAGCCATCGCGTCTGGCAACCACGTGTGGAGAGGGAACTGACCACTCTTTCCGATTGCTGCAATAAACAATGCGACAGCCGCAACCAAAATCACCGTGCTGTTTGGCTCGCCCGAAAGCGCCCACGCACTTATTCCTCGAATCGAGAAACCAGAAACACCGAGGTGCTCAGTTGTCCACTCGTTGGATGCGAAGTACAACATGGCCACGCCAATGAGTAGACCCATGTCGCCAGTGCGCACGGTGAAAAACGCTTTCAACGCAGCCCGGCTGTTTGCGCCGTCTTCCCACCAGTGACCGATGAGCATAAAGCTGCACAGACCCATGATTTCCCAACCGAGCAAGAACAAAATGGTGTCTTCAGCAATCACCATGGCGAGCATGCCTGCCGAGAACAACGTAAGTGCGGCGAAGAAATGTGTGTAGCGACGATCGCCCTTCAAATACTCGGTTGAGTACAACTGCACCAGTGTCGAGATAAACGCGACAACAACAAGAATGATGACTGCAAGTCCATCGATGGATTGCCCGATGGTGAAATTCATTCCACCGATCTGCCACCAGTTCCATGTGCGTACGACAGGTGCGATGAATTGTCCTTCTGCTCCACTGCCGACACGATCAATCCACTGCATTGCCGTTCCACCGGCCAAAACCAGGCTGGCAATCATGCTGAGCAGACCGATTTCGCTGCCCTTCATTGGCAACTTCTTGCCAAACAAAATGATGATGGCAAATCCAATGGCAGGAACGATTGGAATGAGCCAAGCGTGTTCTAGGAACCAACCAGACGACAAGGTCTGCAGGGCTTCGGCTGCTGCGATCATGATTAGCCCTTCATCTCCGAGAGGTCATCGAGTGAAATGGTTTTGCGATTGCGGAAAATGAGCAACACCAGCGCAAGGCCCACTCCAACTTCGGCCGCAGCGATTGCAATGATGTACAACGCAAATGTATGACCATCTGCATTTCCGTTACGCAATGCGAATGCAATGAAATTCAAGTTGACCGCGTTCAAGATGAGCTCGATTGACATCAATACGAGCACAGCATTCTTGCGAGCAATTACGCCATACACGCCGATGCAGAACAGCAGTGCGGCAAGGAAAAGAAATTGATTCACCAACATGAAATCAATCCTTCCTAGCCAAAACAATTGCGCCAATCACGGCGGCGAGCAATACAAACGAAAGTGCCCAGAATGGGAGCAAGTATGTTCCAAAGATTTGATCTGAAATCTGTTGAGTCGTGACTATTGATCCATCAGATGGCAGCTTCTCTGTGCCAAAGGATTGGCTTAGCGCAAGCGCCATGGTTGCAAACAGCACCACAGCAACTGGAATGCCCAACTTGGCATACGAATTGTTTAGACCACTATCGCGACCGATTCGTGAACGAGTGAGCATGGTTCCAAAGAGGAATAGCACCATGACCGCGCCGATGTATACGAGCACTTGGGTAACTGCCAAAAACTCGGCTGCGAGCAAGATGTATTGCGCAGCAGCACCTGCAAGCACCACTACCAACCACAGCGCCGCGTGAACCACATTGCTTGTAGTTACAACACGAAGAGCGCCAACAATCATGATTGCGGCGATGATGGCGAAACCGATGTTTTGAGCGACCATATCTGCCTTATTTCTTCTTCTTATCGGCGCCGACTTCAAGCTCTGGCGCAGCAGGAACGGTTTCCATCCACTCACCTAGCTTCGACTTGTCATGCAGCAAGTCGGCGATGCTTGGCTCGGAGTATTCGTATTCAGGGCTCCAGAACAACGCGTCGAATGGACATACTTCAACGCAAATTCCGCAGTACATGCACAATGCGTAGTCAATATCGAAGCGATCGAGTTTGTTTACAGCACGAGGCTTTCCACCTTCACGACGCGGTGGAGCAAGTTCTTTGTGTGCCTCAATGTAAATGCACCAGTCCGGGCACGAACGTGAGCACAACATGCACGAAGTGCAATTGTCTTCGTGCAAGGCAATAACGCCTCGTGCACGAATTGGCGGCGCCTCTTTTTCGCGCGGATACTGCACCGTGTTCGAACCATTCTTGAACGTGCGCATCATCGTGTTGAACGTGACCGCAAGGCCCTTGATCATTCCGGGAATTTGAGCCATTAGAAAGCCACCTTTAACACTGCGGTCACCATGATGTTTGCGAGCGAAATTGGAATAAGAACTTTCCAAGCAAAACGCTGCAATTGGTCTTCACGGAAACGTGGGTACGAGAACCTGATCCACATAATGAGGAATACCAGCACCATCATCTTGGTGAACACGATGAGCGGCCCAGCAACGTTCATCCAGTTAGCGACACTGTCCATGGTTGTCCAACCAAACCACGAGAACGGAACGCCCCAACCACCGAGGAACAACGTGCTGGCGATCATGGCGAACACACCAGCAGTGGCGAATTCACCAATAAAGAAAATGAGGAATCGGAAACCCGAATACTCGGTCATGTAACCCGACACCAATTCCGATTCGGCAATTGGCATGTCGAATGGAGCCTGGGTGAGTTCTGCCTGCACGGCAATCATGAACACCACAAACCCAACAAACTGTGTGAGTACATATGGGTTGCCAACAATGTCACTGCCAAAAATTGAACCAGCATTTTGTGCAACAACGATCTTTTGCAGGTTCATCGTTTCTGCCTGAATGACCACGCCAATTACTGCGAGCACCATTGGAAGTTCATACGCAATGAGCTGTCCAGCAGCGCGCAAACCACCAAGCAATGAATACTTGTTTGCTGAAGCCCACCCAGCCATCAAAATGCCGAGAACAGAAATTGATGACACGGCAAGCGCATAAAACACGCCGGTTTCGAAATCGGTAAACCATGCGTCTGGGCCAAACGGAACAACAGCGACGAGCAAGAACGTGCTCATCAGAACAACGATTGGAGCCATGCGGAAAATGCCCTTGTCTGCATTGTCTGGCTGAATGTCTTCCTTCTGTAGCCACTTGCCCACTTCAGCAAACAACTGCATCGAACCATATGGGCCCGCTTCCATTGGTCCAAGTCGGCTTTGCATGAACGACATCATCTTGAACAAGAACACATACACAATCGTTCCTGCAGGGAGCAGTACAGCAACTAAGCCACCCAATACGCGGAGCAACGACTGACCCCAGTACGGAATTTCGACAGCAAACAACGAAAGCATCAGCGGTCAATGTCTCCGAGGATGAAGTACAGCGACGCAAGAATGGTGATGATGTCTGGAACATACACACCACGCAACAACCACGGCGTAATTGAAATGTTGTTGAAGCTTGCTGAACGAATCTTGACGCGGAACGGACCAGAGTCACCGCGAGAAACTACGTAGTAGCCCATTTCACCAAGTGGGTTCTCAGTTGACACCCATGCTTCGCCTTCAGGCACTTTGATGATCTTGGGAACCTTGGCCATAACTGGGCCGGCTGGAATTCCGTCGAGCAACTGATCGACGATTTTGGTTGCTTCGCGCGTTTCCTGCAGGCGAACCCAGCAACGAGCAAAACTGTCGCCATCTGGGTGCGTCCATACTTTGAAATCAACTTTGTTCCATGCCATTGGGCTGTCTTGATCACGACGCAAGTCCCAATCCACTCCGCTCGCGCGAAGGTTGGCACCAGAGAGTCCGTACTGCATCGCAACGTCGCGTGGAATCACTCCAATGCCACGAGTACGTGACTGGAAGATTTCGTTTCCAAACAACAGCGCTTCAATTTCGTCACAGAAGTTGCGCAACTTTTTCATCACGACTTTTGTTTCGTCGATCCAACCCGCTGGCAAATCATCTTTCAATCCGCCGATGCGGTCGAAGTTTGGATGGAAGCGTCCACCTGTTGCCGACTCGATGAGGTTCAAGACATACTCGCGATCACGGAATGCCATGAACACCGGAGTGATTGCACCCAACTGCACACCAAGGTCACCCAAGAACAGCGACACGTTCGCAATGCGTGAAAGCTCAAACAAGATGGTGCGAATCCACTGTGCACGAGGTGGTGCTTCAACACCCATCAACTTTTCTGCCGCCAAGATGAACGGCACTTCGTTGGCGAAACTACCCAACCAGTCAATGCGGTTGATGAGTGACGTGACCTGCGGGAAACTGCGAACCTCGGTGAGTTTTTCGTAACCACGGTGCATGTATCCACACGATGGTTCGGCCCACAACACTTGTTCACCGTCAAGGCGTGCAATGATGCGAAGTGTTCCGTGAGTTGCAGGGTGCTGAGGCCCAATGTTGAGCGTCATTCCCTCTGTTTCAAGTTCTACATTGAGGCGCGCATCGGCAGCTTGCGAAGCGATGTAGCTAAGTTGCGCGCGGTCGCCCAGCTTTGCACTTACTGGATCATTCAGAATGGTCATGACGCCTCTTCCGATTCTGCGTCGCCACCTGGCAACGGTTCCACATCAACAATTCCTGGCCAAGGCTTCACCATGCGTGCAAGCAATGGGAAGTCTTTGCGCATTGGAAAACCTTCAAAGTCTGTTGGCAAGTACATGTTTCGCAAGTCTGGGTGACCAACAAAACCAATGCCAAACATTTCGTGTGCTTCACGCTCGTGCCAGTTTGCACCAGCAAACACATTGGCAATTGAGTCAACGGTGTAGACCTCGTTTGGAACGTCGGTTTTCACGTTGATTCCAACATGCGTGCGTGAATTCACTAAACGAACCAACATTTGCATGCGGGTATCGCCACCGGTGTATCCAGGGCGAATAGTGGTATCACGTTCTGGTGCTGGTTCTGTTGGGTCGTCTTCACCACGACCAAACGGCGATGGCATCCAATCGATTGCTGAAAGGAAGCAAAAGTAATCAAAGCCCATTGCCTGCAGTTTCTGCATGCTCGCGTTCCACGATTGCGTAGAAACGCGAATCCAAATATCGTCGCCAGGCTTTACCAATGAATCAACAACAGCAGCGCCAAGTGTTGCTTGCACATCGGCAAGAACCTGATCGCGCACAGAGTCAACGACTGGAGTGGTTTCAGCGGGAGACGACAACTGGTTCACCACGCCTTTCCGCTTCGGAAGATGCGTCAATTGAAACGGTTCCTTCACCGCGCCAACGCGCGCCCATGTCTTCGTTCTTAATGCGTTGTTGCAACAACACAATTCCTTCAAGCAATGCTTCAGGGCGTGGTGGGCAACCAGGCACGTACACATCAACTGGAATGATTTGGTCAACACCCTTTGTTACTGAGTAACTGTCCCAATATGGACCACCGCAGTTTGCGCAACTTCCCATGGAAATGACGTACTTCGGTTCTGGCATTTGTTCATACAAACGCTTGATGGCTGGAGCCATTTTGTCGGTCACCGTTCCCGAAATAACAACAAGGTCGGCTTGACGCGGGCTTGCTGGCAATGGAATAACACCAAGGCGCATCACGTCGTAACGCGGTGAACCAAATGCTGCGCCCATTTCAATTGCACAACATGCGAGTCCCCACTGGTACACCCACAATGAATAGGAGCGACCCATGTTGAATAACGAATTCAATGGCTTCGGCATTCTGCCGCGATCTACAAGTCCCATGTTGTTACACCCACCGCAGAACGCGCTTGCGCCAGGCGTACACCAGGCCAAGAAGCAAAACGAATACGAAGATTGCCATTTCTACTAACCCGAACATTCCATATCGCTCAAGCTGTGTTGCCCAAGGGAAAATGAACACTGCTTCAATATCGAAAATAACGAACAACAAAGCGAAGATGTAATAGCGAACTTGGCTTTGCGACCAACCTTCACCAACAGGATCAACACCGCTTTCGTAGGTGAGCATCTTTTCGCGTGTTGGCTTGGATGGACGAAGCAACGACGAGACCCACAGCAGCAGGCCGGCAATGAGGACGGCCGCTAAGCCAAACCAGACAACGACAAGGAACGACCTAAGGAAGTTGGACATCAGAGAGAAAAACTACTACTTGGCAGATATGAACCCCGAAACCTCGAGCCCTTGTGCGATCGTGACTAACTACCTGGACTTTGGCATTGGGGTCGATGAGACCTCGCCGAGAAACCAGTCAACAATCTGTGCAGCAGCAGGCCCCGATCGCTCCAACTCACGGCGGGTTTCGTCCATCAGGTCACTTGGCGAAATACCTGCATTCACCAGTTCCATGGCCCCTTCGCCCGACATCCAGCTCGAAACAATGGCTTCATTGGCTTCTGGGTGGAATTGAGTGGCGAAACTGCGCCCAATTCGGAGAGCCTGAGGGCCAGCGTCGCTGAGCCCCAAAACCTCTGCCCCCGCCGGAGGGGTAAAGGTGTCGTAATGCCATTGCATCCATTTGCCCGCCAGTCGCTTATTGGCCTCAGTCGTAATCACCTCGTGCCAGCCGATTTCGGCTTTTCGAGCCTTCTCGGCACTGCCGCCTAAAGCATGGGCAAGCATCTGTGCCCCAAAGCACACCCCGTATATAGGGATTCCACGCCGATGTGCCTCACGCATGAGGTCGGCTTCGGCCTCTACGTTGCGCGCAACATCTGGCCAATACACCGACCATGCCGAACCTAGATGCACCACCAGGTCGATGCCGTCAATTGAGCGCCACTCGTTTGGGTATTCACGCGCATAGTGCGTAAATGAAAAATCGTGATCTGCAAAGCGCTGCCCAACAAAACCTGCGTCTTGTTCATTGGAGTTGGCGATTAGCAACGCGCGCATAACAACTACGGTAGACGGAGCATGGGGAAAACAAACCAACCAGCACAGATATCTATTTCTGACTTCGAATTAGCTCGCGAACGCGCAAAAGAAATAGTCATCCACACTCCAATCGTTCCTTCCAACTACCTGAGTCAACGCTTCGGTGGCAACATTGTTCTGAAAGCAGAAAACCTGCAACGTGCAGGTGCCTTCAAAATTCGTGGAGGTATGAACAAGTTGTTCAACCTAGGCAACGCTGCAGAAACTGGCGTCGTGGCCGGAAGCGCAGGCAATCATGCCCAAGGTCTTGCTCTCGCTGCACAACACTTTGGAGCAAAGTGCGAAATTTATGTACCTAAAGGTGCATCACTTTCAAAAATCGCTGCCACCAAACATTACGGTGCAACAGTTTTAGACGGTGGCGAAAGTGTCGAAACCGCCGTTGCTGCTGCAAAGTCTCGAGCACAAGAATCAGGAATGGCTTTCTGCCATCCATACGACGATCTAGACGTAATCACGGGTCAAGGCACTTTGGGTCTCGAATTACTCGAAGACATTGACGACCTCTCAACTCTCATCGTTCCACTCGGTGGTGGTGGCTTGCTTGCAGGAACTGCGCTGGCAATTAAGCAACAACGACCCAATGTCAAAATAATTGGAGTACAAGCATTAATATGTGCACCATTTATTCACGGAACATTTCCCGACGGACAGATCCTGACGCTTGCAGATGGAATTGCCGTTAAACAACCCGGAGCAATTACCAAACCGATAATTGACACTTGGGTCGATGAAATTGTAGAAGTTGATGAAGATTCCATAGCTGATGCAGTGGTTCTTCTTATGGAACATTCAAAAATGATGGTTGAGGGCGGTGGTGCAGTGGGAATTGCAGCGCTATTGACTCATAAAGTCACACCATCAACAACGGGCTCAACTTGCATCGTTCTCTCCGGCGGAAACATCGACATAGGACTCATTCCAAACCTTGTACGCCGAAACGAATCAAATGAAGGACGACGACTCACCATTTTTGTACGCCTACCAGACCGCCCTGGATCTCTGGCAAGACTTGTTGATGTGTGTGCAAAAAACGATGCAAACATTATTGAAGTGCAACATATTCGAGAAGGCGTAAGACTTCACGCCCGTGAAACTGGAATACAAGTTGTACTAGAAGTGAAAAATTCTGAACATGAACAATCAATTTGTGAAGACATTAGAAAATCTGGAATCGAAGCGTCAGCACTCCGGGCTTAGTCGACTGTCAGATTCACATGAAATGTGTTGAGACTTAAATAAATGGCGAAACCATTTTTTACCCAGGCACGCATAACTTTGTAATTTGTCGATTGTGTTGAAGTGACGATCTTCTCACAATCGTTAGCGAAGGCGTAATGAAAGGCACTTTTAATCAAACGCTGATAAATTCCTTGATTTTGCACAGTCGGATCAACAGCATTCAAGACGATTTCTGCAACTCCATTTTCAATTTTCAAAGTAAGAAATCCATTGATCTGCTGCGACTCATGCACGAGAACTACAGATGCATCGATCAGTTGTCTACTCGCCCAATCCACATACCCATCTAAAATCTTGCTCTTTTCAATCTGCGGATTAGCGGAATAGTGGGAGCGATATGAGTCAAATGCTTTGAAGGCAACGTTGCGGATCGCTTCATCGTCACCTGGATGTGCGAACCTTACTCCAAATTCTCCAGATCGCAACGCATTATCAGCTCGATGAATCGTTCTGGAAAAACAAAGCAAAGTGTCGGCTTGAAATGAGCAATTCGTACTCTTTGCAACCATCCCACCTAATTGAAGTCGAGTACTCGGATACCGAAGAATAACTAGGTCAAATCCTGAGTTCTTAATTGTCTCGACTACCTCATTGTCAGACAAAACAGATTCAGTTGCAATTGAAAAGCGACCAACCCGAAGATCAAACCTCCGTGATTCAACTTCCGAATAAATCACATAGGCTGATTCACCATTGACTGGTGCATGTGTGCCCATGGATAAAAGACTAACCCAGAACCGACTACCATTTGGTCAATGAAGATTGATGCAAATGCTTTGATACAGGCAAATTCTTCCGAAAGCAGCATCTCTTTTCGAATTTCACGCTTCTTTAACCTAGGTAATTACGTAGTCGTAGCATTCATAATTTTTTTTCTCACAACAGTTCGTAGTGGCATCAGAATTGCATACAACTTAGACATTTATAGAGCTGACTCACTTGCATTTCCTAAAATCGGTGCTTATTACAAATCTTCGCTCATCATGCCGATTACGACAAAGTTATTCCATTTAGACAGTTTGCCTAAATGGATAACTTTCCATGTTCTCATTACAATTTTGACTTTGCTAATAGTTGCATATCTTATTTTTCGTCTTCATGCCACTCACAACACACGTCTGCTTATTGCCCTAGTTCTATTTTCTCAACTACAGGTAGTCATGCTTACCGAGTTGGGCAAATTTGATTTGTATCTGATTTTTGGATCGATACTTCTAATTCTGAACAAATCCATACCAATTCAGTTTCTTGGAGCTCTAACTATCGCGATGGGAAATTTTGAGCAAGCAATAGTTCTCCTTGGCACCCTCGCGCTATTCAGTCTCTCAACCGATAATCAACTATCTTTTAAAAGGTACGCATCTATAGGTACGAGCGCAGTTATGTTTCAGTTTTTAGCCCTAAACACTGCCTACGGCTCATGGTCGGCAGAAGGAGGAGACTCGAGGCTTAATTGGTTGACGAACAATTGGTGGCGATTTATCAAAGCAAATGTTGCGTCTCTACCAACACTAATTTACTCTGGTTACGGTGCGTGTTGGATTTTAATTGCAATTTATATTTCGAAAGGATCGACAGTAAGAAATCGTTTAATCAATTTCATGTGCTTGATTTTGATCCCTCTCATAATGACACTAATAACGTTTGACGGGACACGCATTTGGGTAATCATCTCCGCCCCACTTCTACTTGTTGTGCTCCGATCATTTGCATCGCTTGAACCTATATTCTCTACAAAATTTCAAATTTCTGTACCAGTTGTAGTATTTATTGGCTTGCTCACGCCTGCCCTCAATGTGGAAGTTGAAGGAAAGATCAAAATTCCTTACTTGCACCTTTGGAATCTGTTATCAAGCTGATTACCGGAGAACAGCATGTTTAATTGGATTACACAAATTAAATCAAAGTTTGTAATCTCGCGCAATGTTCCAACAATTTTTATGGTTTCGCTATTGTTTGCTATCGCGCTGTCTACATCACTTTTTTATCTGAAAAGTTGGATTGGCATTGGATACGATGATGCATTCATCACTTTTAGGTATGCTCAAAATTTAGGAAATGGAATTGGGTACCGATTCAATAGTGGTTCTGATGTAAACAGTGCAAGTCCATTGTTGTTTGGATTATTGCTGGGCACAATCGGGAAGATAAGAATTTTCTCCATTTCTAACCTGGCTTTAACTTTAAATGTCATCGGTCTTTTTGGCATTGTTGCAGGAATCACAATGTGGTCGGTTACTGAGAATAGCGGTCGAGTGGCAAAAACAGTGGGTATTTTGCTTGGGGTATCAATCACTTCATCTGGATTTCTTGGATACTGGATGCTGAGCGGGATGGAAACAATCTTCTGCGCTGGATTACTCACCATAAGTATTTATATCTTTAAATCTCACATAGTTAGAGCAGCCGGGGGTAGCGCTAAATCTATTTCCATACTTTCACTTACTTTGTTTATCCTTGGAACTGCCAGGCTCGAGCTAAGTATTGTGGCAATTGCTCTTGGCAGTTGGTTCTTTATCGCGAACCTAATTTCAAGAAATCCGACTGAAGTTGATAAGGGAAGCAAAAAGGATTGGAAGCTCAGTCTTATCCCATTGCTTTCAGCTTTTTCTTCCTTGATTTTGACATTACTGTTTTACCATTTTTATTACAACAACGTAATTCCTGATCCTGTTCGATTTAAACAGCTTGTTAATTACTACATCTCTGATCCAAAGTCTCAGTGGCTGATTACAAAATCGTTTGTTGTTACATGTTTTGGATACATCGGACTTGCTGCATCAGCATCAATTCTTTTACTGGTGTTTAGATTCCGGCGAAATCATGAATCTTTTGCAAGTCTGACTCCACTGGTCGCCTTGATATCTTTGGCTCCTTCAATATTGAGTAGCCCAAAATCCGATTTTTATCGTTATCAGATTTTCCTGATTCCACTCATTGGGTTATTGGCAAGCAGCATTTTTAAGAAGATGAACCACAAAACGACTGTGTCAATTTTCGCTTTTTTGTTTCTCTTCTTTTCTTTCAAAACTGTGAATCAGGGCTTGTCTGATTACGTGACCATGCGCAATATCGCCTTAGCCGATAAACCAATTCAAAGCGATCGAGCAATCGTTGGAAAATGGCTTGAACAGAACACCCCGGCTGGATCAACAGTTTGGTCAGGCGACTTAGGTGCAATCTCCTTTTATAACATATCAAATCAATACTTTGATGGCGGTGGCCTGACTAACCGACAAGTTATTGAAGCTGTTGAAAAAGGTTCAGATTTTTCTGCGGTACTTTGTGCAGCTCGACCAAATTATATTGCTGACTCAATTGACATTGATTCTGATTTACCTTCCGTTGTTTGGATTCTCGACAATCTTTCAAGTTACTACTCGACGAAAACCGGTAATGCATCAACAAGTCGTAATTCCAAGGAACTGTTTACTCTGACCAAGCTTTATTCCACTATCGGTAATGGTGCAATCGGGATCGGCGTCTACAAAATCAATTGGTTTGGTTGCTAGGTAACCTAAGTCCATGCGGCAAATACCATTTAATAGAGCTGACATCTCCGAGATTGATCGAAGCTACATTTCGAAATCAATTGAAAATGGACACATTTCTGGAAATGGAAGCTTTGGAAAGCTCGCAGAAAAATATATTGAAGAATCTTTATCGGTTCGTAGATCACTTCTTACAACTTCATGCACTCATGCGCTGGAAATGTGCGCACTGCTGCTTAATCTCAAAGATGGCGATGAAGTAATTGTTCCTTCGTTTACATTTGTTTCAACAGCAAGCGCATTTCTTATGCATGGTGCAAAACCAGTTTTTGTTGATGTTGACGACGCAACATTGAACATCGATCCGAAACGTATTGAAGCAGCTATTACATCAAAGACTCGAGCTGTTTGTGTGGTCCACTACGCCGGTATTGCTGTTGATCTGGACGCCATTCAATCAATTTGCGATAGACATGGGTTAGTTCTTATCGAAGATAACGCTCACGGTCTATTCAGCACTTATAAAGAGAAGAGTCTTGGCTCTTTCGGCTCGCTTGCAACTCTCAGTTTCCATGAAACGAAGAACATAACTTGCGGCGAGGGTGGTGCGCTTTTGATAAACGAGGATTCATTTATAGAAAGGGCTGAGATACTCCGCGAAAAGGGTACCGACCGCAGTCGTTTTCTTCGGGGCCAGGTAGATAAATACACCTGGGTAGACATTGGTTCTTCTTGGGTGATTTCAGACATTCTCGCTGCAATTTTGATGAGTCAACTAGAGCGTTCTGAAGAGATCCAGAAAAAGAGAAGATTTGCGTTTGATTACTATGAACGAGAACTTTCTTCATGGGCAGTGAATCAAGGTTTCCGTCGTCCGGTGGTGCCCAAATACTGCCAGCACAGTTCGCATCTGTATTTTTTGAGATTGCAAGGAATTGAACAGAGAGACCGCTTTATTGACCATTTGAAAGGTCTTGGGATTTCAGCAGTATTTCACTATCAGCCACTCCATCTTTCTCAAGTTGGAAAGAGTCTTGGCGGGAGGGTGGGTCAATGCCCGGTTTCAGAAGAAGCCGGCAATTGTTTGGTACGCCTTCCGTTGTTTAGTCTTCTCAGCGAAAGTCAACTCGAGCAGATTGCGTCAGCTGTTACTTCGTTCAAAAACTAATCAAACTCTAACGAAGACTGCATTACCTGTGATTCCAAGAATCCTCTTTATTTTTAATCGAAAACCCATTGAAATCATAAAATCAAATATCTCACCGTAGAGAGCGGCGCCTTCATAAAGACGTCGTGTCGACACTTCCACGTGACATACCTGTGTGATCTCTAGGATTTTCCTCGAAGCAGTCAAAACCTCCAGTTCGGCTCCTTGTAAATCAAGCCACAACAAATCAATTCTGTTGAGCGACACCATTTTGAGCCAATCATCCCCCGTAAGCCCATTTACAAGAATCTTTCGGGAAAACTGCACAGACGGCTCGCGTTCAAGGTGCTCGCTCGGAGCCAAAATTGACGAACTTCCATGATTCAGTGCATCAACATCAAACGAGTGCATCTCGATCTGTCTGCTTGGAAAACCAACTAGGGCTTCTTTTACTACATGAATGTTTTTATACGGTTTGAACTTTAGATCTAGTGCATCACCAAGTTCTGGAATTGGTTCAAAAGCGTAAATACTCGCCTGAGGCCAACGAGTGATGAATCGCAATGTATCGTCGCCATTGAACGCTCCAGCTTCAATGATGGTAGGCGTCGTATTCTTTATCCAACGGCTAATTTTTCCTAAACCAATCGCGCTCGCATCCAACCGACATAAATGGCGAACTGCAAGAAGTGGATGCAACAGCACGGCCTTAGATAGCTCGGCCTTTGTGTATCTCATTTTTGAACCGTATCCACGCGAGTTCCATCGTAATGCACTTGTTTCACTTGGCTAGGAGTGAATCTTTGGAAAAGCGTTAGCAGCGAAACCCAGATCACAAATATTGAGAGTGGAACATGCATCAAATATCCGACTTTTCGCCTTCTAATTGCTAAAGACATGGAGTCAATTAGTGCTGGAAACACCAATACTGAATATGGAACGAACATTGCCTTCTTGATATTCAGTCTTATACGACGAACCCTTGTAGCGATCTGATTATCTAATGATTTATCCCTTCCAGAAATTCCACTTGCTCCTACTTTGAACGGATCACTTATTGCATTCCGAACGCGCCATCTGATTTTTACGAAAACGGATGTCCAGGAATCTACAGATTCGTGAATTATCGGATCATTCTTCATGACGGCGAAGCTGTCCTGGCAGCCGTTGGCGCCGAGTAGATAGAACAACTGAATAAAGAGGTTGGCGTCATCGCTAGTCTGCTTATGCGAATCTAAAACAAATTGCTTATCTACCATGCCTCCACACGCTGCTATTTCTAAAAGAACCGACCGTGTATTTGAATTAGCCACCAAGACTATTGCATCTGAATTTTCGCTCAGAATTCTGAATCTTTTTCTAATCACGTCTATTCGACCTTCTAGGCATGTCTGGCGATAAAGGTACAACGACAGTGGATCGCCAAATGCCGAAGCATATGAATTGCTTGCTGAGTCGGCATCGTCTACTTTGTACCCGGAAGTGAAGACGCAACGAATACTCGGATCTGATTGCATCAATGAAATCTTCCGAATCAAGCTTCGACTATCAACAAGGCGTTCATCGTGATCAAGAAAAACGACATATCTAGCCTGCGATGCACGAAATCCTATTGACTTTGCAGAAATCGCATTTGTTTCAGGGTTATCAATAACCGCTGCCCCGTATTCCTTGGCGATCTCCTTAGTTAAATCTGTCGAGCCACCGTCAACAACCAACACCTGCATTCGATCTTGTTTCTTGGGTGCAACCTGGCCAGCTAGCGAACGTAGTAGCGGCTGTAATTTATCTTCGGAGTTGTACGTAGCGATTACGACTGAAACCCATGGCCTTGCAGAATCTTGGATCGCTGCGCTATCCAATTCGCTAGACAACATAATGAAGCGACTTTAACGCGCTTACCACAATTGCACTCGGGGAGTTTTCAGGTTGCTTAGCAGTTCGTTCAAATTGAGCGTGGTTGGACGAGAACCATCTGACTAAGTTTTGATCCCAGTTAGAAAGAAGGGCGTTCTCCCCAATGCCGTCCATTCGCTCTGTTGACTTCCGATGCACGAGACAGGGCTTGCCCAATACCGCGCACTCTTCTTGTATCCCTCCGCTATCCGTGATGACAAATAGCGATTCGTTCAATTGCCGCACGAATTCATCATGCGGAAGTTTTGGGAGGATTTGAATGTTGGGATCATTAGAAATTGCGTGAAAAATCTCTACTGGAATATTTGCCATAGCCAGCTCATCTAGAACAATCTTTAATGCTGTTTGACCAGCTACTTCGACAAGGGCCTTGAATATCGCTTCCAGTTCCTGCGTGCTCCCAAGCAGTTCACTTCTATGAAATGTAACAAGCGCGAACGACTCATGCCTCGAGATACTTTCATTTTTCAATGTCATCAACAATGCATCTTGAGCAGTATTTCCGAGAGTATTGATTTTTAATCCCTTGCGTTTTGCTAAATTCTCAATTGCGTCGACATTGGGAGCAAAGTGGACCTTGGCAATGTAAGCGGTCACTCTGCGACATAACTCCTCTGGAAATGGATGCCGTAATGAACCGCTTCGAAGTCCTGCCTCAATATGAATTACATCAACACGAGAAATCCAACCAACACATGCAATCAATGTCGAAGTCATCGTGTCGCCATGAACAACAACCCCCAGTTTTGTATCTAGCTTTCTATTTTTCTTCAGCCGCCAAAAAAACTTGAGCGCTCGTAAAGCAACAGTAAAAGCCCATTTAGGAACTTCCGACCTTTTTTCGAGACTTTTTTCTGGCTTATTGCTTAACCGCGTGACGCTTTCGATTCCATACTTATCTTCAAAAACTAGAACACTGGCTCCTTGTTGACTTGTGCTCCAAAGTTGTACATCCTTGTGATTCCTTAACATGCCTAGAACCGGAGAGTATTTAATCAATTCTGCGGAAGTGCCGTAGGCGAATACCAACGTCATTGCAATTGCTCTCGATATAGAGCGAGTGTTAACAAAACAGCTCCACTCGTACCAATACCCACAAGCTGAATCGGAGATCCAGCTGCAAAAATAGAGACCAACAAAACAAAGCTCAAATAGAAAGGAAGAATGAAGATCAATAGACCATTCTTGTTTACTATCAGCGCGTAAACATTGAGCAGAATCACTATGTGAATTATCGATTGAACTGCAATTAGTGCAGCAAGGTTGCCAAGATCTCCGTATTGGCTTCCAAACAAAGTCCTCGCTACCTGCGATCCAATAACGGAAAGCAGGCCAGCGCCAAATAGTCCAATTGGCACAATCATCTGAAGCGATCTTGTTGTAACACTCGTAAGAGACCGTTTATCCGTAAAGTGCGCAACATATCGAGGGTAAGCAACTTCGGCGAATGCCATGCCAAGAAGCAAAACTCCTTTGCCAAGTAACGCTGCAGCAGAATATTCCCCCGCTTCTTGCGAAGGAAGAACTAACCGCACTACAAGCAAATCACCATTAAGAATTGTGAACAATGCAAGATAAATACAAGTCATTTTTAATGTGTGGCCAATGGGAATCGAAAATGACTCGATACTTGCTTGCCGAGATAGCCAAAGACCCCAAAATGTGATGCAAAGCGTCGTAATTGAAATAGCCAACACAGTTATTGAGACATTGCTTGTGGCATAAATGACCAAAACACCTACAACTAGCTTGCCTAATGAATAGAGAATTCCGACCAACGACAGAAGACGGAATCTGCCTCGCGATTGCAATCGCCCAGTAACTAAACCACTGCTTGCCATTGGTATAACAAAAGAAAAGGCTGCAACTAGAGCAAATAAGTTAAAAGTCATGGGAATAGACAAGAGAAGTACTGCCATTGAAGCCAACAGAAACATTCCCGCCGTTGTTGCAATTACACGCCAAGCAAACTGATCAACCCAAACACCTTGATGCGAAGCTTGTCTCGACTGACTGATTTGTTCAACTAGTACCGTTCGAACTGGATACGCAGCTACTGCAAGTATTCCAGCACCAGCAAGGCAACTGTTTAGCAGACCGAATTGTGCTGGGCCAAAATACCGTGCGGCGATGATCTGGAATGCGTAGTTTAGGAATGCGTTCACTACACCAGCAGATGTCATAAAAATGACGCCATTGGTGAATGAGTCACCTAAATGCTTTTTCACTTGTTCAAAGTTTGTTTGATCGCTCATGTGTTAGATTTCTCTGAAAATGCAGATGCAATTGATTGCAATGTACGATCATAAATCTTTGTCCGCTCATATTCAGTGCCGACTTGATACGCCAAATTTGCCCTGGAAAGCCAATCTGCTGGCGAATGAACCAATGACAAAATTTGTTGAGCCCAAAGTGTTGCTCCATCTTGCTTTGACAAGATACTGCAACCAGCTCTCTCGGCTAATTCATGCGCATTCGGAGGTACATCGGTTAGAAATATTGGAAGGCCAGCAGCTAGGTAGTACTTGATCTTCTGAGGGTCAGCATATTTAGTGAACTGTTTGTCATCATTAAGAAACGGTGCGATAGCAACAACGCACTCTCCCAGCAAATTCGTAATTGTCGATTGATCTTTCACAAAGCCATGGAATACGACTCGATTATCCAGAACGAGATCAGAAAGCTGGATCTTCAGCGCAGACTCCAGTGGGCCAGAACCAACAAAATAAAACGCTACTTCTGAGTCAGCTGTGCACAACTCGCGAGCAACTTCGCCTACAAACTGGCCATCGTTTCGATCATCAACACTTCCGAAGTAGACAACTTTTGGACTTGTAAGTCGTTCCAAAATTGGAGCAACAAAGTCTGACTCAAAAACACCGATCGGCGCTACTCCATGGTACGACGGTTTGCGCTTCAATAATTCTTGACGCATTTTCAAAGCGGCTTGAGAGTTCTCGATCTGAACATCTACCCGCTTAAACATAAATCGTTCTATGAATCGATAGCAGAAATTGACCATAGGATTTGATGACTTCTGAGGAACAAAATCAATCGCCCAGTGAACCAGTAACGATTTCCGATTCATGCGCAGCCGAGCTATCGCCGCCTGAACAGGATTGAAAGCAATCCAGATATCACCTTTCAGTGACTTAGGTGGGTAAACAAAATCAAAAGCATGAGTTAACGGAGGTTTATGAGGCCGCTTCCAACGAAACACAGGCCCAGCAGCTCCATGTATGAATGACCGAAAGACCGTAAATGGACTGCTACGACTGTCAAGAGGCTGGGAGACAGCAACGACTGACTCAATGCCTCGTTCACAGAGGTATTTAGTGAGATATTCAAACTCAGACTCAAAGCCATCAACAACATTTGCCAGCAAAACAAACTTTGTACTCTGCTCCAGGTCTACAGCTTCAATATTTTCAACAAACATACAAATACTTCCAAACTTTCAACAATTTCAGCGACTTAGTTGCACCATTAATAAATCCTCTGAAAACCAGCCCTGGTAGAGACTAGTTAACTTCAAGTTCCACAATTGACTATCGTTTGATTGTGTTGAAAAACATACTCCAGATGGCTGCTTCTTGTGTTATTGCTTTCCTGTCAATCATCGCAGCAGGTGAAGTATTTACCTTTGGAGCATACTCACCATCCATATTCTGGATAACTCTGCTTCTTTCCGCAGTATTTAGCCTTGCTCCGCTCATTAACAATTCATACTTCAAGACAGTATTTTTTGTACTGCTAACACTCGCAACTTATACATATTGTCGGTATCTGTTTCACGTTGATGTCATCGGCGATGCCGAGTTTTACGTTTATAACGCGCTGCAAGATATCGAAAATGGAGCCCCGGAATACACCCCGGCAATTGTAAAAAGCGGACTGCTATCAAGTTACGTTTTAGGCAAATTTACCTTTCATGGCAAATTCGCTTTACAGAATTATGGACCACTTTTCATTGCACTGCTAATGAGTGGACCGCTTTTGATTTCTGCATTATTGAAGAGGCAGATACCTGCCCTATTGTTTGTGATTCCAACTACGTCAATCTACATTTTTCTTTTTAATGCAAATTATCTTGAGCTGTATTCACCAGCAATGCTTTTCAGCATTTTAATAGTCCCATCAACGCTCATCGCATCTCAATCCGTGAAAAGAATATTTCTTGATATTCACAATCCTGGTTTGATTTCTGGGTTTCTCTTTGGAATCTCAATTGCCACGCATGGCGTATTTTTCATATATTTTCCATGTTTGATTGCAGCTATTTTTCTCAATGCTGACCAGATTCGATCCAAAGTTTCTCAAATCTCCTGGTTGATTACAGGAACTGTTGCTTCGATAGTCGCCGTATTTGTTGTCCTTAGTTTTACTAACTTCAAGATTATCGACGGCAACATCCAAGGGGGATCTGATGGATCCCTATTCCAGACTGGCTATCTTTCCTCTCCCCAGACATTGCATGCATTATCCCTGATGTTTCTTATTTTTTCGCCAATTTTTGTAGGGATTCTGGCGCTCAAGTTCGAAAAGAAGTCATCCCACATATTTCTGCAAAGACGAAGAAATGTTTACCTTTTGGCCTCATTCATCATGTGCTCTCTGACTTTCCTACTTACGTACGGATTCGATCTAACTCTGCGAACCGACATTGATTTGCAACTCACTGCAATATTTCCATTCTTTGTAATTGTATTGTTTCAATTGCGCAATGGGAAATTCACTTTGAATTCATATTTTGTGTTATTCCCAATTTTCCTTTCGGCCTCTTACATAAATAGCCACCTGCTTTACATCTCCCGATGACTAACCCGTCTTCTTAAAGCAATTAGTTGAACAATCATGCGAATAGCAGATGTTGGCTTAATTGAGGAATTGAATTGGTAATCCAAATCAACTGGTAAAGATTCAAACTTGGCGTCAAGGTCTGACATCAACATGAGCACTTCCAAATCGAACAAAAAGCCATTTTCACTAGATTGCAGCACAACTTCTTTCAAATTTGAAGATCGAAAAACTTTTATACCTGTTTGAGTATCTTCGACATCAATGTTGATAAAGAGTCGAGTAAAAATTCTAAAAGCCATGCTCATGCATCGTCTAACAAAAGGATAATTTACATTTGAATCTGGATGCATTTTGCTTCCATATGTGGCAAACAACGAAGTATTCACTTCCATCAATCCAATTCCATAATTGATCGTTATTGGGTGAATGTCTAAATCAGCATCCAGGAAAACAACATACTTTGCATTTGAATAGAAGATCCCTTGTTTTAATGCATATCCTTTCCCATAATTGTCTTGTAGTTGAATTACAACCAGGGTGTCGCACTGTAACTCACTTAAAGCTTTTGCTGCTTGTAAGTCAGGCCCATCGATTACGACGATAATCCGAAAATCCGAAAATTTCTCTCCCACGGTTTCAATAACCCTTTTCACACAAAGGGCAACCGTTTCATGCTCTTCAAAAGACGGCAGGATTATGTCTACAAATTTGTACTCGTTCGAGATTAAATCTGACACAAATTAACTTCCAGGCACTTGACTAATTTCAATGCTTCCTAAACCAAAGCACAACGATCTAATATCACCGCTGGAAGGTTCTATCGTGTTCGCCACTGGACAAGGCATATGTGATCTAATTGTAATGTCGTTGTCTTCGGACACAACGATTGATATTTGAGATCTTTTGCCCGCCGAAAGACTTACAACTTGATGCTTGCCTCCATAGATAACACTCAATACTTGTGGAGGGGCTTTGGGCCCGAAAGCCGGAATCAGATCTAACGTGATTTCGTATCTGGCTTTAAGTTTTCCTTGAGATTTTATGCGAAATGTCGGATTTTCACCCGCATATGACCAACTCAGATCTTTACTCACTTGATTGACATCATTGTATAGACCGCTACTGAAAGTGAAAAAGTCTTCTCTAACGTGTGTCCATTGCATTTCAAATGGGGAACATTCACGACACCAAACATCAAATTGATTTGGTTTTACTTCCAAAAGGACAGCCGGTCTTTCACCGTCAGCCTCGGCAACATAGACCAACCGCTCATCTTGAAGATTGAGATTTACAGTTGGACCCGTACCCCATTTGTACAATAATCTGCCGTCTTGAAAATCTTGACGAGGAACGAGTAGGTGCGTAACCCCTTTTGAATGCAGAAATGCCGCAAAGTCAGACTCGCCTCGCGATGCATGCATTAAGTATTCTGATTCCCAGAGTTCATCCGCGCGATTACCAACCATGGATGCGTCTAGGTAGTGGGTTGGAAAATATCCCCTATTCTCTTGCGGTGATGGAGCGTAGACAACGGGCAATGCCGTTTGTTGCAAAACCTCATTTACCAAATTCCATTCCAAAACATCATGATTTATATAACGTCGAGATGTTGGGTTCAAATCAAGAGCGATAAGCACTAATAGAACAAAAAGTAAAGAGTATTCAGTTGTCGGTCGAAATTTATACTTATGGAAAAATACTGATAGCACGTATCCCAGTGCAACACACGCCAGCGCTTCGGAAATCATTGTTGCACGGGTGAATCGTCTTACACCCGGCATTGCAAATCTGGCTGCATCAACCAGTGTCGGAACATCCAATGTAGAGATTCTTACCTGTGTAGGAATAGATAACGCAAGGAAAACAATAGAAATGACAGATACATATTTGATGTGCCGGTTGGACCTAATGAAACCATGAACAAATCCGAGAATCGCAAGAAAAAACACGATTACACCTACATAATTGACATCATCATGAGGAGCAATTGCCCCGGTCAACCTCGGAAAAATCGTATGAGAGTAATCTGGTCGCAATAATCGCAATACAGAACCGTTGTACTCATCAACTGCTGCTCTGCTAGCAATTTCTAGTGGCCTAATTGACGATCCGGAACTAGACATAGCCCTATTCACGTACTGATAAATTGTAATTCCTAAAGTCAATAAAACTACGGGACTAACACTGATTGTATATTTCAGTATGTTCCCATGCTGTTGTATTTCACACATAACACGTTTTGAATTTAGAAGAAGCAGCAAGATAACCGCCCAAAATGAAAACCAAAACCAGTAAATGTCAAAAAATGCGGTTCCTACCAAAGCAAGCACAACCAGAATCAAATTCTTAAATCTGAAATCATCTATAAAGGAAAGGGTCACGTAGATAACTAAAAGAGGAATTCCTATCCACACATATGAAGTATGGGCTAAAACTCGCTCACGCAACCATGGCAACATTTCGCAAGCAAAGGCTCCGATCAATGCGGTGTTGCGAGTTCCTCCAACTTTGAGAATCAAGAGATACACCATGATTCCCGTGAACATCCATCCCACAATTATGAACGCTGCAACAGCAGGAAAAGCCGGTAGAAATCTTGTGAATACCCAAACTATGAGATTTGGGATGGCTTGGCTAATACTTGGAAGGCTCCAAAAAACCTCGCCGTTAGGTCCATTTAGCATTAAGTTTTTTGACCACGGGAATGTCATCTGATCTAAATACCGAGCCGTCGCATACGCCCCGTTGATGTCTGAATCAATGTAAGACGTTATGGTCGTTTCATTTCTGGAAAACAATACGGGTGACATGAACCAGAACGGATACAGGGTCAGAATTCCTACCCAGTAATACTTTCTTCCAAGGTCGATAACCGATTTCATTTTTGTTCAACTTTGATAGAAGATATGCCAAAACAAAGCGTACGCGCATCTGGGTTGCCAGGGTCAACAACACTCACTTTTGCACATGGAAGAACACTCCGAAGTGAAATCTCTTGACCAGCTTTAAGATCAATTTGAAAATCAGTGCCAGGCCCTGCTGTCAGAGGTACTGAATACAGAGCTTCTCCGTCATCAATCGCAAGAACTTGCGGAGGTGCATTTACTCCGAATGCCGCTACAAAATGAATCGTGAGGCGGTATGTGCTGTCACCGCCACCAATTGGATTAATCACAAGTTTTGGATTATCGGTTGGATAAGCCCAACTTAAGTCTTGACCATCTTCGTAGAAGACATTTCTTCCGTCTGAAACAAACCGATAAAAACCCTCTCGGGCATTTGACCATTCGATTCGATATGGCTTGCATGAAATGCAGTTTTGATCGCTCTCCTTTGCCCGAAGTTCAAAAAGCGCAGCAGGATTTACGCCACCAGCATCTGAAACTCGAGAAAATCGCGAATCATTCAAATCAATCTCGATCGAAGCACGTGTATTCCATTTGTACTTGAACAACGCCTCGCCTTCAGAATTGGTTGGGACTACCAAGTGGGTAACCCCGATCTCCTTTAAGTAAGCAGCCAACTCTTCTTCACCGAGCGAAGCGGCGAGCATCACTTTGTCATAAAACTGTGCATCACTTAGTGAACTTGCCTTTGGCGCATCTACGTAGTGCACAGGAAAATACAGCTCGTTTAAATCGGCTGGAAACTCAATGACAACAGGATTGAGAAAGTCTCCCAATGTTCTATTGATAGATGAGTATTGGACTGCATCTTCGTTGACGTACCTTCTGCTTGTCGGATTGAGATCAAGACTCACGAATGCGATTGTGACAGCCACAACTAAGTATTTGCTGAACTTCGATTTCATGCGCATTGAAATACGACTGACACCGATTGCGGCTGCCACGCAGATCAATGGCTCAACGATTAGGCCCGCGCGTGAGAATACTCTGACTCCTGGCATCAAAAATCTCAGCCAATTAATTGGAGTTGAGATCTCAAGGAAACCGATAACCCACGCAGATGGAATTGTGAGCACAGTGAAAAAAACAGTGACCCAAATTAATTCTTTTCCTTTCAAATGCTGCTTCTTCAAAATATTGAATATTCCTAAAAATGCTAACCCGACTATTACGATTCCGGTATATGTAATGATGTCTTCTTGAGTTCCAGATTTTTGAAGTGACGATGCAGCAAAACGATGTAAATAATCAGGTGTTACATACCTCAGAATACTTCCGTTGAATTCATCAATGAATCCGATGTCCCCGATAGCCAACGGTCGGAACATGGATCCAGAACTTGACAGTGCCCGTTTTACAACGATGTATCCTGCGACTCCGACAGCGAAGCAAACCGAGATTAGCGAACAAATAATTATTCTGGTCTTGAACTGAAGTTGTAAATAGATTCCCCTCATATTCTTCGCGTTTACACTGAAAACGATCAAAACAATAATTAACGAAGAGTAAGCCCAATAAAGATCAAACAGTACGGATATTGATAGTGAAGATGCAAACAAGACGGTGTTTTTCTTTGTGTTCGAATTCACCCACCTAATTGATGTATACAAAACAAACAATGGAACGCAGAGGAACACATACGAAGTATGGGTATTTACCTGTTCGCGGATCCATGGCAACATCTCACACGAAATACCTGCGAAAACTGCAAACAGCCTAGAAATGCCTACCTGCATTGAGAGCAAATAGACCACAAACCCAGTCAAGACCCAGCCAATAAGGATCCAGTAATTTACTGCTGTCGTTGGCGGGATAATTCTTACGAAAAGCCACTGCAAACCCAATTGAAATCCTTGAGAAATTGCAGGAATTGACCAGAAACTCTCACCCTGTGGAGCGTTTGACATGAAATTTGTTGACCACGGAGTAGGCATCCGGGACAACATTTGAGCCGTTCTCACCATTCCAGATGTATCAAGCTGAGAATTTCGCTGGATCATCGTTAGTGATCCCCATCCCAAAGTTGGCCACATAAACCACAATGGATATATTGTCAAAATAAATGTTGGCCAAAGTCTTTTGGCAATTTTTTTGAAGATCTGAACCAAGTCAGTCAGTCCCTTCGAATCCACTTAGATCACAGGTGGTGCAGCCACCCAATCGTGGAGCGACAATTGGAACACCGTCTAAAACTCCCACTAGGTCTTCATTTACACGATTTCTCTTAGCCAAATCCCACATCTCTGAGTCAACAAAGATATAAACAGTGTCATCACGATAATCTCCCCGACCAACAATCTCTGCTAAAGCACCTGCATCAGATTTGTTTTGCGATGTAGGTTCACGAGAGAAATAGAACGAGTTGAGATTCAACTGATTTTGAATTGCAAATTGACCGATCTCACGCCAAAGAAATGAGCCCTCGGGAGCAGCAAAATCTGAGTTGGTTGGATACAGAATAGGACCTTCATTAGGTAGCACTATCGAAATATTTTCGTATTCAGTTCCAATGTCATCCCAAACTGGAGATTTGAGATAATCCTCTGGTCCTGTTCTGAAGAACATGCTGCCTGTCACGGCGGCGGCTTCAGCAGATTCATACACCTGTACGCACAGCACTAATGCGATTAATCCAGATGCGTACACTCGCCGGAAATTTCGACTGGTTAAGACAATTAGAAACCCGATTAATAAATACGTGATTGGCCAGAGCATGCGGCCAGAGGTGCGTACAACCGATAGAAGACTGTCTATTCCCTTTGGGATAGTAAAATTAGCAATCAGGAAGTCGCCAATAAAGATTTGATAGGTGAACGCGACCAGGATGAGCGATGTAAACAGAAGTACGTAAATGACTGTTGTGCTTTTGTTAATTGATAATTGCTTGCTTAGTGCTGAAAAAACCACGGTACTGAGCACTCCCAGCAGAAAAACTAACTCTGATTGTGGGGTCCCAGACCTTCCAAATACAGCAACGAAAGATAAAACGATAGCTAATTGAATACCTCTGGATTTCCATGTCCCCTTTATCAACTGGTACCCCAGCACAACAATTGCTAGCAACAAAACCCCAGAACCCAAGTAATTCATTCCTTCGTATTGGCCAGCATTTTGCCATTGGTCTGGCACATACCGAGACCATAAGGCCTTTTCGTACCACGGGAAACCAGGGTCGACCCATGCCAATACGTTGGCCGAATAAACTCCAAAACCTGCTGCCTGTGCTGAACCTAAACCGAATATGAAAAGGCCAGATGACCAGCCCGATATGAACAGCACACCAATAAAAATGCACATTCTTCGCACGAATTGAAAAATGGCACATGTTTTAACTACCGCAATGAGCATCCAGGCAAAAAACAATGCTGCACAGATTATTGCTAAATATGGCTGAACCAACATTGAAACCACTGCCAAAACCAACCAATGTTTGAAGGTTGACTTCGGTGAAAACAGTAAATACAAACCAGCAAGTATTACCCAGTGACCAGCAAGCGCAAGATGAACGGTCATGCGATCAATGAAGATCGGTGCGAAACAAAAGAAATATGTACCTAAAACTGCATGCTCCCAGTGCTTCACCCATATGGTCAGCAGTTTCCAGGCGAATACAGCTTGAAGCACAAAACACGTGAGTACCCAAATACCAAAGTATTGAAATGGCTGACTGAACCAAAATGTCAACGGTTTGAAAATGAATGCAAAAAACGGAAGCGAATCGGTGAGCGCAACGCCTGAACCGCCCATTGGGCCCAAGTTTGGAGATTTACCTGGAGGCCATTGCAACAGTGGCGCCTGGCGAAAGAACTCCCATCCTAAATAGTGCTGAGCGGAATCGATACTTCCCCGCCAAAAAGGCAGCATCCAATCGACGTCAAATGGGTTTAGACCGTGGAATCGAGTGAGTAAGGCGTAATAAACAAACCCAATTAACCCGGGAACAAGCAGCCATTGTTCGACTGGCTTACTTGGAATGATGCGTTTCATTTTTTGCAGAACGGCGAAGTGACGAAAGCGGTAGACGAGACCGCATGCCCAATTGAAAGAGATAGGTGAATCCACGAACCATGTCGTTCGGGCGCATCTTGGAATTTCCTTCAAAACGCGGCGCTAAAACCACTGGCACTTGAGCAATTGGAAGCTTGGCGAGATCAACCACTTTCAGACTTTCGTAGAAAAACGAATAGTCGCGCGAGCGAACAAGGCCAAAAATTCCCTGCGGAATTTTGTCTAAGCGATATACGCGGTAGGCCCCAGTGGCGTCGTAGCGCATGCCAAGAACTGCTTGGGTAAGGAAGTGCCCTCCCTTTGTGATCATTCGCCTATGTAGCGGCCATTGGCTAATTCCACCTTTACCGATGAATCGAGAACCAACTACCACTGCAGCATGTTGTGCCGCATCGATAAACAAGGAAACTTCTTCTGGGGAATGCGTGCAGTCGGCATCCATGGTGACCAACACTGTTGTGCCGTGTTGATATGCCCACTCAATTCCCGCAAGGTGTGCAGAACCAATTCCCAACTTCCCCTCGCGATGCAGCACCTGCACCGTTTTATCTGCAGAGGCCAGCTCGTCAAGAATGACCCCTGTTCCGTCTGGGGAATTGTCATCGACGAACAAGATTTCAGCCTTTGGAAGCGCCGTGCGCACTCGACCATAAATGATTCGGACATTTTCCGATTCGTTATAGGTGGGAATCATCACCAAAACTGATGACATTTTTATAGAGTGACCAACTCAATAATTGGTAGCGGGAAGAGCACGTTTCTTCCCTTGAAAATTGAACTTCCAGCAAAGAACTCACGGAAGTGCCACGGAAGCACAAGCAAAACGTCTGGATGGGAATCTAAAACTTCGGCTTCACTGCGGATAGGAATCCACGACCCTGGCGTGAACGAACCGAACTTGTCGGGGTTAACATCGCCAATCATTTCAATGTCGTCTGGGCCAAAGCCGCAATACTGCAACACCACATTGCCCTTGGTGGAGGCGCCAATGCCACAAACGCGCTTGCCTTCACTCTTGTATTTCGCAATCGTTGCGCGTAGTTGCTCACGGTTGTTCTCTACGCGGTTTTTGAATTGCTCGTAAGTCGACAGTTCGCCAATGGCGGCCTTTGCCTCGTATTGGCGAACATGATCCAACTGCTCGCGGTTCACTGGAACTGCTGAACCGATGTGTGCTGCCATGACCGAGAAGCTTCCACCGTTGGTGTCGTTAAGTTCTACCCCAACAACGTGCATGCCCACTTTGTTCAGAATCCATTCAACTTGTGCAAGGCCGTAATATTCAAGATGTTCGTGACACACCGTGTCGTACGCATTTGTTTCCAACATGAGCGGCAAATAACTTTGCTCAAACACCCAGATGCCATCTTGATGAAGCACCTTTTGAATTTGGGCAACAAAATCAAGAGGGCGCTCGAGGTCATAAAACATTGCAAACGATGTGATGACCTTTGCTTTTTTGCCTTGCGCTACAGAATTGACCGCAGTATCTGAAAAGAATTCTGGGACCACCGATATGTGGCGCTTGTAATACTCGCGAAACTTCTTGGCTGTTGGGTCTACACCGACCAGCATGAGGTCTTCTGGGTAGAAACCCAAAGTGGTTCCGTCGTTGCTACCAATATCGACTACTACATCGCCGGCCTGGAGCGGAACTGTTTCACGAATGACCTCTACCTTGCGCTTCAAGTGCTGCACCATTCGGTAATTCAGGCCAGATCGATAGCCATAATTAGCGCCGTACATTTCATTGAGATCGAAATTGTGCTCCAGTTGCAAGAGCCCGCAGCAGTCTGGAGTGCCATGGCATTTCAACAGGCGCAACGACCCCTTGGTGATGTTTTTTCCATCATTTGCCCGTGGAAACGTGCCGGTGAGATACTGCTCGCCAAGATCAAGAACCGGGATTAGGTTGGAATTGCCGCAAACCCGGCACGACTGAATGGCAACAGGCATGGAAACAGATTAGTCGGAACTGCTGCAATTACAGGGAAAACTGGGTGAACTGAAGTAGCAGGCTTGGGAAGAAGCCAATGACCAGCGTGATGGCAACTGACAGTGCAATCGCTGCTTTGAGACTGAACGAGGCTGAAATCTCGGCAGCAGACGAGCTATCTGAGAGCCACATGCTGACCATGATGCGCAAATACAAGAAGGCGGCAATAACTGCAGCCAACATGGCCACTACTGCCAGCGCGTAACTTTCAACAGAAACTGCTGCGCGAATGATG
>Ga0222714_10000497_pt1 | contig 44788 bp, 39 predicted proteins | sample C33_3DmetaG_FD_165048 | JGI IMG/M metagenome (GOLD analysis project Ga0222714, IMG submission 165048) | Estuarine water microbial communities from San Francisco Bay, California, United States - C33_3D | ecosystem: Environmental > Aquatic > Marine > Unclassified | place: USA: California...
ATTTTGGTTTTATTGATAGCAATAATACAGGAGACTATAAAGGAATTGGCTACATAAAACTCGATGAATTTGGCAGAGATTGCTCTAAGGAAATTGAAAGTGCATTAAATAAACTAATTGAAAGTAAAAAACTTGAAGGCCTTATTCTTGACCTTCGAGATAACGGCGGTGGATTACTAAATGAAGCTGTAAATATTGTTGGTTTATTTACAGAAAAGAATCTCACTGTGGTTAATCTAATAGGTAAAAATTATAAAGGACCTAGCAATTGGAAAACATCACAAAATCCTATTGCTCCGAATCTGCCTTTGGCAGTTTTAGTAAATACCCGATCTGCATCAGCATCTGAAGTTGTTAGCGGTAGTTTACAAGATCTAGATAGGGCTGTGATTATTGGTCAAAATAGTTTTGGCAAAGGACTGGTGCAAAACTATCAAAATCTTCCTTACCGCACACAAATGAAACTAACAACTGCCCGTTATTACACACCGAGTGGTAGGTGTATTCAACGTTTACATTATGAAAACAAGGATGCAAGTGGTAAGGCTAAAATTCTTAAGAAAGAAGAAAAAAAATCATTCAAAACAAAAAATGGAAGAACGGTTTATGAAGGTGGAGGTATTGATCCAGATATTTTAACAGATGCCTTACAAGGGGCATCAATGTTACAATGGCTAAAAGATAAATATGTGATTTTTGATTGGGCAAATTCTGTAAGTAAACAGTTTAATGAAAGAATACCCGCTGATGACAAAATTATCAAATCATTTGTTGAATATTCTCAGAAAGAAGGCTTTGAAAGGGCACAAGATAATATTAATACTATCATCACGAAGAGCGGAAAAGATAGCATTCTATTAATGAATATTGGTAAAATTGATTTCAACTCCTCTACATTCATGGAAAAAATATCAAGTGACTTGAATGCAAACAAAGAAATATTCTTATTTGAGCTAAAAAAAGAGCTCTTGGTACGAATGGATGATCAAAAAAGCGAACAAATTTTGTTAAAACTTGATAAGGAAATATTAATAGGTTCTCAATTGCTTCATGAGCCAGAAAAAATCAAGTCAATATTGAACCCTTAATGGAATTATTAATTCTACTATTATCTGGATGCGTTGGCGGATTTCTTGCTGGACTTTTGGGCGTTGGCGGTGGATTAATTTTCATACCCATACTCACGTGGCTATTTACTTCAGATCCTAGTTTAACTAACGAAGATATTGTTAGATTTACATTAGCTAATTCTATAGGTCTGGTTTTTATATCGGGGACATCTGGCATATATCGCCAAATAAAAATGGGGATATATGATTTACAAAAAAGCTTAACAGTGGGAATTCCAGGGGCTTTCTCTGCTGCTATTCTCAGCTATGCCATACAAAATGGAAACTGGTATAGTAAAGAAAGATTTCAATGGGTTTTTCTTGCCTTTGTGATTATTTCAATTGGGAACATGATTTTTGGGAAAAATCGCGAGGAGAATGAAACAGATTCAACTGAAAAAAATGGAATTGCCCTTCGTATTTTAGTTGGAATTCTTGCTGGAACAGTTGTTTCACTTAGTGGATTAGGAGGAGGAATTATTATGGTTCCTTTATTCAGAATGATACTAAAAATGCCACTACGAAAAGCAACGGCATTGTCGCTTTCAATTGTTCCACTCTTGAGTATTTTCCCTATAGTTCAATACTCTATTGGTTCAGATGCTCCTAATCTATTGGATATTCATGGACCCATTATCCAATCAGAATACATAATCTGGAGTTATTATTTACCTATGGCAATAGGTGTAATTATTTTCTCATCTTTCGGACAGAAAACAGCACAGAAAACTCCGGTCATTTTAATACGAGCTATATTTGCATTGTTATCTGCATTCATTTTAATAAAAACACTTTATGAAATATTCTAAATACATATTAGGTTTATCATTTTTACTCGCTATTTCAACATCTGTTTTTTCTCAAACGAAAGAGAATAAAAAGAAAGCTGAAATAAAAGCGCGACTTAAGCAGCATATTAGCTATTTAGCATCTGATGAGCTTGAAGGAAGGCAAACTGGATCTCAGGGGGAAATGAAAAGTGCCAAATACATCGCTGAACAGTTTAAGAACAATGGATTAAAATTATTGGGTAAAGACGGCTTACAGGAATTTACAATGGTACAGTTTCGAATTGCGGATGAGTCAACCAGATTTCTAACTATTGGCCCAAACCCTTCAGTGCCTCCAGTTGAAAGAGAACTTCACAGTGAATTTTATCCTTTATCACTAACTGTTGATTATGATAGTGTTGAAGCAGAAGTAATTGATGTGGGATATGGTATTGTTGCTGAAAAATTAGACAAGAACGAATATCAAGGATTAGAAGTTGAAGGAAAAATTGCAGTGATGAGGCTAGGATTTTTCGGAATGGAAGATAACCCACACTCTGAATTAGCAAATTATTCCGATATCAATACCAAAGTAATGACCGCCATTGAACATGGCGCAGTCGGGGTAATTTTTATTAAAAATAATATTGAAGACAAAAACCCTTCCGGGAAATTATCTCGTAGTGTTAAACCAAGTAATATTCCTGTATTCTTCTTTAATACTGAGAAACCTTTACCAATTGGCTTTAAAGCAAAAATGGTTAGTAAAGTGGTTTCTCCAACTGCAATAGGACACAATGTGGTTGCCTTTAAAAACAACCACAGGAAAAAGACAGTAATTATCTGTGCTCACCACGATCATATTGGATACAATGAATATGAGAACTCAAGATATAGAGGACCGTCAGCTATTCACAATGGTGCTGACGATAATGCTTCAGGTGTTTCAGCAATGATTGAACTTTCAAAACAATTGCAAAAGTGGGGACTTAGAAAAAACAATTACTTATTTATTGCCTTTTCCGGCGAAGAATTAGGTCTTTTAGGTTCAAAATACTTCGCGCACAACCCTTTAATTCCACTAGATGAAATTAATTATGTAATAAATATTGACATGTTAGGTAGAGTAGATTCTACCAAGAAAACCTTAACTATTAACGGAGTTGGGACATCTACAACTTGGGAAAAAATCATTTCAAAAATTGAAAACGATACATCAATATTAAAAGTTGCTACTACTGAAAGCGGTTTAGGTCCATCAGACCATGCTAGTTTTTATTTAGAAAACATTCCTGTACTTCATTTCTTCTCTGGTCAACATAGAGATTATCACACTCCAGACGATGATGAATATAAAATCAACTACGATGGAATGTATGAGAGTATAGAAATTTTGAAGGAAATAGTTTGCCGTGTAGGTTGTAAGAAACTCAAATTCCAAAAAACTAAAGATGCCTCTCCTGGAAGAACTAGATTTAAAGTTACCCTAGGTGTAATGCCAGATTATTCCTTCTCAGGAAAAGGAATGCGTATTGATGGGATAACAGAGGGCAAACCAGCATCTGAGGCAGGCTTACTTAGAAATGATGTTGTAATTAAAATGGGAGATTTTGAGGTTAACGATATGATGGGTTATATGTCAGCATTAGGAAAATTCAATTCTGGCGACACCACCGATGTTGTTGTTAAACGTGGAGATAAAGAAATAACTGTACAAGTAACTTTTTAATGAAAATTACCGATCATATAAATAATAGAGGAGATAAAACTCTTTTTTCATTTGAAATTTTACCTCCATTGAAAGGCTTAGGCGTACAATGTATTTATGACGCCATCGACCCATTATTAGAGTTTAATCCTTCATTTATAGATGTTACCTACCACCGTGAAGATTACGTATTAAAAAAACGTAGCGATGGCTCATTTGATAGAGTTTCAACCAGAAAAAGACCCGGAACCGTTGCTATTTGTGCGGCAATTCAAAACAAGTATCATATCGATGCAGTGCCACACATTATTTGCGGAGGTTTCACCAAAGACGATACTGAAACAGCCCTAATAGAATTAAACTTTTTGGGGATTGATAATATTCTAGCATTACGCGGTGATCCTCGAAAAGGAGATATTCATTTTGAGCCAGAAAAAGGAGGAAATAAAAATGCCTTGGACCTCATTCATCAGGTAAAAAATATGAATTCTGGCATTTACTTAGATGAAGAACTAACCCAAGGTCAACAATCGAATTTCTGTATAGGCGCTGCATCTTATCCTGAAAAACATATGGATGCTCCCAATATGCAAAGTGATATGAAATTCCTAAAAAGAAAGGTGGAAGCTGGAGCTGAGTTCTTAGTTACACAAATGTTCTTTGATAACAAACATTACTTTAACTTCGTTGAAGAGTGCAGAAAAAACGACATTAATGTGCCCATAATTCCAGGTATTAAACCCATTAGTACAATGAAACAAATGATGGTTTTACCCAAAATTTTCCATATTGATTTACCCAATGATTTAGTGAATGCTCTTGAAAAATGTAACACAAATCAAGATGCAGCTAAAGTTGGTACGGAATGGGCTACTCAACAGTGTAAAGAATTAATTGAATTTGGCGCTCCTGTTTTGCACTTTTACACAATGGGAAAATCCTCTCAAACAAAGGCTATCTGCGAACAAATTTTCTAAATGGAAGCTACTATCACCAAATCTACCGGCTCATGGTATTTAGCTCGTACTGATGATGGTGTAGTTTGGCAAGCTCGAACTAGAGGTAAACTACGCCTTCAAGTTTCAGATACCAGCAATCCCGTTGCTGTGGGTGATAGAGTTTTATTAATGGAAGATGTGAATTACGAGAATACTGCAATTATTAAAGAGATCTTTCCTAGAGAAAATTATGTTATTCGTAAAGCAAATAAACTAAGCTCCAAACGACAGATATTAGCAACTAACCTCGATGCCGCTGTTTTAGTGGCAAGCATGTTTGCACCTCGTACTTCATTAGGTTTTATAGATCGTTTTCTTCTTGGATGTCAGGCATACCATGTTCCTGCAATTCTTTTCATGAATAAGGTAGATATGCTTGGTAATAATATTGATCAGGTACAATCTGAAATAGGTAGAATTTATAAAAATGCTCAAGTAGAAATAATGTACGGTTCAGCATTGGATTCCAACTCAATTCAAGAATTATTAAACAGAATCCACATAAAAAGAATTCTTCTCGCTGGACATTCTGGTGTAGGAAAATCAACCCTGCTGAATGCCTTATATCCTGAGTTTGATGCCAAAGTAGGAAGCATTTCAGAAACTCATTCAAAGGGTAAACACACCACAACATTTGCGGAGATGTTTACAACTGAAGATGGAACACAATTAATTGATACACCCGGAATTCGCGACTTTGGAGTTGTTGATATTGAAGCTATTGAAATACCACAGTATTTTCCAGAGTTCAGAAAATTCATGAACAAATGTAAATTTAGTAACTGTACTCATACACATGAGCCCAATTGCGCCGTTCTTGAAAATGTTTCCAATGGAAATATTCCCGAAGAACGATATTACAGTTACCAAAGTATATTAAATAACGAAGATATTTATAAGTAATACATTTGCAGAGATGAATTTTAATGCAACCCAATTCCATAAACAGAAAGCAAGGCTATTACCCTTACTTTTAGTCTTTTTGATTGGTATAAGTAGTTGTATTGATCGTCCGTCTTATGTTTCAGAATCTAAGTTAGCAGTTTCACGAGACACCGTTGCTTTCGACACACTTTTCACCCGTCAAAACCAAACTGGCACATATCCTATCTCTGTAACAAAACTTATTTACATAAAAAACCTTGAAGACAGGTGGGTTAAAGGAGATTTTGAAATTGCTGGAGGTAGCGAATCTTCCTTCAATTTGAATATTGATGGAATATCAGGCCCAAAGATTGAACAATTGGAAATTGCTCCTAAGGATTCAGTATTTGTATTTATACAATGCAGATTAGAGGCTAACAATCTCACCCAACCTGCTGTGGTGATGGATTCATTAATTGCTAGAGTAGGAACAGGAACTTCCAAAGTCATATTAACTGCATGGGGGTGGGATGCTCATTACCTAAAAGATTCAGTAATTCAGAATACCTTAACTCTTAGCGATAAAACTAAGCCCTATGTATTTATTGGAAATATTGTAGTTGCTCCTAACTCAACTTTAAAAGTAAATTCGGGGGTAAAATTATTTGCCTCTGCATATACCGGCGTTTATATTTTTGGAAATACCGAATGGAACGGAACCGCACAAGAAAGAATTGCAATTAGAGGTGACAAACCGGTAGCGTGGACAGACAAACTACCATCACAATGGGGTGGTATTTATTTTGCTCCGGGTGCAACTGGAAATTTTCAATATACCGATATTACTAATGCAAGTATTGGAATAAGAGCAGATTCCACAGCATTGGGAAATGCGCCTTGTGTAAGTCTTAAACAATGTAAAATACAATATTGCGGTCAAGCATGTCTTTTAGGTTTTGGCGGTGCAATTGAAGCAGAGAATTGTTTATTTGCCGATGCTGGAAGTTATACTTTTTTAGGTTATCACGGTGGATGGTATAGGTTTAATCATTGTACATTTTCAGACTTCAGTTATTTCTCAAACCGGCAAGAGGGTCACTTTGGTTTAACCAACACTAAGCGAGATGGATTAGGGAAGCTTCTTTCCAGTAATGATCTTACCTTTAAAATTGAAAATTCTATTATTTGGGGATATAAGAAAGATGAAGTTTCAACAGATAAAGTTGAGCAAAGTCAATGGAATGTAGATTTAAGTTATTCCCATTTTAAGAGCCTTAATTCAGACAAACTACTTGATGGTGAAAATGTAACCTTCAATACAGATCCAAAATTCACGGATGAAAATGAAGGCATTTACACTTTAGATTCTTCCTCCACTTTACTTAAAAAGTCAAATATCAATAGCACACTGCCTTTAGATTTAAATGGAAACACTAGAAGTTTTCCTTCAGATTTAGGAGCTTATGAATACAAATAATAAAAACACAAAAATTAAAATCAGAAATTCAATCAACACTAAAACTCTCAGTAATACTTTCTTATAGATTAAAATCATTAATGGCCTGGTAAATAAATTAACCATTAATAAAATTGCATAAAAAATACTATTCGGATTTATAATAGTGTTTTCATGTTTTATGAAAATATTATGTAAATCTCGAGTAAGTCCACAGGTTACACATTCTTTATTATAAACAGTTTTGTATATACAATTAAAACCTTGTCCATCCTCATAAAAGAATAAATAGATTAACAAAAAAAAAGCCACCAAGAGGGTTGTAGAGTAATAAACAAAAAATGACCTTTTCAGGTCATTCTTTATATTGTGTTCTAAAAAAAAGTTGAATTTACATTTTTTCAAGAGCATCCTTGTATTCTTCATTAGCTTTCTCAATTGCATCAGCCGCATCATCTAAACCGCTCGCTACTTGAGACAACGCATACCACTGCCAAATCGCAATACCTGAAGCAATTATTGAAAGTATAAGTCCAGCAATGGTATTAATTGATTAAATACAATAATAATAGAAATTTTGTTAATCCAAATTTAAATACTAGAATTGAATATATAATAAATTATGGAAACAAACATTAATCAACCCATTAAAAATGGAACGGCCGTTCTGGTTTTAGGAATTTGCTCTATCGTATTTTCGTGTCTTTTCGTAGGTATGATTTTAGGTATCATTGGAATTATTCTAGGAAATTCAAGTTTGAAAATTTACAAATCCAATCCAACGCAATATACGGGACATGGAGCATTAAATGCAGGTTTTATTATGTCTATTATTGGCGCTGCAATTGGATTCTTATATCTTATTTACTACATATTTGTAGGAGCTGCCGCATTATCGATTTTGGGCGCTGCCGGTAGCCTCGACATTTAGTCGATGAAATTTCAAATTGTTTATTTGAATCTTTTTCAATTTCTAATCCTTACATATGGTTTAATTGAAAAATATTTTGATATTACAAAAAGAATCAATAAAGCTCCATGCATGTCCATGGAGCTTTTTAATTTTCCTTGTCCTATATGTGGTTCCACAAGATCAATAACTTATTTATTAAATGGTGATTTTATACTTTCTTTTAATAAAAACCCTTTAATTATTACATTTTTAGTTTTCGTGAATTTTTTAAATGTTGTTTTCATTTTAAATTCAGTTTTAAAAACAGAATTCTTAAACTCTATTAAGATTACATTTTTTAAAACCCCTTACTTATTATTAATACTAGTTTTATTGGTTATTAGCTCTTGGATAAAAAATATATTACAACTTTAACTTTCGTCTCTCTAAAAAGAACTTTTTCATTAATTCCGCACACTCCTCCTTCAAAACACCATGAACAACTTCAGTTTTTGAAGAAATAAGCTCATTGCTTCTTCTACGATATCCTGATTTTGGTTCTTCTGCACCAAAAACAACTTTACCAAATCTTGCCCATTGAATAGCCCCTGCGCACATTACACATGGTTCAATTGTTACATATAGAGTACATTCATTCAAGTATTTACTACCTAAGTATTGTTCAGAACTAGTAATTGCAAGCATCTCAGCATGAGCAGTAACGTCTACTAACTTCTCTGTTTGGTTATACCCCTTCCCAATAATTTTATTATCATGAACTACAACAGCACCAATTGGTATTTCTTCCTCATCAAAAGCCATTTCTGCTTGCTGAAGCGCTTTACGCATAAAGTATTCGTCGTTGAGTAAGCTTTCTTCTTTCATGTTTCTGTAAAGATAAAGGGAAACCTGCCTTTTTTTATAGAACTTTGTTATACTATTATGCGGATTGGTATAGTACTATATCCAACTTTCGGCGGAAGCGGTGTGTTGGCAACCGAATTAGGGAAAGCACTTTCAAAATATGGAAATGAAATTCACTTCATTAGTTATTCCCAGCCAGCAAGGTTAGATTACTTTATGGAGAATGTATTTTTCCATGAAGTAATAATTCCTCAATATCCTTTATTTGAACATGCACCTTATGAAACTGCTCTTGCAGGTAAAATTGTAGAAATAGTAAAAAGTAACCAATTGGAAGTCCTACATGTGCACTACGCAATACCACATGCATCCGCTGCCCTTTTAGCCAAACAAATACTCGCGGAACAGGGAATTAAAATCCCAGTAATTACAACCTTACATGGCACAGATATTACATTAGTGGGTAGGGAAGCTTCTTATGAGCCCGTGGTAAGTTGGAGCATAAATAATTCGGATTGCGTTACGGCAGTATCAGCAAGTTTAAAAGAAAACACTATAAAGCATTTTCCAATAAGCAGAGAAATACGAGTAATCCCCAACTTTATTGATTTCGAAAGATTCAATAAAAAACCTCGAGAACATTTTAAAAAGGCTATTGCACCTAATTCAGAAAAAATTATTGTTCATACCTCCAACTTCAGAAAAGTTAAACGCGTAGGCGATGTTATTCGTGTATTTCACAAAGTGCAACAAACAATTCCTTCAAGACTCCTATTGATCGGTGATGGCCCCGAAAGAAGTAACATTGAAAAAGTATGTCGTGAATTACAAGTTTGTGAAAAAGTTACCTTCCTTGGAAAACAGGAAGCGATTGAAGAAATTCTAAGTGTTTGTGATTTATTTATTCTTCCATCAGAAGAGGAAAGTTTTGGACTGAGCGCATTAGAAGCCATGGCTTGTGAAGTGCCAGTTATTGCAACTAACGTTGGTGGATTACCCGAAGTTGTAATTCATAATAAAACTGGATTTTTATCAGAGGTAGGAGATATAAATACCATGTCGGAATACGCAATTGAATTATTACAAGACGAAAACAAACTCAATACTTTCAGGAAAAATTCTTTGTTACAAGCTCATCAGTTCGACCTTCAAAATATATTAAAAAAATATATGGAAGTTTATGAAACTGGTATTGAAAAAGCGAAAGATTAAGAGCGATTAAAATAAGGTCTCAAGAATTTAAGGGCAATTGAGATTTGATTTTCAACCGTTTTTGGTGTGATGTCCATAATCTCTCCAATTTCTTTATGCGACATTTCATAAGTACGACTCATAATAAATATTTGTCTGCACTTTTTAGGTAATTGATCAATCAATGTATTAACCTTTTCGTGAATTTCCTGAACTTCTAATTGTTGTTCTACATTAGGATCTAATACAATGCCCGAAGAGTCTTCTGGTAAGTCTGAAGTCTCAATTTTATTTTTACGAATATGATTTAAGGATCTATTTTTTACAGCGCGAAATAAATACCCTTTTAAACTGTTTTCATCCTGCAATTCTCTGAATTTCCCCTCATTCCAATACCCGATAAAGACATCGTGCACTATTTCCTCGGCATCCTCAATATTATGCAAAATACTTTGAGCAAAAGCCAATAGCCCCGGATGGTACTGACGAAAAATCACCTCGAAATCCTGTGTAGAATGACTCAATTTGTTTCTTTGGGTTATTGGAATGCAAAAATAAGACCATTTTTTTTTTGCCTTAAAAAAACTAATTCACTAATGTTAATTAGCTACATCGCTAACAAATTGTAAGTGCATCAATTTCAATTCCTCAAATGAGAATTCATTATCGAAATAGTCAACTGCAGCATCAATATTTTCTGATTCTTGAGTTTTAAAATAATCTGTTATTTCTTCTTGCAAATCATCATCTAAGAACTGATCTAGAAAGTATCTAATATTAATTTTTGTTCCAGTATTAACAATTTGAGAAATTTCGGCAAGCAACTCTTCAAAAGTAATTTTTAACTGTGCTGCAATCTCAGGAAGATCTACTTTTTTATCAATATTGAGAATAATATTTACTCTCTTTGCAGAACGTTCAGCATTGCCTTTTAAAACTACATCAGTAGGTCGTTCAATTTCATTTTCGTCAACATATTTATTGATGAAATCAACAAAAGGTTGACCAAATTTAGTAGCCTTATTTTTTCCAACTCCATTGATATTGGATAACTCTTGAATATCCGATGGATATTTAATAGCCATATCTTCTAAACTTGGATCTTGAAAAATCACATAAGGAGGAAGGGACTTTTCGTGGGCTACTTTCTTTCTTAAATCTTTGAGTGCTAGGAATAATACTTGGTCACAAACAGATTCTAATTTCGCATTTTCAAAATCTTCCTCTGAAATATTCTCGAACTCAACATCTACGGCCATCTGTAACTCATAATGTATATTTATGTACTCAACACCCTTTTCAGTCAAAGATAATAAACCGTATTTCTCAATATTCTTTTTTAAAAGACCATGAACTAAAGCCAAACGCATTATAGATTTCCAAAAAATCTTGTCCTTATCAGCTCCAAAACCGAAGTTCATTAATTGTTCATGTTTATAGGCCTTGACATTTGAGTCTTTTTTATTCCCGATGATTACATTCACAATTTGAGACATACCAAATTCCCCGGTCATTTCTCGTAGACATTCTAGCGATTGTTTAAGTTCATTTTGAACATCTACTTTAGGTTTGGGCGTTGCACAATTATCGCACATGGAATCGCATTTGCTTTCTTCAAAAACTTCTCCAAAATAATGCAATAGCACCTTGCGTCTGCATTGAGAACTCTCAGCAAACGCTGCCGTTTCTGCTATCAATAAATTACCAATTTCCTGTTCTGCAACAGGCTTATCCTTCATAAACTTTTCTAACTTCTCAATATCGTTTGGATTATAAAACAATAAACAATCTCCACGCATGCCATCTCTGCCTGCTCTACCTGTTTCTTGGTAATATCCTTCCAAGCTTTTTGGAACATCATAATGTATTACAAAGCGAACATCGGGTTTATCAATGCCCATTCCAAAGGCTATAGTTGCAACAATTACATCATAATCTTCCATAAGAAAAGCATCCTGATGTTGAGCACGAATTTTTGCCTCTAGCCCAGCATGATAAGGCAGCGCTTTAATTCCATTACGCTGCAGCATTTGAGCAATCTCCTCTACCTTTTTACGAGATAAGCAATACACAATTCCAGATGAACCATTGTGTTGCTTTATAAAGGAGATCATTTCTTTATGAACTGAATCTTTGCCTCCTTTAGGTCTTACTTTATAAAATAAATTAGCTCTGTTAAATGAACTTTTAAAAAGTTTGGCATCTAACATATTCAAATTCTTCTGAATATCGTGCTGCACTTTAGGTGTAGCCGTAGCCGTTAATGCAAGAATCGGGATTTCACCCAATTCTTTTACCATTTGCTTGATCTTTCGGTATTCCGGCCTAAAATCATGACCCCATTCCGATATGCAATGAGCCTCATCGACGGCAACAAATGAAACCTTAACTTTCTTAAGAAGCTCAATTGTGTCAGCTTTTTTAAGTGTTTCAGGAGCTACATAAAGCAATTTAGTATTACCATCAAGCATATCAGAAACCACTTGATTGAGCTCAGCCTTGCTTAAACTAGAGTTCAAAAAATGTGCTGAAGAAGGTTTTTGTGAAAAACCGCGAAGATTATCTACTTGATTTTTCATCAATGCAATTAAGGGAGAAATCACTACCGCAGTTCCTGCCATCATCATGGCTGGTAGTTGGTAACAAAGTGATTTACCTGCCCCAGTAGGCATGATAACAAAACAATCCTCGCCAGCCATTATAGACTGAATTACGGCCTCTTGATTTCCTTTAAATCCGTCAAAACCAAAGAATTCTTTAAGAAATACTCTCGGATTATTTTTAATTTCCTGAGCTGCTGTGGACATTTAAATTCAACTCTTGATTGAATATGTGAAAATACAACATTTTTTTATTCTTAACAATCATTTAATGAGACATATAGAATTACTTCTCAATTTTAGCGAATGCCAAAAATCAAGTGGTTTATTTTCGTTTTCTTTGTAGTCTATATTATTACTCTTTAGCATGAGCGCTTCAGAATTGAATTCAGAAACCAAAATAAAAGAATTTGCCGTCAAGGCCATAGAAAATGAAATTGAAGGCATTCAAAACTTAACTCGTTTTGTAGATGCTGATTTCATTAAGTGCGTTCAAACTATCTTGAACTCTAACGCCCGTGTAGTGATGACCGGCATAGGAAAAAGTGCAATAATTGCTCAAAAAATTACTGCAACATTAAACTCAACGGGTCAAGCATCATTGTTTATGCATGCTGCCGACGCCATACACGGTGATTTAGGTATGATTCAAAAAAACGATGTGGTAATTGCCATATCAAAAAGCGGAAACACACCTGAAATAGTAGCTTTAGTACCCTTATTGAGGAAGCTAGAAAATCCTTTTGTAGCTATGGTTGGAAATATGGATTCATATCTAGCGCAAAATGCAGATATGGTAATAAATACTACAATAGATAAAGAGGCCTGCCCAAATAATTTAGCACCTACAACTAGCACAACGGCACAATTAATAATGGGAGATGCACTTGCAATTGCCCTTTTAAGTTCTCGAAATTTTGGAAGTGAAGACTTTTCAAAATATCATCCAGGAGGCGCTCTCGGTAAAAGATTATATTTAACAGCTGCGGATATTTCTAATAAACATCCAAAACCGAGTGTTTCTCCAGATTCACCTTGGAATGACGTTATTGTGAACATTACTAAAAATAGGCTTGGCGTAACTGTTGTAATTGAAGGCAATTCAATTTTAGGAATCATTACTGATGGTGATATTAGAAGGATGCTAGGTAATCATGCATCACTGCCAGGTATTGTTGCCAAGGACATAATGACCTTGGGTCCTAAAACTATTACAATTGAAACTATGGCAACAGAAGCTGCGCTGATAATGCAAGAAAATAAGATCACCCAGTTAATTGTAGTTGATAAAATGGGCCACTACCAAGGAATAGTGCACCTGCACGATTTATACGAAGAAGGAATATTATAATATGACAAAGAACAAAGATTTTTATGTAGTGATAATGGCGGGTGGAATAGGAACCCGTTTTTGGCCTGTATCAAAAAAGAATTTCCCAAAGCAATTCATGGATATTTTAGGTACTGGACAATCTCTCATAACACAAACTTTTAGAAGATTCTCTGAATTTATCCCAAAAGAGAATATCTATATTGTAACTAATTTAGAATATACAGATTTAGTTAAAGATCATATTCCAGAAATTACAGAAGCACAAATATTGGGAGAACCTGTAGGAAAAAACACAGCACCTTGTATTGCATATGCCACTTACCGGCTGCAGCAACTGAATCCAGAAGCTACTTGTATAATAGCACCTTCTGATCATCTTATTACACAAGAAAATGCATTTCAAGAAACTGCTTTAAAAGCATTGGAGTTTGCTTCAGAAAATGATGCATTGGTAACTTTAGGTATAAAACCAAGTAGACCTGATACAGGTTATGGATATATTCAGTTCAATCCAGAACAACACGAAACTGGAATTCACTCTGTTAAAACCTTTACAGAAAAACCAACTGAAGAAATTGCAAAGACCTTTATTGAGTCTAAAGAGTTTTTATGGAATGCTGGTATTTTTGCATGGAACCTCAAAACTATCAGTTCCCGATTTGAAAAGAATCTCCCCGAAATACATCAACTATTTAGTGAAATCGATTACAATGATTCTCAAGCATCAAATCAATTAGAAAGAGCGTATGGCGAATCTCCATCTATATCTATAGATTATGGTATCATGGAAAAAGAAGAGAACGTATTTGTATTACCAGCAAACTTTGGATGGTCGGATTTAGGTACTTGGAAGAGTCTTTGGGAAGTATCATCAAAAGATGAATCAAATAACAGTGTTATAAGTAAAAATGTGCGTTACTATGAGAGCAAAGAAAATCTTGTCTACTCACCAAATGGAAAATTAGTAGTAATTAGCGGTGTTGAAAACATGGTGGTTATTGACTCTGATGATGTACTTCTTGTAATGAACAAAGACAAAGAACAAGAGTTAAGAGGAATAGTAAACGAAGTAAAAGAAAAATTTAAAGGAAAATATAACTAGTTGGGAATTGCAAAATCGTCAAATTGAGTTTATATTTGTATTGTTACTTTTCAAAGTAACACCAACTGTTACGCGCTTTTACATACCAAACATCCTGGCCGTGCAATTTTGTACGGCCTTGATTTTTTATAGAGGGTATAAAACAATTCCAATATGAGTAATAATCCCAAGATAAAAGCGCTTATATATTTACATATTTCAGTCTTTTTATGGGGGTTTACAGCCATATTTGGAAAGTTAATATCCTATGATTCATTTACGCTTGTTTGGCATAGAATGACTCTAACTGCTGCAGTTTATTTTCTTTTCCCTAAATTATGGAATCAATTGTTTCAATTAAATAAAATTGAAATACTACGATTCCTAGGAATTGGTGTAATTGTATGTGCACATTGGATCACATTTTACGGAAGTATTAAAATTGGTAATTCGGTTTCTATATCATTGGCGTGCCTCGGTTCTAGTTCATTTTTTGCCTCGATATTCGAGCCTATTTTATTGAAACAAGCATTCCAAAAAAGAGATATTATTTCAGGATTAATTGTTATTCTAGGAGTTGCTTTTATTAGTTTTTCTCTGCCTGCCCCCCCTGATACTAATTCTTCGTATATGCCTGCAATTATAATAGGAATAGTCAGTGCAGCATTGGCAGCTTTATTTAGTACGCTAAATAAGAAATACATTGACAATGCTCCACCATTAACAATTAGTGCTCTGGAAATGCTTTCCGGTGCATTTTTATTGGGAATAGTTGCCCTTATTGTCTTCCCTGAATCTCTTTCAATAATTCCAAATTGGAATAATTCCTCGTTCGATCCGAATAATCTTCAAAATGGAGCAATAGATTTAGTTTGGTTGATATTATTGTCAGTATTATGTACGAACCTAACATTTTATCTTGCCACTATTGCTCTAAAACAAATTTCTGCATTCACAGCAAATCTATCGGTAAACCTAGAACCTGTATATGGAATAATTTTAGGAATAGTTGTATTTGAAGAGAACCAAGACTTAAATGCAGCTTTCTATTTAGGAACACTAATCATTTTGGCTGCCATTTTTATTAATGTATTTGTTAAAGAAAAAGTATTAGACAATGCTGGATAAAATAAAAAATAGAAGAAGTCATTTTACCAGAGAATTCAATGGTGAAATCGCACCAAAATCTCTATTACAAGATATGCTCAACAGCTCTATTTGGGCGCCTTCACACAAACTAACACTTCCTTTTAGATTTTCTGTAGTAGAACCAAATTCTAGAGAAAAAATAAAAAATATCATTTTAGATAATTACCTTCAAAATAATTCGAATCCAGATCCTAAAAAAATTGAAAAAATTGAATGGATTCAAACTAAAGTATCACATGTAATTTGTATAATTTTCAAGCCGTCTGGAATTGTCCCAGAATGGGAAGAAGTAGCAAGTCTTGGTGCTGCAATACAAAATATGTATCTTATTTTAAATGAACAATCCGATTTTGGTGGCTATTGGACCACCGGAAATGGCATGAATAGCCCTGTTTTGAGATCTTTTTTGAAATTAAAATCTACGGAAATACACTACGGTTATTTTTTTATAGGTGGAATTGACAATAAACGAACTATTGCAAACCGACCTCAGCCAAGCGTAAATTGGTTATAATTAATACGATTTAGCAAATACCACACGTTGTATAGAAGGTTTCCCTGTTAATATACAAGTTCCTTCTACCTTTGGATTATTTAATGGGATACAACGAATGGTTGCCTTCGTCATTTCTTGAATTTTTTCTTCTGTTTCAGAAGTACCATCCCAATGCGCAATAGCAAATCCTTGTTTATTATCTAAAACATCTACAAATTCATCCCAAGTATTTACCTCATAAGTTCTTTTCTTTTGGAACTGCAATGCTTTTTCAAATAATTCGTTTTGAATATTATCTAATAGTGTTGAAACTACTTCTATTAAACCTTCTTGAGGGATTACTTCCTTAGTTTTAATATCTCTTCTAGCTAATTCAATATTGCCATTATCTAGATCCCTTGGTCCCATAGCTAAACGAATTGGAACACCCTTTTGCTCCCATTCTGCAAACTTAAAACCTGGTTTATGTGTATCCCTATCATCAACCTTAATTCTTATACCAGCTTTCTTTAAATCACTAGCAATAATATCTAATTGGTTGATCACCGCTTCGCATTCTTCGTCATTCCTGTATATTGGAACCAATACAACTTGTATAGGAGCTAATTTAGGTGGAAGCACCAAGCCTTCATCATCACTATGAACCATAATTAATGCACCCATTAAACGGGTTGAAACTCCCCAACTTGTTGCCCAAACATATTCCAATTTCCCCTCTTTTGACTGAAATTTCACATCGAATGCTTTTGCAAAGTTTTGACCCAAAAAATGCGAGGTTCCCATTTGTAATGCCTTACCATCCTGCATCATTCCTTCTATGCAATAGGTTTCATCCGCACCAGCAAAACGTTCATTTGGCGTTTTAACACCTTTAATTACAGGAATTGCCATATACTTTTCTGCAAATTCAGCATATACCTCAAGCATTTGTTCAGTTTCAGCTATTGCTTCATCTTTTGTAGCGTGAGCAGTATGACCCTCTTGCCACAAAAATTCCGCTGTTCTTAGGAAAAGTCTTGTTCTCATCTCCCATCGAACAACATTTGCCCACTGATTAATCAATATGGGTAGATCTCTATAGCTCTGAATCCAATTCTTGTAAGTATTCCATATTATAGCTTCACTAGTTGGTCTTACCACTAATTCTTCCGTTAATTTAGAATCAGGGTCCACCATTAACGCACCTGGCTTTTCGGGATTTGCCTTTAATCTATAATGTGTTACAACGGCACATTCTTTAGCAAAACCCTCCGCATTTTTTTCTTCTTTCTCGAATAGGCTTTTAGGTACAAATAAGGGAAAATAAGCGTTGCTATGACCTGTTTCTTTAAACATATGGTCCAGCTGTTGTTGCATTTTCTCCCATATAGCATAACCGTGCGGTTTAATAACCATACACCCTTTTACGGCACTGTGTTCAGCTAAGTCTGCATTGTGCACCAAGTTATTGTACCATTCGCTATAGTTTTCTTCTCTTTTTACCTTTTCAAAAGCCATAATTCTTCAACAAAATTACGCAATTCATGATGGATTCGCGCATAAAAAAAGGGAAGTAATTACTTCCCTTTCTTATATTTTTTATTTTCATTCTAGCTACATCCAAGACTGTTACCACAATTCAAGCACTTGTAACATGTACCACTTCTAACTGTTATATGCCCACAAGTATTACATGCTGGAGCATCACTCTGAATATCCTTCATATGATCTTGCATATCTTTAACGGCACCTGCAGCCTCAGCTTTTTGTAATCTTACTGCATCTAGAGATGCTGGTTCTGGATTAAAAACTGGCTTGAACTCACTCACTATTGGTGATTCTTCTTTTGTTTCTGTTGAACGAAGTGTAGATGGTTTAACCTGCACTAAATCTTCGCGTCCGAGGTATTCGAATCCTAATAGTCTGAAAATATAATCTACTATAGACGTAGCATTTTTCACATTTGGATGCCCTTCAACCATACCACTTGGTTCAAATCTTGTGAATGCAAACTTATCAACGAATTCTTCCAATGGAACACCATATTGTAAACCCACAGATATTGCTATTGAAAAGCAGTTCATCAAGGAACGGAAGCTCGCGCCCTCTTTATGCATATCGATGAATATTTCACCCAATGTACCATCGCCATACTCGCCAGTTCTCACAAATATTGTTTGTCCTCCTACTCTTCCCTTTTGAGTAAATCCATTTCTACGATTTGGTAGACGCTTTTTCTCTACGATATTTGATAACTGACGCTTAAACTTGGTATCTGTACTTTCATTCAAGATCCGCTTAGCAGCTTCCAATACAATTTCAGGGGTCAACTCTTCAGCAATTTTTATTTCAGTCTTACCACTAGCTTCTTTCATTCCAACTTCTTCTGCATTTACCTTAGAATCGTTGGCTTTATCAGCTTTTTCTTTCTTTTCAGACTTAGTACTAAGTGGTTGACTTAACTTACAACCATCACGATAAAGTGCATTAGCTTTCAATCCTAACTTCCAACTTAACTCATAACAACTCTTGATATCATCTACAGAAGCTTCGTTTGGAAGATTAATTGTCTTACTAATTGCTCCAGAGATAAATGGCTGAGCAGCAGCCATCATTCTGATGTGTGCAAATGGATGAATGTAACGCTGCCCAATATTTCCACAACGATTAGCACAATCAAATACTGGTAAGTGTTCCTCTTTAAGTTCAGGGGCCCCTTCAACAGTCATAGTTCCTACAACAAAGTCATTTGCTTCATTGATTTGTGTTTGTCCAAATCCTAAAACTTCTAACATGTCAAACTCAGGTGCATTATATAGGTCTGCAGAAATTCCACAACGCTCCATACAATCTTCACCTAAAGTCCATTTATTGAAAACAAATCCTATTTCAAATGCCATTGGAGCAGAAGCTTCCAACTTCTTCAAGTCCTCAGAATTAAAGCCTTTCGCCTTTAAAGATTCATGATTAATATGTGGCGCACCTACAAAAGTCTGGTGACCCTTGGCATAATTCACAATTGCATCAATTTGATCTTGAGTATAACCTAGGTTTTTTAATGCAATTGGAACAGTGTTATTTACAATTTTAAAGTATCCTCCGCCTGAAAGTTTCTTGTATTTCACTAGAGCAAAGTCAGGCTCAATTCCGGTAGTATCACAATCCATCAACAAACCAATAGTTCCTGTAGGAGCAATAACGGTAGCTTGTGCATTTCGGAAACCATGTTGTTCACCCCATGCAACTGCCTTATCCCAAGCGTTACATGCAGACTTTAACAAGTAATCCGGACAATATTTCTCATCAATACATACAGGAGCAACATCTAGACCTTCGAATGCTAGTGGTGTATTGTATGCAGCATATCGATGATTGCGAATTACGCGCAACATATGCTTTTTGTTTTTCTCGTACATACGGAAAGAACCTTTAGTTGCTGCCATCTCCGCACTTGTAGCGTACGCAGTACCTGTTAAAATTGCAGTAATTGCACCACCAATTGTAGTTGCCTCTTTACTATCGTAAGGAATACCTGCACACATTAAAACTGAACCCAAATTAGCATAACCTAAACCTAGAGTACGATAGTCATAACTCAACTGTGCTACTTCCTTGGAAGGGAACTGGGCCATCAATACACTGATTTCTAAAACAACAGTCCACAATCTTGATGCATATTCTAATTTCTCAACATCAAAAGACTGAGTATCTTCATTAAAGAACTTTCTCAAGTTCAAAGATGCTAGATTACAAGCAGTATTATCTAAAAACATGTATTCTGAACATGGGTTAGATGCATTGATTCTTCCCCCTTCAGGACATGTATGCCACTCATTAATAGTATCGTCGTACTGAACACCAGGATCTGCGCAAGCCCAAGCAGCATCGCCAATAGCGTCCCATACTTCAGAAGTTGGTAATGATTTCATAGTTTCGCCTGTAGAACGAGCTTTGAATTCCCAATCTTCGCCTTTTTCAAGTTTTTTGAAAAACGAATGTGGTATACGTACAGAATTATTACTGTTTTGACCAGAAACTGTGTTATAAGCTTCTCCCTCATAATCACTTGGATACCCACCATCAATTAATGCGGCAACTTTCTTTTCCTCTTCTTTTTTCCAACTGATGAACTCCATTGCTTCTGGATGGTCTAAATCCAAACAAACCATCTTTGCAGCTCTTCTGGTTGTTCCACCACTTTTTATTGCTCCGGCAGCGCGGTCACCGATACGCAAAAAGCTCATAAGACCGCTTGATGTTCCACCGCCAGAAAGCTTTTCACCTGCGCCGCGTATTTTCGAGAAATTTGTACCTACTCCAGACCCGTATTTAAAAATACGTGCTTCACGAACCCAAAGATCCATTATACCACCCTCATTTACCAAATCATCATCAACAGACAAAATAAAACAAGCATGTGGTTGTGGACGCTCGTAAGCTGAAGTACTTTTCATCAACTTTTCTGTATCTGGATCCACATAATAATGGCCTTGTGGCTTCCCAGTAATCCCATATGTGTGATATAAACCCGTATTAAACCATTGCGGTGAATTCGGAGCACTTTGTTGTGCTAACATTGAATAAACCAATTCTTCATAAAATACCTGCGCATCCTCAGCACTCGCAAAATATCCATGTTTCTCTCCCCAATGTCTCCAAGTATCAGCCAAACGATGAACAACTTGCTTCGCAGAACTTTCGCTTCCTAACGAACCATCTGCTTGTGGTACTCCCGCTTTACGGAAATACTTCTGAGCCATAATATCTGTAGCCACCTGGCTCCAACCTTCAGGAACTTCAACATTATTCATTTCGAACACCACACTACCATCCGGTTTTTTAATTATCGATGTTCGATAATCATATTTGAATAAATCAAAAGGTTTTTTTGAATCCACTGTATTCATACGTGAAAACTTCAAACCTGAATTGCTGAGGGTTTGATCGGAATTAGTAGTTTTTTTGTTCATTTTTTGGTTTGGTTTATTATAATTATACTTTTGGTTTTCCTTTGCTGTGATGGGGAAAATCACAGTCGGGATAACAAAACTATTCATACTAATGAAAGAACCAAAAGCCTCTTTTCCACACTAATTAAAAAAAACCAACAAATCCGAGGGTTTAGAGTGTGGATACCTTGTAACGCACTATAAATCAATGTTTTACACCAAACATATTGATAATCAATCAACTATAAATTCCTTTAAAATAGACAAACAAATAGAGGTCACTCTCCATTTTTTAACTTACTTTGTGGAGTCCAATGTCAGTGTATCAATCATTAATAAAGAACAAACGAAACAAATTAAAAAATTTGGCCGTTTTAATCGATCCAGATCAGCACGATGATGAACTACATTCTTTATTTCTTCAGGCTAAACAAAACGATATCTCACTTTTCTTGGTTGGTGGTTCATTGGTCTCAAAGGGTATAACCAAAGATTGCGTTAAAGATTTAAAATCTTGGGGTGCGGAAAATGTAGTACTTTTTCCAGGAAATGAAATTCAACTTTGTGATGATGCCGATGCATTACTTTTCATGAGCTTGATTTCTGGAAGAAACTCCGAATATTTAATTGGAAAGCAGGTAACCTCGGCTCCCTGGGTTAAAAAATCAGGTATTGAAACCTTGGCAACAGGTTACATGTTGATAGAATCTGGGAAAATAACATCCGCGAACTACATAAGTGGCACATTGCCAATCCCCAATGACAAACCTGATATTGCGGCTGCCACCGCAATAGCAGGTGAATTGCTAGGCATGAACAATTTATATTTAGATGCAGGTAGTGGCGCACTAAACCCTGTTCCCTCAAAAATTATCAAGGCAGTTAAAAAAAACACAGACTCCATAATATGGGTAGGTGGGGGTATACGATCGGCAAAAGATGCAAAAACGGCATGGGCGAGCGGAGCGGATATTGTGGTTATAGGAAACGGACTATTTGAAATTCCCGATTTAATCGAGGAAATATCAGCCGAAATGCAAATTTTAAATCAATTGACTATCTAAATTTGCTCCTAATGTTTTGGGGATATCCTTTTTACTCTTTTTACATCAGATCCGATCAAAATAGAGGCGAAATTGCTGCTAATCTAATTGATATTACATTCTTGAGTGATGCTAACTATCTGAAAACTCAAGGAAAAAAAATTTTCTACGGAAATATTAGTCAAATAGATTTTGAAATAGAATCCATATCAAAAGACAAAAGCATTTCAAATTTTATTTCAGGTCAACTTCTTGGTGCAGAAGATGAAATCTACATTAAGGGAAGACTTTCCGGATTTAAAAGCAAAAGAATATTCATTTTATTTCTATCTATTTTATTTACGGCCTTAGGTTTTCTAATTTATTACTGCCTTCAAGCACCACATGGATTTAGTTATCCGGAAGAATTTTATCAGATATATGGATACGATTATTCTGAATTTATATACAACCTGACTACGCCAATTGCATTGATCATTGAGGGAATAATCGCAACAATGTTGTTAATCATTGCCATCAAATACGCAAATTTTAAATCTTCAGTTAAACCTACCCTCCAATTATTGTGCGAAAAACTAGGTGCCCAAACGGTCACTAAGTACGAAACACCACTATTATTTAGGTAAATTACTCAACTCCGAAACTCATCACATTAAGTAAATCTTCTTCCCAACTTTCTCTAGGGAATTCTACAATTCTTCCAATTTCCTCACCCTTTTGTTTATTGTAAAAAATCACCGTTGGTACACTTTTAATTTCTAGATCCGCCTTTTTCCCATCAATTTGCTGCTTATCATGGCTAACCCGATGGTATTGAATATTCGTTACTGGGAAATTTATTTCATCTAGAACACGAATAAAAGAAGGAAGTCCCAAGTGAGTGTCTGGACACCAATTCCCACCGTACATTACAATACCAATCTTCGTTTTTCGATCTTCAGTTAAATTATTTAATTTTTTTAATACTTCTGATTTGGAATTGTAGGATTGGTAAAATCCACCCATTACATTCAAAAACTCTTTTGCAGCACTATGCTCTTCATTTTGAGTTTCTTTCAAATGATTAACAACAGTAGACTGCAAATAAATAATATTGTTTCCCTCAGGTTTCATTGGTTTTTTATTTAAAGCACACCCAGATAAAAGTGTTAAAGACAAAATCGAAAAATTAAGACTAAACTTTTTCATATTTGATTTTAGTTTAACAAATATAATCCCTTGATGTCTTATGTATCTAATCTTTGAAATTTAGTACCTTCGCAAGCAGATGGGTAGTAGCATCGCGGATATCAAAAAGCCCCTATTGACTGAGTTAGATCGCTTTGAACGAGAGTTTCGTTTAAGTATGAAAACGAAAGTACCTCTTTTAGATACTATAATGACATACATTGTCAAGCGAAAGGGGAAGCAGATTAGGCCATTATTTGTGCTATATTCAGCTAGTTTATTTGGTGAAATCAATAACCGAACATACCGTGGTGCATCACTGGTTGAATTATTGCATACAGCAACTTTAGTGCACGATGATGTTGTTGATGAGAGCTATATGAGAAGGGGAATGTTCTCAATAAATGCACTTTGGAAAAATAAAATTGCTGTATTGGTTGGAGACTTTCTTCTTGCGAAGGGCTTGCTTCTAAGTGTAGAACACAAAGATTTTGACCTTCTAGAAATTGTAAGTAACTCAGTAAAGGAAATGAGCGAAGGTGAGCTGTTACAACTGGAAAAAGCTCGATTCATGAATCACACTGAAGATATATATTTCGATATCATCAGAAAAAAAACCGCTTCTTTAATTGCCTCTTGCTGCCAAATTGGAGCTGCATCAACTTCAACCGATCCAGAAAATATCGAAAAAATGAGGTTATTTGGAGAATGTATAGGATTGGCTTTCCAAATACGTGATGATCTTTTTGATTTTGGAGAAAACAAAAGTGGAAAACCAGCAGGATTGGATATTAAAGAAAAGAAATTAACACTCCCCATTATTTCTGCATTTAAAAATGCCGGTAAAAAAGAAGAAAAAAGAATCCGTAGATTAATAAAAAGTAACGAATCAGATAAATCTAAAATAAACCAAATCGTTTCTTTTATTAATGAATACGGAGGAATTGAATACTCAAAAAAGAAGATGGTTGAACTTAGAGATCAAGCTTTTGGCATTTTAGAAGAGCTACCATCACCAAATCGAACCTATAAAATGCAATTGAAGCAATTAGTTAACTTTGTAATTGATAGGGACATTTAATTATGAAAATTATACAGACCAATTCCGAAATAACACTTACAAAGTCAAACGGACTTTGGCTGAAGAATGCCGATAATAATGTTGAGATTATACAAAAAGACAATGAAACCTTAATTGTAATAACAGAAAGTAAGGTTTTTACAATCTATTGTAACCATATTGACAAAGAAAATAAGACAATTAGCTTTTTAAAAAACGGCGAAAATATTAAAATAAAACTTCGAGAACCTTTGGATGAATTACTAAAATCTATGGGTCTTGAAGATGCTATGACTCCAAAAGTTTCTGATGTTAAAGCACCTATGCCAGGGCTTGTGTTAGAAATCAATGTTAAAGCCGGAGATATAGTAAAGAAAGGTGACACTCTATTAGTATTAGAGGCAATGAAAATGGAAAATACCATTAAAAGCCCAAATGATGCTTTAATTCAATCCGTTGCTGTGAATAAAGGTCAAGCGGTTGATAAAAATGCAATATTAGTAAACTTCGATTAACCCAATATGAAGAAACACCTACTGTTCTGGAGTTTCTGCCTAATTTATTTCCTTTTAGGAATTATTAATCTAGATGGGTTGCCTGTTGCTTGGACTGATGAAATTCAAGGCCTTGATCCGGCAGTGCAGCATTTAAAAACAGGTACTTTCAAGTCTATAGTTTGGCCAAATCCAAATGCGAATGAATTTTTTGCATCATATCCACCTCTTTGGCAATGGATCCACAGAGTTAATTTATCCATAATCCCGGTTGAGATATTTTATATTCGGTTACCATATCTAATAATTCATCTTGGCACTCTAATCTTTCTATATTTTACCATTATTCATAAAAAGAAAAATGAAATTATTGCGCTTTTATTAATTCTCTTATTTAGCCTAGATAAAACAGTTTTTGAGATATCCAGAAGTATGCGTATTGATGTACCAATCTTGCTTTTAGTCTCAGCTTATGCCTATATTTTTCAAAATCATCGACAGAAAAATTTACGTTTAATCATTCTTTCATTACTCTTCTTTGCACATCTTTACACCTGGCCTTTTGTTCTGATATTCTTGTGGTACGAAGCTCGAAAAACACATTTTCGGAACATCCTTTTTTACTTTACAATACCCTTTCTCATACTGGGTATTATCTATTTAAACGGTATTAATTATAACCTTCGACTAGTATGGGAACAATTAGGTATGCAGGCTAATGTTCACACTCTTACTAGCACATCTAAACCCCACAACCCCTTATTGAACTCTTTATGGTATAGATTTTTCCCATATTACAAAGAACAATTTCTCATGTATGGAATTTACGTTTTTTTGTTAATTGGATTACCAATAATTATTTACAAATGGAAAGCCTCATTACTCAGAAATCCTTGGATCCTCGCATATATTGCGACAACCGCCTTACTCTTCATTGTGGCAGCACCTCAATACAGGTATCTACCGTTTTTTCTATTATTAGGTATTATTACTATTTTACAAATACCACAGATAAATTCAGAAACTCGAATTTTCAAGATAATATGTGTTGTTTTGATCGCAAACTCCTCGCTGTCCTTTTTAGGACGGCATACTGCTGCAATAATTCAGTCAGAGGAAAGAGATCCTATTCCAGTGTATGATTTCCTTTCTAAATACACCAAGGACTCCTCAACTAATCAAAGATTAATAGTGGGAAGTGCAATCTGCGGGTATTACACATACCGCGGAAGAACAGGTTTCAATCATTTACAATACGGAATAGACTTTTATCCAGAAAATTGGCCAATTCTATCTGATAGTGTTTATTGGTTCACCCATAAATCAGCTCCATATGCTAGAAAAATAGCAACCTATACTGTAAATTCAAATAAATTATTACCTGAATGGGTATATAAATTTGCAAAAGGAAAAACTTATAATGGCCTAACTTTATATAAAGTTGCCTATTCAGATGCGTTAAAAATAAGAGAAATCCCTATCGATTAGGTTGAGTGTTCAACAAACCGTAACCAATCAGTTCATCGTATGGGAGTGCTTGATTTCTATGATAAATCAATACCATGTAATTATTTTCTGTGCCTGAAAATGAGCCCTCTAAAGGTTTAAAATCTAGTCCATCATCAGTCCTAATTCCATACATATAATTATAAAAGCCCATTTTTAATGGAATCACCGCTTCGTACTGTTTAGATTCCTCATTATAAAACATTTTATGAGAATCTTGAATCCGCCAATCACTCATTTCACCATAAACATAAATATCCCTATTTATTCGTTCACTAATTAAACCAAAATGAACAAAACAATAATCACTTTCAATAGGAATATTATCAGTAAAATCTTTATTGTCGTATAGAATGCGTCCATTGTAATCTCTTAAGTTGGTATATGTTTGATTACTTCTCATCCTATTTGAACGCAACCAAATATGTTTTTGATTTGCAATATTTAAGCGTTTTTTCACGCCCAACTGTGCTGTTTGCAAACTCCTAATATCGAACATTCTATATTCATTTAACCCATCGAATTGTGTTCCAATGATTTGATTGTATTGATAGTTATTAGTTTTAATAAATTGAGGTTTTAGAGTATTTATTGCAGTCATCCAATCACCATTTTGAAGCACTACGGCCTTCAAATCATTGTGCGGATTGGGTATGAAATAATTATTCTGCGACTTAATAAACTCAAAATTAATTTGTTGTTGTTCAGAACGAAATTCAATTTGGCTGCTCTGATTAAAAGTTACGTTTACAGCACCTTTGGAGCCCAATACCATCAATCGTCTGCTTAATATTATATCAGATTCATCATAATTCCTGTATACCACAAGTAAATAATTGCCAGATAATTTGGGTCTCATATTATCATTGGGCAGTTGAACCTCGTAATGCACATATTGAGTTAATGTTCCATTGCTAAAGGATACGTTATCGATATCTTGATATCCAGAACCATCAAGATATTGAGCGCGTATTAAATTCGATGGATTCCAATATGCATCACAATGTATAAGTGTAATTTGATAATAATCTCTTTCTGCCGTAATTTGATCAAAAGTTAATTTTAATTGTGGATTTTTTGAATCAACCGAAAAAATAGGAAAGTTAAAACCACTTTGAAGTTGCTGCAAAGTTACCGAGCGCACATCGCCTTCATAGATAGTATTTTTATAAATCAAAGTACTATCAACAGTTCCCTTCAAAGGAAAAAATGCTATAAAACTTAGTAAGAACAAATATTTTGTAGCCGGCATCTCAACAAATATAACAAGATAACGAAAAGTATAAGAATTGATTCTATTCGGTTACTTCAATCCATTTCTCCATTATCTCATCATGCAATAATTGTAGCTTTTCCTTTTTTAAATGATTCTCACCATGCGCATTCGACAAATTTAATAGTTTCTCTGAATCGGCAACTACTTCCGAACTCTGCATAATTTTCTCAATCTTCAAATTTTGAATTTCCAAATCCTTAATTTCATTCTCCAATCGACCCATTTCCTGTTCCCAACGTTGAATTTGATTCTTTGATACTCTAGTTTCCTTTATTTTCTGAGGGGAAGTTTTATTCGATTCAACCTCTTCGCTAGAAACTATATTTACAGGCTTTAAAACATTCTGCTCTATTTCCAATTGACGCTTTGCGTTCCATTCTTGATACTCATCATAGGTACCCGGATATTCTTTTATTTCATCATTCTCAATCCACCATATTTTATTTGCAACCCTGCTTATGAATGTCCTATCGTGTGAAACAAACAGTAATGAACCTGCATAATTATCTAGTGATTCTGCAAGTACTGACGTTGAAAACATGTCTAAGTGATTTGTAGGCTCATCCAGTAATAAAAAGTTTGACTGTGTTATTAGTGTTTTAGCAAGAGCAAGCCTTGACTTTTCACCTCCAGACAACACTTTTACTTTCTTAAATACATCTTCTCCCGTAAATAAAAAACAACCTAAAACAGTTCTAAGATCTCTTTCGGTATACTCCGCACTCACCATGCCAATCTCATTTAATAAGTCATTTTTTAAATTCAACGCTTCTAATTGATGCTGAGCAAAAAATGAAGCCTCCACGTTCCATCCTAATTCAATTTCTCCTCCTTGATATGGTTCTGTCCCAAAAATCATTCGCAACAAGGTAGATTTACCTTTACCATTGGCACCTATTAATGCGATTTTATCACCTCTTAAAACGGTTCCAGTTCCATTGCTTAAAATTTCCATTTCGCCATAGCTCTTGTTGAGATTTCTTAACTCAGCAACTATCTTACCGGGCTTAGTTTTTATATTAAATTGAATATCAAAATCACGAGTCTCTTTATCCTTTATTTCTATTTTATCAATCTTATCTAGTTGTTTTATTCTACTTTGAACAGCCGTCGCTTTTGATGCTTTATATCGAAACCTTGAGATAAACTTCATCTGTTGTTTAATATAATCTTGTTGGTTTTCATACTGACGTTGCAATAATTCGTCACGCTCCTCTTTTTGATCTAAATATTGAGTGAAGTTTCCTTTGTAGTGATACAATTGCTGATGAGCCACCTCTGCTATTCTATTTACAGTCCGATCTAAGAAAAATCTATCGTGTGAAACAATTACATATGTACCTTGATACTCATTCAAATAATTTTCTAACCACTGAATAGTTGGTAAGTCCAGGTGGTTCGTTGGTTCATCTAATAACAATAAGTCTGGAGCCATCAATAGTAATTTTCCTAATAAAGCTCTCATTCTCCAACCACCACTAAGCTCTTTTAATGGACGAGTCAACCATTCGGTAGGAAATCCTAAACCCTCTAAAATTTTCTCTGCTTGAGATTGCCAATCATAACCTCCTAAATGTCCAAATTGCTCTTGTAATTCACCTAAACGAATTAATCTGACTTCATCATAATCTGTTTCAATTTCTTTCAGCAATCGCTGAATTTCAGCATCAATTCTAACCAAATCCGCCCTTCCAGATAAAACTACATCCCTCACAGATTCTATGAACTCAACACTTAATAAGTCTTGATTTAAAAAACCAATACTTAGTTGATTAGATCTGGACATTTGTCCTTCTCTCAACTCAAAATCACCAGAAATCAAACGCAACAAGGTAGACTTACCTGTTCCATTTAATCCTACTAAGCCAATTTTTTCATTGGGTTTAATATGCCAACTGGCATTCTTGTATAAATATCTACCGGCAAATTCAAATGAAAAGTTGTTTAAGGCTAACACTGCGCAAAAATAACGAGCGAATCGCAGAATCTACTCTATGATTTATTCCAAATCATAATAAAATCATTCATAAAGTAACCGTTCCCAATATCGAAATCTGCAATCTTCTCAATCACAAATCCATATTTAAAGTAAAAGTTTATGGCCTTATAATTTTGTCTATTTACTTGTAATCGTAAAATTCTAATATTATTTGATGCAATAATTTGATCCAATAATTTACAACCAATACCACCCCTTTGATTTTTAGTATTAACATACAGCTTATTCAAGTACCAACCTCCATCTTCTTGCATTGATATTGAAGCAAAGCCTAGTTCTTGTGTATTTTCCATAGCTAAGTAAAACTTATCGCCTTCATTAAATTGTCTTTCCAAACTGGCTAAATCGTACATCTCATTTAACATATAATCTACTTGTTCCTGTCCAATTATTGAAGGATAATGATCATTCCAAATTTGATAAGCTAAATCTCTCACTTTATAAAGTTTAGAAATATCTAGTAATAAAAATTGCATATAACACCACGAATATCCCATTTTTGTATCAATTTGTTAAGAACAAAAAACATATCTACTTGCACCGGTAATGGAAATTACAAACGTATACTTCATTATGATTTATCCTTTGAAGTGAAAAAGGGGGAGATAATTCTGTTGTTAGGAAAAAATGGAATTGGAAAATCGGTTCTTTTAAAATCCTTGATGGGTATTATGCCCATAGAAAAGGGTGACATATATATTAATAATAAAAGAATTGAATCCCATTTAGAACATAGCTCTAAGTATTTTTCATTGTTACTTTCTCAAACACCGCAGATAGAATTAATGTCTGCTGATGAGGTTGCTTCAACTTCAAAAAGTCATGATATTGATCGCCATAACCTAGAGTCGCTTTATTTAAAATTCAATATTACACATCTCAAAAATCAAGCATTTTCAATATTATCTGAAGGAGAGAAACAAAAATTTATGCTCGCTCGAAGTTTAAATCAGCAATCCTCAATTCTACTTATGGATGAGCCAACTTCGTTTTTAGATTATTCAAGTAAAAGAGAATTTTGGAAGTTAATTCAAGAAGAGTGTAAACAATTACAAAAATCGGCCATAATCAGTACGCATGACATTGAAGTTGCCATCCCATACGCATCAAAAATTCTGATTCTTGAAAAAGAAAGATACAAATGGATTGAGGATCCAATCAGATTTAATATTTCAGACTTGTTTGAATGATGGGTAGGAAACCATTTCATTTTAAAAACTTCTCTATAAACCAAGAAAATTCGGCACTTGGGGTGAATACGGACTCCTGTATTTTTGGTGCTTTTATTGATTTAGATCAACCAAAAAATGTTTTGGATGTTGGATGTGGAAATGGATTATTGATTAATTTTTTAAATCAAAAATGGCCGTATGCAAAGTATATCGGTATTGATAATCATAAAGGGAGTATTTTAGATGCTAAATTGAATGTAAAAAACTACAATAATGTAATAATAAATGAATGTGATTTATTTGAATATATAACTGATACCCAATTTGATCATATTATTTCAAACCCTCCCTTTTTCTTTGATGATTTAAAATCTAATAATGAACAAAAGAACCAATCTAAACATTGGTCAAAAAAAGAATTTTTGAAGTATTTAAATAAACTTAAAGAATGGATAACACCATCTGGGTGCTTATGGATTTTATTACCTAATAATCAAAATACTAACCCTGATTTGTTTATTAATGAAGGTTGGAATATTATACAGGAAATCATATTTAAACCTCGCGAAAACAAGGCAGCTCACTTACGAATTTATAAACTCTCACGGCAAGAAAGAACCAATGTTTCAACAAAAATCGAGTTAACGGTATATGAAAAAGAAAATTCTTTTTCTAAACCTGTTTTTACTAAACTTGCCGAGTTTTATCTTGATCAGGCATTATACTTAAAAAACAAAATTTAATAATTTTTGTTAAATTTGAATATGGGAAATTGGATAAAATATTCATTGGAAAAGTCGCTTTTCGGAGTTTGTACTCAATTAGGTGAAACCATGAATATTTCCACGCGAAGTGTACGCATGTCATTCATTTATGCGAGTTTCTTTACTCTGGGTTCACCCATTATTTTTTATTTAGTGGCCGCTTTTTGGATAAATATTAAACAATATTCACAAGAAAGAAGAACCCGTATCTGGGATCTTTAATTAAAAGTTACTCGAAACAGTAAATCTGACGCCACTGAAGGCTGGTTCCTCCCTGCAGATACCTCCGGAACAATTAACTCCTTGCTGTTGCTTCAAAAATGATAAAGTGTAAAAACTATTGTCATGATTATAACTTACAAACACCATAGGATAATGTAAGATCGTGTTCTCTATTGTCATCCTTTCATATCTGTGTGGTTCAATATTTACCATATCACCAATTGACATTGACCATTCCTTATTGAAATAATATTCAATTAATAAGTTTGCAAACGATCCTTGGTCTTTGTCTGTCTTCAAATATTGTGCTTCAATTCGTAAACTTTTTCCTCTACCCACTTTGTGCAACCATTCAACAAATGGTGTAATGGTATAAACAGGTTCATATTCTGGCTCTTGTTCATAACGTGCTTGGTTGTAGAAAATACTTTGCAAACCTAATTTCAATTGGTGTTTTCCTACACTTTGAATTAATTGACCATTATATTCCCTAAATAATTGAACTGGCTTCATGGACATTGAACTTGAATCAAACTCCCCATTACTAGCTAATGATTGAACATAACTTGCATTTAAAGTAATTCTTGTTCCTTTATTGATTTTAGCTGTTAACTCTCCCTGTATTCCATTTTCACCCAAATCTTGCGCTGGAGCATTATATCTAGCCATCAACCTGTAAGTATTTTGTTTTGTAAGTGATGGCAAATAACTAATTAATCCATTCAATAAGTTATCTCTAGGTGATGCTCTTAATGGAAAGTGATCTACATGTCTTAATTGTAAATTTAACCCCAATGACATCCTATTCTTTGCTCTACCCTTTTCATCATTACCCCAAGTAATGCTAGGCATTCCCCAACCCAAAGTACCATAATATACTTTTCCTCCTTTGAGTGCTAATTTGTTATCAAAATTAACAATTGCCTCCGGCGTTTTGAAGTTAGCTTCTCCACCTATATTCCAATTACCTATTGAATAATTAAAATACCCATTAAATCCATAAACATTATATTTTGGAAAGAACTGATCTTCCCTATCATAGGACTCAATAATAGATACTAATTCTGTCATTGTACCTGCATCTATATTTCGGTTTAATCCGGATGCACCCAATTGAAGTGAGCCATATTTACCATTTTTACCAATATCTTGAAAACCATCAATATTAATACCAGATATAACCTGTGGAGTATAGTCGAAGCGAGTATTGGACTGTTTGTTTCCTTTTTGATTACCTGAAAATGCTTTGATTCTCCAATTTGGACTCAAATTATAAATCAACCTTATCCCTTGAAGTGAATAATCAATTCCTATTTGACGTTGTTCGTAGGCTCTAAATAAAATTCCCGAACCCAGCTGATCATAAAAGGAACCCACGGTAATATTTAAATTTTTATGTTGTTTACTTATCTGCCAAAATCCAATTCCATGAGCTGTGTATGCGTCTAACGGGTCTAGCAAAGGAGAATTATTAAAAGCGTCAAAACGAGCAATGAAATCATAGCCTCCTCTGGAATACTTCATAAACAACCAAGCATCCACACTTGAGGTATTTTCTTTATAAACTCTAGTATTGGCCCCAATTTTATCATCTCTAATATACTTCTGATAGTTAAGAAGTAAATTACCACTGAACTGACCCTGGTCTTCAGACCAAGACTTCTCTTGTGCACTTACTTGATTATTAATAAAACAGAAAAGAAAAACTATTACCGCAAACTTAAGTTTCATAATTGTAGTGCAAATAAACGAAAAACTCCTTACAAGCTGAGAATTATGAGCGATTTAAGGAGTTGTCTGCGAAATGATTGTATTTTTGTAAATCCATGAGCACCTTAGAACCCACAACAGCAAGCAGCCGAAAACTTTATATTGAAAGTTATGGCTGTGCAATGAATTTCTCTGACAGTGAAATTATTGCCTCCATAATGGGCGAACATGGCTTTGAATCTACAAACCAGGAAGAGGAGGCAGATGTTATTTTTTTAAATACCTGTGCAATAAGAGATAATGCAGAACAACGAATCCGTACTCGCCTTATTCATTTACGATCAAACAAAAAGCAAAATTCCGATTTAATCATAGGAGTATTAGGATGCATGGCCGAACGTTTAAAAGATAAGTTACTTGAAGAAGAAAAACTGGTAGATGTGGTTGCAGGACCAGATAGTTATCGTGAATTGCCAAAATTAGTTGCAGAGGTAGACGAGGGAGGAAGAGCGATAAATGTCTTATTATCCCGTGAAGAAACATATGGCGACTTAAATCCAGTACGTTTAAACTCCAATGGGGTAAATGCATTTGTAAGTATTATGCGTGGTTGTGATAATATGTGCAGTTTTTGTGTGGTTCCATTTACCCGCGGAAGAGAAAGAAGCAGAGACCCCAAAAGTATAATTAAAGAAGCAATAGAATTACAAAACCAAGGATACAAAGAACTTATTCTTCTTGGCCAAAATGTAGACTCTTTTTTATGGTTTGGAGGAGGAGCAAAGAAAGATTTCAAAAAACTAACGGAAGAAGAGAGAAATCAATCTATTGATTTTGCCGATTTAATAGAAATGGTTGCACAATCAGTGCCCAATATGAGAATTAGATACAGCACAAGCCACCCACGTGATATCAATGAAAAAGTAGTTCATGTGATGGCTAAGTATCTTAATATTTGTAATTATATTCACCTTCCAGCACAAAGTGGGAATTCAAGAGTACTAGAAGCAATGAGCAGAAATTACACTAGGGAATGGTATATGGATAAAATTACAATGATTCGAAATATTATTCCTGATTGCGGAATTTCATGTGATATTATTGCGGGATTTTGCACCGAAACTGAGAAAGAACATAAAGACACTTTATCTTTAATTGAGTGGGCAAAATTTGATTTTAGCTACATGTATAAATACAGTGAGAGACCAGGAACCCCTGCAGCAAAAAAATTCACTGATGACATTCCAGAAGATGTTAAAGGTAGAAGATTAAGTGAAATCATAGCTATTCAGAATAAAGTTTCCAAGGAGAAATCCACCGATTATATTGGTAAAGAGGTAATTGTATTAATTGAAAATAGTAGTAAAAAATCCGATCAAGACTGGATGGGAAGAAATGATCAAAATCTTGTAGTGGTATTCCCTAAAGAGTCTTACAAAAAAGGTGAGTTTGTAAAAGTATTGGTTGAAAGATGCACAACCACTACGCTTATTGGAAAAGCTATTGGAATAGCAAGTATTTCCTAAAATTTGGATTGTTATTGATGTCTTTTATGGATACGATCAATACTTTTTCTTAAACGATCGGTCTAAAGTTTTTTCAAATTTAACAACATATCAGTTGTCATGGAATCTAAATCAAATTCAGGTTTCCATCCCCAGTGGTCATTGGCTAGAGAATCATCAATCACTGCTGGCCAACTTTCAGCAATTGCCTGTCTGTAGTCTGGCTTGTAAATTGTTTTAAAGTCTGGTAAATGCTTTTGAATACTCTGAGTAATTTCTTCAGGTCCAAAACTCATACCTGCCAGATTATAACTCATGCGCATGTTAATCTTTTCTTCTTGAGCATGCATTACCTCAAGAGTAGCACGAATAGCATCAGGCATGTATAACATTGGTAACACTGTTCCTTCTTTCAAGAAACATTCGTGTTCAACACCTGCCAAAGCATCATGGTAAATTTGAACGGCATAGTCCGTTGTTCCCCCACCTGGAGCGGATTTATAACCAATTAATCCTGGATAACGTAAACTTCTCGTATCAACTCCATAACGATTTTTATAATATTGAATGTATAATTCACCAGTATATTTAGTAATACCGTAAACCGTAGTAGGGTCCATAGGTCCATATTGAGGTGTATTACGTCTTGGTGTATTAGGTCCAAAGGCAGCAATACTACTAGGCCAATAAACGCGTTTTATACCTGTTCCTTCTTCTTTTGCCGCATCTAAGACATGAAATAATCCATCCATGTTTAATTTCCATGCGTATTCAGGGTTGACCTCTGCAGTTGCGCTCAACAGAGCGGCTAAGTGGTAAATATGTGTGGGCTTATATTTTGTCAGTATCTCTCTCCAACGAACGGTATCTAGAATATCTAAAACCTCAAATGGTCCATTTTCAAAAACCGCTCCTTCTCCCTTACGAATATCAGATGCAATTACATTTGATTCACCATAAATACCACGCAATGTTTCTACCAACTCCGTACCTAACTGTCCTGAAGCACCAATTACTAATACCGTCTCCTTTATCATAAGCAGTCGCAAAATAAAACATTCAATGCGCTAATTTCAAACTATTTGTTGCAGAATATCACCTCTTATGTAAAAGTTTCGCATTTTTGTAAACTACATGACCACAACAATTGGTGCTGCTGTAATTGGCACCGGACATATTGGTAAAAGACATATTGAAGAGATTACTAAAAATTTAGGTATTAGCCTTATTGCGTCTTACGATAGTGACCCTGAAAAAAATATTCTCCCATCTTCAAAAAATAACTTAGAAAGCATCCTCACCGACCCCAAAATTAATGTGGTTCATATCTGTACACCAAACTCATCGCATGGAGAGTTAGCAATACAAGTGTTAAATCATTATAAACACGTTGTAATTGAAAAACCAATGTGTTTAGATACAAATACGGCTAGTGAAATTTTAAATCTTGCTAATTCTAAAAATCTACATGTCTTCTGTGTTATGCAAAATAGATATTCCCCTGTATCTCAATGGTTAAAGCAGACAGTAGAAAGTAAAGTGCTCGGAGAAATTTATACCGTACAAATACAATGCGCGTGGAATCGTGATGAACGTTATTACACGGATGGACACTGGCACGGAAAACTTAGTCTTGATGGAGGCCCCCTATTTACACAGTTTTCACATTTTGTAGATCTCTTGTTTTGGATCTTCAAAAAAGTAGAAGTTCGAAATGCTGAATATTTTAACCACAATCATAAATACAATACAGAATTTGAAGATTCAGGAAATGTAAACTTCTACTTACCTGATTATGAAGCCAACTGTTTATTCCAATACACCACAAGTATTTACGATAAAAACTTTGAAAGTTCTATCACGATAATAGCTGAAAAAGGGACTATTAAGGCTTCCGGTCAATACATGGATAAAATCACCTATGTTCATGCTCAAGACCTAATTTTCCCTAAACTTACACCTACTGCAGCGCCTAATTTGTATCCTGAAGGCTACGAAGGAAGTGCCAATAATCATTCATATATTATTCAGAATGTAGTTGACACATTAAACGGAAAATCAACAGCAGACATACCTCCCACTGACGGAAAATCTGTAGTTGAAATTATCGAAAACGCATATAAATACAGGGATCTAAACAAATTGAAAAAAAATTAAACTTTTTTGGGGGATACCTCAAATCTTCGTGTCATAAAGAATGAGAACACGTGTTTAATCATCATGAAAGAACAATTAGAATCTAATGTAATCACCAAATACGCTGCAGGCCTAATGAGCAAAGAAGAGTCTAGAAAACTTGAAGATTGGCTCAAACAAAACCCACAGTTTATGAATACCGTAGCTATAATTCAACAACAAGTTAGAGCTATGTCCTCAGATAATCTTGTTTTAACTTCAAAATAACCCAAATAAATGTCAACAGAAAATAACCACAACGAATACCGAGATATTTGGGATCTTACGAAAGGATACAAACCGTCTGAAAGTAAATCAACAGATGCGGCTTGGAATCGTATCAAAAATGAAATCAATCAATCTAGTTCAAATAACAATCAAAATTCAAATCTTTCAATATCATATAGAAAGTGGGTATCAATTGCTGCAGCCATTGCAATATTTGCATTAGGAGGTTATTTCTACTTCTTACCAAGCACAAATTCGAATAATCAAACTATCGCTATTGAAACAGGAAGCTATAATGGAAAAAATATTTCATTACCAGATGGCAGCGAAATATTTTTAACTCCCAATTCTAAAGTGACATATTCCTTTAGTGAACAACAACGTAAAATAAATCTTTCCGGTGAAGCTAGGTTTGAGGTTACACGCAATAAAAACGCACCGTTTACAGTTGAAACTTCGAACTCAAAAATCACTGTTTTGGGTACCGGATTTAATGTGCGCTCATACTCAAATGAAAATACAGAGGTATTTGTTAATCACGGTAGAGTAAAAGTTGAAACTGAATCAGAAGAAGTAATTCTTGTAAAAAATGAATTTACTTCTGCCAATAATTCAACTCTTTCTTCTGGAACCAAAGAGTCTTCCACCGTTCAATTCGACGATAAAGTCTACCGTTTCCAAAATGCCCCTATTACAGAAGTACTAGCTGTTATAAGTTTCCAAACACAGAAAAAAATCAGTATTAATACAAATACCGATAAACTCTTTAATGGAACCTTCGCTTACAACGAATCTGCTGAAAATATGGCCAGCATTATCGAAAATGCAACTGGGCTAAACGTAATTATTGAGTAATCACTTACAAACTCAACACCACATTATAACCAATTTACTAACTTTGTTATAATGCGGTTATCAATATTTTTATTGGTGTTTCACTTTCTCTACTGCAAAGTGTCACTTGCTCAAGGAAATATTTTTATCCCAAATAAAGGTCAAATAGAGAATGCAGTTGAAAATCAAACCGTTATTGCATATGCCGAACATTCTCTTGGAAACATTTATATACTGGAAGATAGAATCCGCTTTAAAATAATTAAAGAAGAAGATCATCCTAAAATACACAAATCACTTCACTTTAAAGACCTAGATACACAGTTCAATATTCGTTATCAAGTAATTGATATGAAATTCGACAATTGTTTAAGTGCCGACTCGGTAAAATTTGGAAATACAGCTAATTATTATTTAAATTTTTACTTAGGAAATAAGCCCAAAGATTGGATCACGAAACTAGAAGTTTTTAAAAAAGTAACTCTTCAAAATGTCTATCCCAATATTGACTTTAGTATTTATGTTGATTCAATAAATAATGCATACGAGTTTGATTGGATATTAAAACCCGGAGCTAATTCCGAAGACATCTCAATGTCGTTTGAAGGCATTGATTCCGTAGAATTGCTTGGGAATTATTTGAGTATCAACTCACAAAACGCAAGTTTTAAAATAACTCCTCCAAAAGCCTATCAAATAATAGACAACAATAAAAATTGGTTACTTTCAAATTTTTTCATAGATGATGAAGGGAGAATAAAATTACAACATAATAAACCCATTGATAATCAAAAATCATTATTTATCGATCCAGTTTTAGTATTTAGTACCTACAGCGGATCCCAAGCAGATAATTTTGGTTTTACAGCCACATATGATGAAAAAGGATGCCTATATGCAGGTGGCATTGTAGATGCAAACAGCCGAATATACCCCGTTACTACCGGTGCATTTCAAACCACTTATGGAGGAAGTAATAATCAAGCAGAGCCTGTTAACCTACCTTGTGATATAAGTATTTCGAAATACTCAGCAGATGGAAGTACTCTACTTTATGCAACATATATAGGTGGAAGCAATAACGAATATCCGCATTCATTATGTACAAATTTTGATAACGAACTGATAGTGATGGGGAGCACCCTTTCACAAAACTTCCCTGTACATCCCGATTCAAGTATCCAAAAATCAAAAAGCACGGGTTCTGATTTAATCTTAATGAAGCTAAGTGAAGATGGCGGCACCCTTCTAGGTGGAACATTTTTAGGCGGTCAATTTGATGATGCTTTTCAAACTAATTCAGGGACTCGTCGTAGCCAATTGCTATTTAACTACGCCGATAATTATCGAGGTGATGTTACGGCCGACAAATATGGGAACATCTATGTTGCTACTTGTAGCCAATCATCCGACCTAATAATGGCTCAAAGCCTTGATCAAACTACAATAAAAGGCAAAACCGATGCATGGGTTTTTTCTACAACTCCAAATTTAAGTGCAATGCGTTGGGGCACATATATTGGCGGTAGTGCAGATGATGCAGCTTACTCGTGTAGATTTGATTCTAAAGGAAACTTATTTATTGGTGGTGGCACTATGAGTAATGACTTTCCATTTGCCGATAATACAGGTTACATTCAAACCTACAAAGACGGCACAGAAGGTTTTATTGCTAAACTAAATCCAAATACAGGAAAGTGGCTAAAGGGAACTTTATGGAGAGGTGACCTCCCTCCTGTAACACAATTACAGGGAAACGATCAAATCTACTTTATTGATTTAGATCCAGATGATAAAGTATACTTCACAGCTCAAACTACCAGCGGAGTTACTAGAACATCCAATATCTATGGCGATGATTTATCACCTCAAGCACTCGGTTGTTTCACCAATAATCTCGACTCATTAATTTGGCAAACTACGTTTGGAAATCCTTCACGGGGAATCCCCGATTTAAGTCCTTCCGCCTTTATGGTTGATGAATGCTACAATATTTATTTTTCAGGTTGGGGGTCGAATATTGGAGTTGGAAACCCAGGGACTACGGATGGATTGGAAATTACCTCTGACGCACATCAAAACACTACAGATGGCAACGATTTTTATTTAATTGCGCTTTCCAGAGATGCTCAAAGTTTACTTTATGCAAGTTACTTTGGGGGAGATCAAAGTGAGGACCATGTTGATGGCGGCACAAGTAGATTTGACAAAAGAGGAATTGTATATCAATCAGTATGCGCATCCTGCCCAAATAACCCGCCGGGACTTAATGATTTCCCTACTACAACCGGCGCAGCTTTTGAAGATAATGTAAGTATTCGATGCTCAAATGCAAGTTTTAAATTAGACTTTCGTTTAGGTTATTCAATAGATGCCGAGTTTAATACAGCACCTGTACTTTGCTTGGGGCTTACGCATACATTTACACCTATTAGACAGTATAATGCTGAATATAAATGGGACTTTGGTGATGGTAATATTTCAAATAAATTCAATCCAACTCATACTTACGATAGTGTCGGAAAATACACGGTCACATTAACTGTAACTGACACGAATAGTTGCAATGTGAATTCTGTTTTTAATAGAGAAATTCAAGTAGTAGAATCACCAAAGGCAACCATCGACCATTATATTGAGCCATGCGTATCCGGAGTTTTCTTTGAGGTAAACGGTAGTTATTTCGATTCTATTTTTTGGAATTTCGGTGATGCCACATCAGATAGCACAGATGATCCGAAGAATTATCACCAATACAATTCAAATGGCACATATTATCCAACAGTATATTTAAAAAATACAACAACTGGTTGTAAAGATACTATTGACCTTACCGTAATTGATAGTTCTTTTATTCCCCAAGATTTCACCCTCACAAATGTTATTACACCAAATAATGATGGCTTAAACGATTGTTGGGAGTTTGAGGGGATTTCAATTACCTGTGAAAAAGCAGAAATTTATATTTACAATAGATGGGGTGCGGAAGTTTATTACTCAACGAACCCAACGATCTGTTGGAATGGCAAAGTATCAAATACTGGTTTAGATGTTCCCTCTGGAACATATTTTTTTATCATCCGAATCATTGAAACGGCACACCCTCAATACCCGAAAGAAATCTCCGGATCGATAAATGTTATTCGAAACTCTAATTAACCTCTTTTAATTTTGGCCACTAGACCTTGAAGTACCTTTCCTGGTCCAACCTCGGTAAATTCTTCTGCTCCATCTGCAATCATATTCTGAACAGATTGAGTCCATTTTACAGGCGCGGTTAATTGGGCGATTAAGTTCGACTGAATTTCTTCTGGAGATGTTATCGAAGTTGCCGGTACATTTTGATAAATAGGACAGATAGGTTCTGCGAAATTGGTATTTTTTATTGCTGCTTCCAGTTTTTCTCTAGCCGGCTCCATTAAAGGCGAGTGAAATGCCCCACCAACAGAAAGTATTAATGCTCTTTTTGCGCCAGCTTCTTTCATTTTCTCACACGCCGCTTCAACTGCAGATAATTCACCTGAAATAACTAATTGACCCGGGCAATTATAATTTGCAGCAACTACAATACCATCGATAACTTCACATACATTTTCAACTGTATCATCAGCCAAAGCTAATACTGCAGCCATTGTTCCTGGTGTTAACTCACATGCTTCCTGCATTGCCTGTGCACGCTGTTGAACTAGCTTTAATCCATCCTCAAAACTCATTGCTCCTGCCGCAACTAAAGCACTAAACTCACCTAAACTATGCCCGGCAACCATATCTGGATTAAAATCACTACCTAACTCTTTTGCAGCTATAACACTATGAATAAAAATAGCGGGTTGAGTAACATCAGTACGCTTTAAATCTTCCTCTGGTCCATTGAACATTATATCAGTAATTCTAAAACCTAGAATATCATTTGCCTTTTCAAATAATTCCTTAGCTGAATTACTTTCTTCATAAAGATCTTTACCCATTCCGATAAATTGTGAACCTTGACCTGGAAATACATAAGCATGTTTTGACATATTACAAAAAAAGTACAATAATTCGACCCGGCAAAAACTAGGTTATTAGCATTTGTGGATTATCTATTTATCCCTCTAATTCAGAAAGTTCCAACCAACGGAATTCCAATTCATCAACCCTGTCAGAAATACTTTTGAGTCTATCTGAAATCTTCGAAATTTCTTCAAATTCACTAGTTAAAGTAGAAAGCTCAGCTTCAAGACTCTCTTTTTCGAAGTGCAGCCTTTCCAATTCTTCATTGATTTTCTCCAACTCAAACTTCTCTTTAAAGGTCATCTTTCGAGGCTTATCTGAGATACTTTCATTATTGGCCTTTATTTCTTTAGGTTTATTCTCCTCTTTTTTCTTTTGTTGCCTTTCCTCATCCTCAATATCTCTAGTTTCTCTGTATTCAGAATAATTTCCAGGAAAATCTCTGACCATACCATCTCCCTCAAATATCAAGCAATGGTCAACAATTCTATCCATGAAATAACGATCGTGACTTACTATAAGAACACATCCACTATAATTTTCAATGAAATTCTCCAAAACTGATAAAGTTTGAATATCTAAATCATTGGTTGGTTCATCCAGAATTAAAAAATTAGGTGCATCCATTAAAATTCTACACAGATGTAACCTCCTCAATTCTCCGCCACTTAACTTAGAAACAAAATCATGCTGCTTTGGGTAATCAAATCCAAAATTCAACAATAATTGAGAAGCTGTGAGTTTATGAGAGTTCGCCATCGGTATCCAATCGGCTACTTCTCGTATTACATCTATCACTTTTTTCGAAGCGTCTACCTTAAAAGTATGTTGGGTATAATAACCGAACTTGACAGTTTCTCCACGCACAATTTTACCGCCATCAACAGAATCCAAATCCATTATCATATTCAAAAATGTAGTTTTACCTACTCCGTTGGGGCCAATAATTCCAACCTTTTCTTTATTCCTGAATACATAGTTAAAATCTTCTAATATCTTTAAATTGCCAAATGCCTTTTTGACGTGGTGCATTTCCAATATTTTCGAACCCATGCGCTCAGTACGCATGCTAAAGTTCAATTCTAATTTTTTTCGTGTTGATTTTAACTTTTCAGATAATTGATCGAAAGATTCTATTCTACTTTTACTTTTTGTCCCTCTCGCTTTGGGCATTCTTCGTACCCATTCTAACTCACGACGGTATAAATTCCTATCCTTTTCTATTTCTGAAGCAATTTGGGCTTCACGCTCCGCCTTTTTCTCCATGTAATATGAGAAATTCCCTTGATATTGACGTAATTCACCGTTATCAATTTCAATAATTGATTGACATACTCTATCGAGGAAATAACGGTCGTGTGTTACCAATAACAAGGTCAAATCTTTTTGAGCTAAAAACCCTTCTAACCATTCAATCATCTCCAAGTCAAGATGGTTGGTTGGCTCATCTAAAATAATAAAATCAGGCTGACTTAAAAGTACTTTTGCGAGAGCTACTCGTTTCTTCTGGCCTCCCGAAAGGACTCCTACTAAACGATCAGTTTGATGAATATTTAGTTTACCTAAAACCTGTTTTACTTTAGCTTCATAATCCCAGGCATCTAGCTCGCTCATTTTTTCATTCAATGAGTCAATGATATTGACATCAGGATTTGCTTTTTCTAATTCCTCCTCATATTTCTTTACTAATTCAGTTATTTCATTTTTCTCAAATAATATGTTTTCTAAAACGGATAATTGAGAGTCCAATTCTGGCTCTTGTGGAAGTATGGCCCATCTAATTCCCTTTCTTATAACTGAAATACCTGAATCTGGAGATTCCAATCCTGTAATTACTGAAAGCAAAGTACTTTTACCTTGTCCATTTCCTGCTACTATGGCAATTTTTTGACCTTGTTGAACTCCAAATGAGATTTCCCTCAAAATGGGATGATCATGCCATGTTTTAATTACTTTTTCTACCGACAGGTAATTCATGAATAGCAAAGTTAGGATTATATCGTCTCCAACGACGTATTTTCGTAGAAATGAAAATTGAAATTTGGAGTGATATTCTTTGTCCTTTCTGCTATCTAGGAAAACAACAATTAGAATTGGCAATTGAAAAAGTGGGTTTTACCAAAGAAGTTGAAATTACATATCGAAGTTTTCAGTTAAATCCAGAAGCCAAATACCAAGAAGGACTTAACATGAACGATTAT
>Ga0222714_10000498_pt1 | contig 44713 bp, 61 predicted proteins | sample C33_3DmetaG_FD_165048 | JGI IMG/M metagenome (GOLD analysis project Ga0222714, IMG submission 165048) | Estuarine water microbial communities from San Francisco Bay, California, United States - C33_3D | ecosystem: Environmental > Aquatic > Marine > Unclassified | place: USA: California...
CCCAATTGGATCGTTGGATCCGAATGGGTTGGGGAAATGTTCGGTTCATTGGGTTAAATGTTCGGCAGTGGCGCGGATACGTAACAAACATTCTAATAAGATGTAAGGTACGAGCAAAATATTCCGATTGCTTATCGCAATCCCAGTTTTCTCAGCCGGTATTCCATTTCTTTGAGCTTGCGAATGTTGACGAGTTGCTTTTCAACTTCCTGGACCGCGGTCCTGATTTCCCGGCGCACCGCTGCGGGGGTCTTTTTCTGTGGGGTTTGGTTCGCTTGGCGTTTCGGCATCGTACATACACACAATGTAAAAAAATCAAAGGATCTGGAGCGAGTCCAGTTCGGCGAGCCACATTTCTTCAACACTCGTTGCTTGGAGCGCGACCCTGGCCTGTTCCAGGTCGGTTACCCGAGTGACCAGGGCCGCCACCTTTTCACGTGTCAGTGAGCGGACTTGCATACGCAACAGGTCCGCACAGTCCGTGATCCCCAATCTGGCCATATCCGCTTCGACATCCCCGAGGGGTCGGTTGGTGATGGACAGAGTACCGTCTACCACGCACCGCACAAACTTCAACCTATTCGACGCTTCCCTGATGAGTGTGCGTAGTTGGTCCAATTCATAGGCCTTGCGCTCCTCATAGACCCTATACCGCACTCGGTAGTGTTCCTCGATGATCGCAGCAACACCGTCGAAGCGGCGGACTTTGCCGTTCCGATCAAAGAGGGTCATGTTGGTGGTCAAGAGTTTGGTTTCCAGGCGCAGGCCTGCATGTGTAAGCATCGTCTTGTCCGTGCACATAAACTGCAGATCCACAGTCGTTTCCGTGCTCTCGTCCACGAGACGGGTCGTGCTCTCCAGAGATTGTAGCCAGTCCTTGTAGGGTTGTGTCCAAGTTCCGGGGGGTAACTCGGATACGCTGACCTCCGTCCCGCGGGGGGTTGACCGCGTACCGAATCGGCCGCGGGCAATGAATCCACCCGCACACTCAACAATCTCGCCAGTAAACCCGCGGTACGACGGAACGAGCGGTGGAATCGGTCGGCCCTCGACCCTCGCCCGGGTCGCCCGCGCCACGTCAGCAAGTCTAAAGTTGGGAATGCTGCAACTGAACCCCGTCCCGATCCCCGAAGCGCCGTTGACCAGGACCATTGGAATGACCGGAACGTACCGCCTCGGCTCGATGGACTGACCATCGTCTTGCAAATAGTCCAGCACCGGGTCGTCCCTCGCCGGGAACACGTGTCTCGTCTCTGGAGCCAGGCGGGTGAAAATGTACCGAGCACTCGCGGCGTCACTCCCGCCCATCAATCGGGACCCGAATTGGCCCGAAGGGACCAGGAGATTGAGGTTGTTGCTCCCCACGTACTCCCGAGCCAAGCCCACGATCGTGCCCTGCAGGGACGCCTCGCCATGGTGGTAGGCTGCCACCTCACTCACGTAGCCGGCAAACTGCGCCACCTTGATATCCCCATTCAGGTTTTTCTTGAAGGCGGCGTAGAGGACTTTGCGTTGCGAGGGTTTGAGTCCGTCCACACAGTCCGGGATGGAACGCACCACATCCGCCACAGAAAAGTTGACCAAATCCTTATGAATGAACTCGCTGATGGTCAGCGTGTCCATCTCGTAGGTCCGCCCCGATCCGTCGTGCTCTGAGACCCACCGTTTCCTGTCATTCGCCCGTTTCTTCGAGAAGGCGAGGCTCAGTGCGTCCTTGCGGGTCGTATCGTCCGCAAAGGAGATGATGTGCCGGTCCAGGTCCGAAAAGTACTCCTTGGCTTCCTTGCTCGTACTTGTACCCAGTCCCTTGTAGTACTTGACCACCCACTTGGCCGCATCACTCGTTTGCTCTGTCCAGGCCCGGTACTCTTGCAGCGAGAAGAAGGCTTTGGTCTGCGTACCCCGACTCACCTTGACGATGGGGGTGACAAACTCGGCGACAAAGCCGGGGATCCCGAGCAAGCCCGGGAATTCCACATCAAACCAGTTGAGGAGCAAACCTTTGATGTGGCTCCCGTCAGCGTCCGCATCGGTCATAATGACCACTCGACCGTACCGCAGTTCGTCAACTGAGGTGTACACCCGCTTATGCTCCAGGCCGATGATGCGTTTGAGGTGCTGGACCTCCACATTCTTCATCCCGGCAGTCGTATTGTCACGCACGTTGAGCAGTTTACCGCGCAGGGGGAACACCCCGAACGCTTTCCGACCGCCGATGGCTGCCAGTCCGGCGATCGCGAGGGATTTGGCCGAATCGCCCTCGCACAGGATGAGAGTGCACTCCCTCGACCTGGCCGTCCCAGCCAGGGCCGCATCGTCCAGTTTGGGAATATCCAAGCGCGTTCGTTTGGTATCGTTCTTGCGGGTCACCGCATCCAGTTTGGACGCTGCCATGGCTTCCAATCGGTCCACGAGGCCAAACTTTTTCGACACCAGTTTCTTCAAGACCTCCTCCGGCAGGGTGCAGGACGATCCCGCCTTACTCATGGGCGTCGTCAGTACGTCCTTTTGCTGATTCGTGAACTCGGGGTTCACGATCGTGGCGTTCACCACCATCCCGAACGCGTCCTGGACCATTGCCGGGGTGAGATTGGTCTTCTTCATGGTGGCCCGCACGTGCTTCACCACTTGCGAGGCAATGTGGGCCACGTGAGTGCCGGCATTGGTTGCAATCCCATTGACGAATCCCAATCGCGGCGCCGGTCCTTCAACCGTATGCGGAAACAGGACCACACCCCACCGATCCGTCTCGTACCCGATCTGCGGGACGCTCGGTGCCACTAGTTTGGCATACTTGGCGAGCGTGTCGCACTTGACCCGCTTGGCTCCCAGTTTGACGACAGGTCGCGCGGTCGTTGCTACATCGTAGACCCGCCGCGCCATGAGCGCCTGCATATCCTCGGAAATGCGGTCTATGCCCAGTCGCGCGACGTCCGGGTAGCACGTGATTCGCGTGAACGATTTGCCCCGTACCGCTACTGCCGCCGGGCGAATGCTCGCCTTGCCAATCTTCTTCATGTTGTTCGTGAACGACTGCCTGTACACTTTCTCCCCGTCGGAGAGGTGGACTACGAACTTTGTACTCCATATATTCGCCAATTTGGCGCCTAGTCCATTCCGCCCACCGACCACCCGGTCCTCGCTGTCGTCAAAGTTGCTCCCCGTCAAGAGGTGGCCAAAGACCATCTCCGGGACGTAGCCGCCGTACGTTCCCAGTTCGATTGGAAGGGTTGTCCCGTCGTTTTCCACGGTAAATGACGTCTCGTCGATACTCACTTTGATTGACGAGACGCTCGGGTCACGCACGCTATGGTCCCGCGCGTTGACCAACACTTCATCGAAAATCTTGAGGAGGACGCCCTGTACTGCAACCGACCGTCTCTCGAACTTTTCGTCCCTGACCACATACTCCTCCCGCGTCTCCGTGCTATTAGCACCCGTATACATGTCCGGGCGAAGCAAGATGTGCTCGATGTGGTCGAGTTTGACGAACTTTTTCGCGGCTGCTGACATCGCGAACTATGTCTCAGACTTTGGTTGAATTTAAATGTAAAACACCTCCCCATCCTCAACTTTATCCCGTCCTCCCCGTGGGGGGCGCGCTTGTACGTGTATGTAGACTTCACCGTTGTTGTACCCGGGTGGAATCAGTGAAGTCAGTTTGGTGTTCTTGTTTGTTGCGGCTGGGATGGAGACGGTCTCGCGGAGATATGGATGTGTGGGGGCGACACACAGCATTTCTACAGAAAACCCGCGGAAGAGTTCCGGACACTTGGTGACCGCGTACGCTCGCAACTCGGACAAGATGTGTCCGACAGTCTGCGACGCGTCGAATCTGAGATTCATATTCAGTGGGTGGGTATGGTCCCCGATGGAGACTTGTTGGGGGATGGAGAAATGAGTGAAAATTGGTTTCGTATACCTCGGCCCGTTTGCATTGAACGGTTTGGGCCGCGGTGGGTTTGGTCGTTGTGGACTGGACGGTTTGGGCCGCGGTGGACTCGTTCGCTGTCGTTTACTTTGGGCTTGTTGTGGGGTGTCGTTGGTCCGGGCGCGTTTCCGGAGCCAATTATTCCACTCCATCTGCACTCGTAGAAAGTCCTCGTTCTTTCCCCCCTTGTTCGGATGATGACGAAGCCATGCGGCCCGTATCTTCTTCTTGGCTTCGGCAAACGAGTCGTTAGGGGCCAATCTGGTCAGTGACATGGTTGATACTGGTCGCGAAAATAGTTCTCCGTACTGTCTACGGCGCGATATGTTTATTATCTAGACTTAGGAAAAGCCAAACCCAATGCCAGTGGACAATCTCCATCATCATATCACGGGCGAGGATCGCCGCACGGTCGACATTCTCCCCCTCCTCCAAGAGTCAGAGGCAAAGACGCGCAGGCTGTTCCTAGACAGTCGGGATGCGAGCACATACGCACCATTCAACTTTACCTTTGACGTGTCTCGGGATATTGAGCGCGGGAGGTACAGGAAGGTCAGTAGCGTTGAACTCAAGGCCGCCGCCATTCCCAAAATTACCGGGGAAAATTATGCAATCCTTGATATTGTGGAACTCAGAGACAGTAACATTGACTCGACGTGCGACGCCCTCAATGACGGGTTTGCGGTGTGCTACTTCGACAACTCGAGCCTCAGTGCGGGGGATGTGAAGTTGAGTGATAAGGTCTTTTGTCAGAAGGCGCTCTTTGACCCGCCCAAATCCATAGACAAACTGTCGGTCCGTGTCCTGAAACACGATGGGAACGTTGTCAGCATATCTGAGACGGCGAACGTTGAGAATGTGAGCATCCTGCTGTCGCTCACTCAAGAGCCTTGATCTTTGGCTATACTGGTACCAAGTTTCTGGGGTGGGGCTGGCGTTGTCCAATTGATGTAGTGGATGTGGCCGGGGTCAAGTTTTTCATCAAGGAAGGCCTTGATGAGACTGATGACTTCTGTGATCTTCTCGCCAAACCTGGGCGTGGTAAACTCGAGCGGTTTGCAACCTTCATTGAGTTCTTTGATCGTTGCTTTGCCGAACCATTCGCCCATAAGTGGAGAGTTGAAGAGTGGTGGTAGCGGGGGCCTATTAGTTTTGAGCATTTCTGTGAAACTAACTAGTCAGTAAAAGTAGTATAAGCGACAGCCTACTAACTACCAATAGCAACTTACCATTTATGAAATTGACCCTATATATATAATAGAACCTAATCTCTTTTCAAAAAAACTTCTCTATACATATAGGTAGAAATGTAAATGGCAAATGGAAAGTAGTAGTTAGTAGATTGATATATAGGGTCTACCCTATATCAATTCCCAATCCGGGCTACTAATAGCCAGAAAACACCCCAAAACTAATAGGACGTCCGCTTCCAACTCCCCACTTATTACAGAATTGGTTCGCGGCCGGGTGATATCCAGGTGACACCACCCGCGTCCTCAACGCCCCCGCGTCATGTATGTCGGAACTCTTCAACTTTCGACATACCAAATCAAAGTATAATGACCCGCCTCGCGCATATGTTCGCCATGGCCGCACTCGCGACCCAACTCATTCAAACGTTCGCCCAGGACCAAGGCATTGGCATCACACTTCGCAACACGTGCGACACGTGGCAACGCGTTACAGCGGGCCTGGTTGGTGGCCCAGAACCGATCACGCTCGATACCCCGGCGAACCAGACAGTCACACACCTCTTCTGCGACGCGCCGTGGGCGTGTGGATACCCGGACAACTGGGACACGCCAAAGGCGCACTGGCTGGATGTATGGATCGAGACGCAGGACTGGCGACACGTCAATGAGACGCTGACGACCAGCGCCAGTGGCGGCATGGCTTCTTACTTTGTAGTTGATCTGTGCTAATCTGTAAATCGTCTGCTTACACACTTACACACTAAATGAGAACGTAGACATATCCTGGTCCGGTGCCAAAATGGTCGTCATTGTACTGGACACGGGGCGACGCCGACACGAGGGCGCGCTCGACCGACTCGGCCGCGTACTCCCAACAGACGAGCATCTTACCTTCCGGAAACGTTTCGGCGCCCGGGTTACGCGTGCACCCGATCCGGGCAAAGTGTCCCGACTCGACGACCCGCTGGAGGTCGGCTCTGGTTGCGTGCCTGATCTGCATGTGCGAACGTTGAATGTGCGAACTTCGAATGTGCGAACTTTGCTACTGAGCGAACTTTCCGCACGAGAGTGTCTACTGACTTTTCGAATGGCCCGAACCAACTCCAGTCTGAACGGATGAGGACTACCAGTGGCGTCCACCCGCGTCCTGCAGAGATCAGTACCTGCTCCACCGCAACCACCAACGATCGGCATTCCGAATTCGTCCAACACACATCCGTAAAGTTCGCCAACCAAGGCTCGCACATCCCGTAAAGTTCGCCAACCAAGGCTCGCACTTTGGAAAGTTCGCACACCTTGGAAAGTTCGCCCAACATGAAGAGATCCCGCCCGGACATGGGAACGCCCGAGTCCGGCGAGATTATCGTCCCGATAGCAACCCATCCGCCGCAATCGCCCGACGTTATCTGGACCAACGCATCCATCTCCTCCAAACTGGAGGAACTGATTGAACTCGACGACCATGACGATATCCAGGCATACATTGTTGATATCATGGCAATGATCACCGGTCCCACCGCGTCCTAAATATTTGAATGTTTCCGTTTAAGTCCCCCCCTATTTCCCTTCGACCCATTGATACGGTTCTTGAAGTCTCGATTGAACGCTTTCATGGCCTTGGTATGTTCACCGTACTTGCGCTCGAGCGACAGCGTGTCGTCTGGTGTGGGGTACAAGATCTTTCCATTGGTGACCATATGCTGGTTCTTGCCTGTCTCGTTGACGGACTGGTTCGCGGCACCCCTCTCCCGCTGTTTCCTCGCATGGCTCTGGGGCAACTCATGACCCCCCACGACCTTGTTTTGGGTTGCTGGCGTGAATTGTTTCGTCGGGTGGTACCGGCCGGCATGTTTGACGAACTTTTTCATTCCATTCTGACGTTTGTTATGCATTGTGTTACTGTTCCAACCCCAGATATTCTTGCCACCTTCGTCCTTTGAGACGCGCGTGATGTATGAGTACACGGTCGAGTCCCGTTGACCCTCCGGGAGGAAGGCGTGTCCCATCGCCCTCGACGCGCGACCAACGGCCTGCTTATGCGATGACTCGCTCACAAACGGTTCCAGAATATGGACCCCCCGGAGCGCGTTAATGTCTACACCGGTAAACAGTTCCCCTGTCACGACAATGATCTTGCAGTTCTGGCCCCGTGCATTCCGCCTGAGTTTTTCTGTCGTCACGTCCTCCGCAATCCACGCACCTCGTCCACCCTTCTTCTCCATATCGATCCCGCTCATAAAGTTCTGGTGGTACTTTTTTTCCTGTTCAACGATACCTCCAGTCATGTCATTAAATAGCCTAATTCAATTAGCACAGATCTTGGGAATCCCAAGGTCGAAACTCGACGTCTTTCTCACACTCGCGCAGAAACGATCCATCAAAAGCATTGTGGACCTCAAAAAGATCCTCGTTGCGATGAAACTCGATCAGGACACGTCGAACGCGGTCATGAGTAGGTACATTGGCACAATCCAAGCACCCTCCATCTCGTCCGGGTCAAGTCTCGGCAACGTGAAGAACAATGCCGTCTCCATGGATACCAGTGCAACAGCCAAGACTATCAAGGCGGCAACCTCTTCCGGCTCGAAACGGAAACTGAGTGTCAAGGCCGCGAGTTCGTCCACGGGTAAGCGACAGCGCTCGGGACCCTCGGGACCCCCGGCACCTCGGCCCGTCTCCCATGGAGGGGCTCCCCCCAAACGGGGCCCCGGTCGTCCAAAGTCCAGCATGCCCAAGTTTCCATCCCTCAAACAGGCACTCGAGCACGGACACATTTCGAGAGGCGAGTTCCTCCGACTCGTTAACGCACACCATGTCCAGAACGCCGCGGCCAAAGTCCGCAAAACCCTAAACGGCGTCCCACCATCTTTCGACAAGGCAATCCTGCCGCATATGACCCTCAACACGTTCCACAAGGACAAGGCCAAGCGTCTAAAGTTGAGTTCAACGGGTGAACTCATTGATGCCGCGGTGAAGGATACGCGCACAGCGCGTTTGCTCGCCCAGGAACTCAGTGTCCCCCTCCCCACAACCATCAAACCGGTCCACCGTCAACTGCTGCACAATGCCGCGGCCCGCGCGGTCCTGGGACTCGCCCCCAGACAGTCATCACCCGCCAAGAGTTCGTCCCCACCGAAGAGTTCGCCCCAACCGAAGAAGAAGAAGCAACTGAAAAAGTGGGTTGACGAGATTGCACAGGACACACTTAAAGAACTCCTCAAACTTGAAATCCTCGAGAAAGAGTACCGCTTGAAAGCGACTCAGGCGCAGAAACTCAGGAAGACGAACCCGTTCGCGAGGATCAACAATTTCGATGCAAAATTGAGACAACTCGACGAGGACAAGATTGTAAAGTTCGAAGAACTTCTGAAACTCAGGGGGAAAAGGACGAAGTTTCAGGATAAGTCCCTCATCCGGAGGATTGATACGACAATGGAACGTGTACTGAGAAAGGAGCAAGACCGCATGCGCCAGTTAGAAAAGAACAGTCTCGTTCGAAAGGATATGAGAAAATTGATCGCTAAAGAAGCTAAAGAAGAAGAGGGTATTGAGAACAAGAATTCCGAGATCAAGAATGCCGAGAACATTCAGAGCAAGAATTCCGAGAACTCCCGGGCAAAAAACATCAGCAGAGAAGCGCTCAGGCGCGCAAAATCCCTCCCCCTCTTTGCCGTCCCCCACCAATACAGTTACACGCGCCTCTTCAGTAAACCGGGGTCCATGCAAGAGCGCACAAACTCCATCATGACAAACGCTGCTGGTGGGAGGTCAACGTCAACGTCACCCTCAAAGTCCAGTAATGGGAACAGTCAGAGGACGCGTACCAGGACAACGACAGGTGGCCGCTCACCGAGCGCGCTCACCTTTAGTCGCCGCACCACCAGCGGACAGTCGTCCAAGTCGAACCCATCCGGCGGTGTCCTCTTTGGCGCATCGAGGATGCGCAATTGGTCGAATAACAATGCAAATACTGCAGGAGTGAAAAAGTCGATGGCTACAGAACCGCTGCCTACAAAATCGAAACAGAAGAAACGGATCGTTCCGCAAAAGATTGGATAGGCGTCATCGGGCGGAAACGCACTGCGTTCCGGAACTCCCAACCCCGCTTTTTACGAGTGGTTGATGGGTTACCGGCAAGGTTGGACGGTGCTATAAGCCAGGTCGTTCAGTCACCAAAAGTTCGCTAGTATAGTCTAATACCATATTCGACGCATGACGCGCGATCTTCCGGGCTTTGCCGGGTCCGGATGATCGATATCCGGGTCCGGAAGATCGCGAAACGGACGCTGCGGATCGCGGGCCGGGCGCTCACTGGGACGATCGCTCGTGTACCCCGATACCATATTCGACACATGACGCGCGATCTTCCGGGCTGGGCGGGTCCGGAAGATCGATCAAGGTCGCTCGAGATCGCGGACCGGGCGCTGTGGATCGCGGACCGGGCGGTATGGATCGCGGACCGGGCGCTCACTGGGACGATCGCTCGTGTGCTCTAATACCATATTAGACGCATGACGCGCGTTCTTCCGGACTTGCCGGGTCCGGAAGATCGATATCAAGGTCGCTCGAGATCGCGGCGACAGTCTAAACATTTCTCAATAGAAATTGTCCCGCGCGAGGCGAACCATTCAGCGAACCATGCAAATCTTCATAAAAAATTTGACCGGCAAGACAGTCACAGTCGAAGTCGAAGCGAGTGATTCGGTGGAGAATGTCAAGGCCAAGATCCAGGACAAGGAGGGATCCCGCCAGACCAACAACGTCTCATCTTTGCCGGCAAACAGTTGGAGGACGGGCGCACGCTCGAGGATTACAACATAAGTAAGGAATCGACTCTCCACCTCGTGCTAAGGCTCCGCGGAGGATTCTAGGCGAGATTTTCCAATTTACCACATTGTAACCAGGCCTGACCCAACAGACTAAAAGTCTTTTAAAACAATGTCGAAACCCACAATTGCTTCGCCCACATGCGAATCAATCGCCATCCTCACGGCCACGACGGGCCACGCCCTCCTCGAGCGAAACGTTCGCTCGGTCAACGCCCTCACCCCGGTCGAGGGTGTCGCCATCAACCACTGGATCGTCGTGGACGGCGAAGAGTTCCGCGACGCCGCAGAGCGTGTACTCGGCGCATGTGGTGACCCCCCAGCGCATATCAGCCGCCACGTCCTCGTTCTGCCGCAAAATACGGGTGGGGACGGTTACCTTTGCCACAGGATCATTGCCGGCATGTCCTTCCTCCTCAACGAATCGCACCTGTCCGTCCTGGACGAGGATAATGAAGTCGAACCCAACCACATCGAGGCCCTGGTCAGTGCCATCCGTGCCGTTCCCGGTGGAGCCAGGTGGGCGTATACCCTCCGCGCCATCATCGATGCCGACTCGAATCTCCAGTGCCGCGACACGTGCGAATCCGTCGGCGCGATCAAACCCACCTGTCTTCATCCATCAGACAGACTGATCGATACGAACTGCTACCTGTGGAGTATGGACTTGGCCCGCCAACTCGCGCCGCTGTGGATGGTCAAGGCGCGAGAGGAAGGCGCCATGGAAGCCGACCGCGTGGTTGCCAGGACACTACTCCTTCACGAGCCCAAGGGTGGGTGCACACGCGACTTTACCGTGCGGTACAGGGCCGGTGTCCGTGGGGGCGATGATGGGAGCGTCACCATCGACTTTTTCAGGCGAGGCGTCCTATCGTCGCGCGAATGGGACCCCGCCAAGAAGGACGTCTACCTCTTCCACTTCGACAGGGAACGAACGGACTCGATCATGAAACGCACGCTCAAGTTCCCGCTGGATGAGTGGTGCACCACCATCATCGAGGACCTCGAGAAGGAGTGCAACGTGCTCAACGGCTACGAATGCCTGGCATGTCTACCGTACAACGCCACCTGCCTGGTGAACTTGTGTCACCCGTCCACCTCCCCGCTCATGCTGCTCAAGGAACTCAAGGACGCGACGCACAGCGAGATGAAGCGGGTGGTGTACGCGGCTGAGGGACCCAATATGCGTCACCAAACGCAGTGGAGCAAAGAGTTCCTCAACGGACACGTGGACGTCCTCCTCACCTATACGGACGCTACACTGGACCCGGCGTATACGGAAGACGCCACCTTTACCACGTCGTACTGTCCACACAATGCCCGGTTCGTGAACAAGGACCACGTGCGCGATCCGCGCATCTTCAGAAAGAATCTGGGCAGGGGGTCCGGGTCGGCCGCCATGGTGTTGGAGAACAGGAAGGGGAAGGGCGAGTACGAACTCGATGGTGTGAAGTACACGTGTATCGACAAGATCCGCAGCGACCTCGCCACCGGATTCGGCGCGTCACTCACCGTGGTCGGCAAGGGGTGGACCCCGTTCTGCGAAGATCAGGAAACTGCAGGCGTGCCCGCCCCCACCCTGGGCTACGACATGCCGCGCCATACCGACCGCAAGACCCCACTGGATACGTTGGAAGTGCACGACTTTGCGGTTATTGCTGAGAACTGTGGTGGGCCAGGGGCGAAAGGGTACATCTCCGAAAAGGTGGGCGACGCCCTGCTCGCCGGGGCCGTGCCCGTCTACTGGGGCGAGAACGTGAACGATCGTGAATCGTTTATGAAGCAAGGTGAAGGAGTCTGGTGGATCGACGCGAGGAAGTGCCTTCCGTGGGCGGCCGGCAAGGGGTTGGGCGACAAGCCCCTCGGCGAGAAGTTGCGCCTGTACCTGGAGGTTGTGCATGTTCCCAAACTGGACGAGATGAAGAAGGCCGTGTTGGAACACAGGGAGGAGTACCTGTTCCAGCGCGGGAGCAAAGCATACGCTCAGCATGTCATGAAGGTCGTAAGGTGGTAAGCGATAGCTTGTAAGAATGATTTTGACGCCGCTTTACCTGTTTCGACGTCTATCAGTGGCGCGGTACCTGGATAATCCCGCCTTAAACAGAATATTTTGACGCAGTTCATCCGGGAGATTCGTTTTCGTGTAGAGGGCATTCGAGGTCGCTTTCCTAGACTGGGCGGTGATGATATCGAATATCTGTTTCTTTGCGCTTTTTTTAGCGAAGTGTACGTATCGCCCCTCTTGCACGAGATCGAGCACTGTCATGTTCCAATACATAGTCGGACTCCGGGTCGTCGGGACTTTTCCGCCGTATACCTTGGCCAGCACATACTTGACGATCTGGACGTTCCCGTAATACACAGCCACGTGTAACGGTGAAAGTTTTTTTGCGTACCCATTATCCACCAACCACTTGATCACGCGAATCCATTTCCCATCGTCACCCCCCATGTGACAAAGTTCATACGCGTTTTCCTGTTCTTGGTCAATGCCCCCATCGGATAAATCGGCGCCGTGCCTGACGAACAACTTGAACATCTCCACATCGTCCGCGATCCAGGCTGAGGTGAGTGGCGAGTAATTCTGGGGGGTCGACGGGTGGTTGAGCCGCAGGCCACGTTCGACGAGCATTCGTATAATCTTTCGGAGAGTACGAACGCGTTCCTCTGGGAAATGGTGCGGTCCGCTTTCGGAATGGAGCAGCGTCTCAACGATCGTCATGTGATTCGGAAACGTACGGTTCGGAAACCAATTGACCGAAAACCGCGGTTTCCCGTCACGGATGACGTTGGCATTGATATCCACGCGTTTAATGATCATCTGCACCAAACGGGGGTTTCCGATATACGAGATGACCACGATGAGTGGAACCAAGACCTTTTTCGGGTTACTGTGGCCTAAGTAGGATCTCACAATCTGCGAAAGTCCACTGAGTTCCGCGATCCCACCGATCGTATCGAGTGTCGTCGGTTTATTGAGTACCGTTGTCGGTACGCTGTCGACCAACTTTTTGAACGACCGCGTATCGCCGGCCAGTGCCAGGAGGATCAAGTCGTGTCCCACGTGCGCGTTCACCATTGCTCCTGTAGAACCACAAGATAAAATATTTCACTTGCACCTTGATGAGTTGGTTGTGTTTTCATTACAGATTACTCGTTATCGGGTGTCTCGAGCGACGCGCTTCCACCACCCCTGCCACCGAGAAGACTGATGACTTCCTTTTCGGTTGTGCCGCGTTTACTGTTGATGTTCTGGAGGGCTTGTTGGGCTTTGGCCTCGTCCCCGAGGAGGGCGACCAGTTCCTGAAAAATGATTTCCGGTTTCAGGCTCCCGGCACGCTTGCTCACCTTTCGCACAATCTTGCCTCCGTTCGGTAACATGCACTCGTCAATATTTTTCGACTGCATGAACGCGAGAATGCTGACGCCTATCTGATCCTTTTGGTCCTTCAACTTCTTCACCTCCTTGTTTGCAGTTGTAATCTCTTTTGAAATGTTCGCGTACTGATCGACGATGGCTTTGAAGTCTTCGCTGGACATGGTTCGCTATGTGTAATAGAATGATTAAAACTGCATTGTCACGTCATCAGGACATCTTCTTCAGAAAGGTTAGCATGGACTCGCCCCCAGCATCAAAGATCTCATACTTCTTCTCCGCAGGAATATCAAATGAGATCCCCGTGACATCGTTCGGGGTTTGGATGGTGCACACATCTGCAACCACACCTCGCCGGGCAGGTACGTGCATTGTGCTACTATGAATCAGGGTATCGACCACAGCGCCTAGAAAATAGTCCAGGGTCCACGGCTTGTCCTGTGACGTTGCGTCGAGGTTTGTCGCGTAGGTATCGAATCGGAGTCCCAGAATGCGCCGACATCCGTAGATATCATGTGCGACCGACATGGGGAAGGGGTTTGTGATCGCCCCGTCCACGTAGTACTGACCGTTCATTCGCACGGCCGTGAAAAGGAGGGGAACCGCGCAACTGATTCGGAGTGCACTATACACTGACATGTCTGGCGTTCTAATTGCGTCAAACACCTCCATGGTACTAGTATTCAGGTTGGAGCCGATAATGCTGAGGACGGTCCCATGTACATCCAGAATATCCTTAAAGGTGACTTCTTTGGGGACGACCGTCTCCAGGAAATCTTCCAAACTTTTACCCCCCTCGATTCCGAAGAGGGTGGACATCAGATGCAACCGAATATCTTTCCTATAGCGGAAGGGAACGATATAGGCGTCCATCCCATCCTTCGCGGAGATCCCCATCGCGAGAATGGTGGCGACAACGGCGCCTGCCGATGATCCGATAAAGTAGCGACACTTCTCGACCGACCCGGGGTGTTGTCGCTCGAGCATGTCGATGGCGCCCAGGTGACCGATCCCGCGACTCCCCCCGCTCGAGAAGACCATGGCATCGTAGGCATTGTCGTTCGCGAGGGTACTCTGTTCGAGACGCTCTTTTCGTTCGGCGGCTGCATCACGAGTATCCAAAGGTTCGCGAATAGACTTTTCCACGTGTTTATGTGAAATATTCGGGAACCTCCAACGCATGGAGGGGATTGACAGCGACGCATTCGTCGGAATGGTTCGCGTTGTTCGCGGCATGGTGTTTAGGTTTTGATTCTGATTTTTTTACTCGTACGGGCTCCTTACAGGTGCGCGGTGGGTCCGGCGTTTGAGAGGGACCACGCCACGCACGCTTGGGCGCCGCACGGTGGACGTCGGAGTACCAGCACGCACGCTTGGGCGCCGCACGGCGGACGTCGGAGTACCGGCACGCACGCTTGGGCGCCGCGTCCGCGTGCTGCGCCTGACTGATGAATTCCTAGAGGACCCGGGGGACCCGGGGGACCCAGAGGACCCAGAGGACCTGGAGGACCTGGAGGACCTGGTGGAGGTCGGCGATCGCCGGCCCCGCGTTTGCGTTGTTCGTGGCATGGATGTGATGGTATAGATACGAAAAAAAAGTTCGCCTGCCGAATCGCATGTCGTGCCTAAGAGTTCGCCTACCGAATCATAAACATGGCACAGCAGGACGAACAGGAACCAAGGATAATGACGAGCAGGAGGGCGACCCACGACCAGTTGGGCATGGTGAGGAGATCCTCCCGCTTAAACCACGCGAGGACACCCGTTTCTTCCTCTTCCTCTTCCTCTGCGACAGGTTCCTCGGCCACTGGGGGGGGGGGGGGGGGGGGAGGTGGGGGAGGCGACCCAACCCCCGGTGCGAGACCACCACCATTGTCTATGGGAGACGGTGGAGACGGCGGAGACGGTGGAGACGGTGGAGGAGGTGGAGGTGGTACTGGTGCAGCCTGTCCACAACACTCTGGTGCAAGTCCACCAAACCCACCACCATTGCTACAAGGACAGACGGCTTGACCGTAGTACGGACTTCCCGGTCTGGTATCGATCGCCATCTTGAATGTACTGAGTAATTTCAGTCAAGAAAATGTATAAAAGCCACGGAGTCGCTTGGACCTAGACAGAACAAAAAGAGATTCCACTGTTTCACGAACCATTATGTCCGCAATCATTCTCCACAGCGACCTAATCCCCAACGAACATTTGAGCTTCTCGCCGATGCAAAAAACGTCCAAGGGACAGAAAGTCGTATACGTCAACAACCCAAAGAGTAAGGCCAGGGTCCGAATCCAAACACCAATCATGCGTGCCCCATTCGGTTTGAGTCGCTTTGACGATACCAACACCGGGAACGCCTCCTTCTCGCTCGATCTCTCCTTCAATGGACGTGATACCAACCCCAAACTTGATAAGTTCCTCCAGACGTGCAGGGCCCTGGATGAGTACGTCCTAGACGTGGCCGAGGAGCGTAGCGAGGAATGGTTCGGCAAGAAGATGAGCCGCGACATCCTTCGCGAGTTCCACCGCCCAGTGGTGAGGGACGCGTCCGACCCGAGCAAGTACGAGCCCACGGTGAGGCTGAAGGTGACCAACTACAGTGAGGTGTACGATGAGAGCAGGTCGAGGGTCGAAATGGACAGTCTGGTCAAGGGGTGTACTGCCAGGGGCATCATTGAGCCCTCGTTTTGGATGATCGGGAAGTCCTTTGGTCTCTCCCTCCGCATCATCCAAGTGGCGATTGTCTCCAGGCCAAGCGACATTGCCGGGTTTGCGTTTGCCGAGGACGGTGATGAGATCGGTGGTGATGGGGGTGACGACCAGGTGTCCGCCGGAATGGCCTTTCTTGATTGACTCTTTTGCGTGAAAAACTGTAAAAACAATATCGTACCAGCAGGTATTAGGTATACCTAGCACCCTAGACGCGACCAAATGGATCCAGTGACTGAACATGTGAACGTTCAAGAGACGACCCTCCAAGAGACGACCCTCCAAGAGAACCACAGCGAGGATGTTACTTCCGACGACGCCAACGAGACCATCGACGTTCCCCTTGAGCCCGAGTCCAAGACTGAGTCCAAGACCGAGTCCAAGACCGAGTCCAAGTCCAGTACCGAACCGAAACCGAAGCGCCAACGGGTCTCGAAATATACGGAGATTCTCAAGGCCAAGTTTGGGCAGGAGCTTGAGCGGCAGGGTGACGTCTTTGTCGCCCCTCTCGAGAAACCCCTACACATCCTCTCACCAACCGTGACGTTGAGCGGGGATCTCTACGACGCGGACGGTGAACTCAACAACTATGTTGACCTCAAACTCAAGCGGTCCCATGTCGAGACGTTTGCCGGGTTGGAGGAGTTACTCTTGGCAACTGCCAAGAATTGCAAGGCTGAATGGTTCAATCACCCGGATATCCTAGACGAGTTCCTGGAGACGAGTCTTCGGCGCTTTTTCGACAAAGAAACCCGACTCCTCACGGTTCGCCTCGACGAAGGTCTTGGGGGGAAGAAGGGAGTTGTCAAGGGAACCAAGGTTAAGGTCGTCCTACAGGCCGACGGTGCCATATTCACCAGGACGCAGTACGGATTCCTCTGGAAAATGACAATGATCAGGAGCATCGAGAAGAACGAAGATATGTATCTGTTTGATCCAGAGGAGGATCCGGCAGCGGACGGATTGGCAACTGGAGATTTGCTCTCCCACGTGGGCCAGGACGACGACCCAGTTGATGAATTTTTGAGTTGAGTTGAGTTGAGTGTAAGCCCAATTTATTTTCTGCGCATACGGCACAGAGCGCAGACAAATCACATGAAAACCGCGAAAGTGATCAAGATTGCCCTGGCGGTCGCCATTGTCTACATTCTTTTTAAACTCATCAAGTCATACAGGGGCCGTCAATATGTCGAGGCATTCGAGGCATGGGACCCCAGGGAACTCGAGTACGCGACGATGGCTGCCAAGGCTGAAGCCACCCAAACTGGCCCTGGTCTTACCCCTCAACCAAGTGGGTTGACCCCCAAGCCCGTGGCGGGTTGGGAGGGTGCGCCCCCATCCGTGTCCACTGATCTCCTACCCAAGCAGAACCCGGATGTGGACGATTTCGGACAGTATGCGCCCAAGGAGCCCCTCGCCGAGAAGAATTTCCTCGAGGCGTCGAGGTTGATTGGTGCTGATACCGTGCAGAGCAGTCTCAGGAACGCGAACTACGGACTGCGCAAGGACCCACCAATCCAGAAGAAGGAAACGGTGGGCCCCTGGCTCAACAGCACGTATACCGGGGACGTTCTGCGCAAGAATTTGGACTGCTAGGTGATGACAGGCAATTGATTTACAAAAACACCAAATCCTCTAGGCAAAGATGCCTCGAAGATTTTACGGACGAACCCATCTCGACCATATCGATGGGATCAACTGCTACCTAAGAACGAACCCGACATTTGTACCCAAAGTGTACAAACCATATATAAGTATATGGATGTAGGTATTAGTTCATAGCGGCGACCTGGCCAAGCTTCCACTGGACGATCAGGACTGGCGTCTCGCGGTATGGAGCGCGTTCATCAACTTGAATTGGGAATCCGTCACCCCCCTGCCGGATGGTTTGGTCCTCGACGCCGTGGTTGATGCGTAATTTTTTCATTATCAACTTTAACCACATGCCAATTAGAACAGAGAGTCAGAAAGTTGACGCAATCCTGAAACAGTTTGACGGTCTCGGCTTCCAGTCGAAACAACTCATCTTCCTCATGATGCTCGGGGGACTCAAAGCAAATCTCCCCAGGTCAAATCCGATGAGACAGCTCCTAGACGAGATTGCCAAACTGACGCCCAAGAACAAGGGCGCCTTCAAGAATCGTCTCGCCAATAGGCGCAGTGTACAGAACGGGTACCGGAACGGGTCACCCGTTAAGGGGTCACCCGTGAAGAAGTCCCCATCAAAGCCGAGGTCCCCACCGACCCCACTTTCGGGATCTCGCAGGAAGGACCCGAATAGGGTCCCTGGCGCAGTGAACTTGACAAATCTTCCAAAGTGGTATTATGGGCCTCATTTTGCAAATAAGAGAATTTAGTCCTGTTTCGGTTTCGGCTTCATCACGTGGACGTGACTTATGAAGGAGTTTGACATGTGCCAGTAGATCTCTTGACCATTAGCGAGCGTTGACGTCCCGGTCTTCTCCTCACCGTGTCGTACAAACTCGTTCATATCATCACGTAGTTGCAGTGCGCCAGGGTCCTCATCCATCCCATGCTCGCGCAACTGGTAGAGAATGTTGGCCACTTCCTTGATTCGTTCGTCTACAGACTTCATTTTGATTTGATTTGGCACAATATAATCGTGGCGTGGAAAAACCCGCAAATCTTTTCCATGATACACGCATACTGAAGCATGTACGAGTACCGGGTGACCATTGTCCGAGTCGTTGATGGGGACACTGTTGATGTTGACATTGACCTTGGATTCGAGGTGACGCTCAAAAACCAACGCGTCCGTCTCATTGGCATTGATGCGCCAGAGACCAGGACCAAGGACCCACAGGAGAAGACGTTTGGCCTTGCGTCCAAGGAGTTTGTCGAGTCGATCCTCCCCGTCGGGTCGCGTCAGTACCTTCTGAGTCGGGAGTACCGCGGAGAGCGAGGTAAGTACGGGCGAATTTTGGGCGATTTCAAGTTGACAGGCGGGCAGTTGCGGACACTGACCGAGATCATGCTGCAAGAAGGCCATGCCGTCAACGTCCAACCCGTCCATGTACCTTGATCGACTTAAGCCCAACAACCATTCTCAATTGGATAGGATTGAGAATGTCACATGTAAGCGAACAGAGTCCCGAACCAAAAGAGTGTATCTCCTGGGCGGATATGATCGAAGACGAACAGAGTCCCGAACCAAAGAAAGGGATCCCGACGGTAAAGCGTGTTTCCTGGGCCGATCTCGTTGAAGACGGACGGAGTCGCCCCCTCTGTGTCTGGAGAACCTTCGAACGAGACGAGGATACCCATGATGGTGGAGGCTGGGTGATTGTCAAGCATGGGAGGTTCAGAAACGCCGCTCGAGGACGTGGGCGAGGACGCGGGCGAGGACGCGGGCGAGGACGCGGGCGATGACGCGGGCGATGACGCGGGCGATGACGCAGCGGGACCGGTCGGAGTCACCAACTGGAACCAATACGGTTGCGATTTAAAATTGGTCTTCATTGCTCACCGATAGTCATTCGAGCGTCGATTTCTACGCATTTCAATGTTCCTTTCAGATCCTGTGAACTCGCTATGGTTTGTCAGTTTGGAGAGGTGAAGGATCTTTTGAGCGATATCGTTCGGGACGTTCAGATCGTTCAGAATCTTGCGAGTAGCGATGCGCCTGGGATTATCGTGGTGCCGCCTGAACAGTCCCTCGAGTTTCGCCCGCTCACCGCCATTGTAGTACGACGACCTTAATACGACCTTATAAGGAGGTTGGTACTTAAATTCAACGAAATGACGTGGTGTCACCCTCTTCTTTTCAACTTTCGAGATTCGTTCGTAGTCTAGTGATGCTCCCGCTTGGAGCAATGTTGTCACAATGTTGTAAAATTGCGTCCTCGCCCGTTCCCGCAGCATACGAGCTGCTCGAGTGGAATGGAACTCAATCGTATCAAATAGTGCTGCTGACAACTGCCGTCTTGTCAACGTTGGTGCGATCCTCGCGACTCCGTCGTCGTCAAGGGTTTGGATCGCCCTTTCAATCGGCTTGAGAGTCCTTGGCATCTGTACGATATATACATGTACTAGAGAATTTATTGATACTCGCACCAGAGGCCTGGTGCAAGTGATCGAGAATCAACAGGTCACTTACTTACTTTTTTTTGTCAATTGAATGGTCTTCTGGGACACCCCATCTTAGCATCTAAAGCCTTGCGTTGGAAACCGTAGCCACGACCGGCACCTTCTGGGTCTGGAGATTGAAGATCTTCACGACAATGAAGATGACCATCATCGTAATAAGCCACGTGACGACCGCCTGCAGGAGAAGTTCCAGATCAAACGAGGGCACAGAGGTGGTGCGGAGCGCGGTCACGAGTGGTAGGATCAACTCGGAGACACCCGTCCTTGCAATATCAAGGGTGGTTTGGGCGAGCAAGAAACCAATAGCGACACCGGGAACCTGTTGCTGGGAAGCAAACTCCCTGAACGACATGACGAGTTCATTGTTCACGATGAACGACATTGTACCTGGGAATTCGTGTGTTATCTGCGAGAGTATAGCTGTGCTAGAAAATAATCATACCGTTATTAATGGATACAATCAGATTTCTCTCTCCGAACGGCTTTGCCCCAGAACTATGGGGGCCAGGTCTCTGGCTCACCATGACCCTCGCGGCTGCGAATTATCCCCTCCGACCAACTTCTCGAGATGTTACCCACTATTATACGTTCTTCCACAACCTACAGTTCATCCTTCCATGTGGTTCCTGCAGGAAGGAGTACAGAAAAATGATTCTTGGACGAGTTGACCCCTCGTTGAAACTCACGCCCAATCTCTTCCGCCAGAAGAAGGGGGCCCGGCTCGGGACCGCCAGACAGGCTGTCTTTTCATGGATCGTCAAGGTGCACAACGTTGTCAATGCGCGTCTTGGGAAAAGTAAGACTGTGTTGAACGTCTCCGAGTCCGAGTGGGCTCGGCGGTATGCCGCGCTCAGAGGCATCACGCGGCGGCGGGCCATGCGTCGGAGTGCCACCAATAAACCGCTCCGGAAGTATAAATGAACTAAATCAACTTAAGGCGAGTCGACACCTGGTCTAGACAAGTTACAGACAATGACAACCTTCCTCGCGGCCCCAAGGGCACGCGGCCCCGAACCATCTATGGATGACGTGAAGCGAACCATATTCAACGGGTTCGAGACCTGGGGGGCGGACAGTATCGAAGTCGAGTTCCGTCTTGGAAAAATAACAAAGACGAAATTCTTAGCACTGCTTGACACGCTCTCCAAGTGCCACATGCTCGAGGAAATGCCCCGGACAAAGACAAGAGAGCAGTTCAACGGAACGGAAGCGCGCGTAGTGCACGACATTGCCCAGGACGGGTCCCTGCAGAACGAACGGACGCTCTATAAGAAAAAACTCATCACCAAGGACCTTCGGGGAGGGATCAGGCTGCAGACATGCCTCGAGCGACACGGCAACCCAGACCTTGAGAACCCGTATACCATGTACAGAATCAAGGATCGTCGGTCCTTCAACTTTGCTGACGTGTGGCGATTCGATCTGACCATGGTAGAGACGAACGACCCTCGGTACAGCGATGCCGACGACTACATCTACGAAGCAGAGATCGAACTCTTCACGCAGAGCGATAGCATGTACTACTTTACAGTCGAACACCTTCTCACATGGGGAGAGGACCTCACGAGGCAACTCCTATCGATCGAATGAGACTGACTTAGTAAAAAAATTTCGAAATATCAACCGTTTCGTCGTCAAAGTGGCACGTGATTGTCTTTGATGTCCCGTCGATATACAGAACCCGAATCCTGATGTATTCGTTATGTTTGCACAGAGAGACAACGTCGTCCAGCGGGAAGATGTCCCGTGGTCGAAGGACTCTCCCCGGGCTGATGACGTACTTCTTCACCCTGTTCGTGATATCCAGGTACTCCCCGCTGGGCGTGGCCAGGATTGCCCCCAAAAGCATTCCGCGACCCTCCATAGTCCGCCTCCTCGGAGACCCCTTACACTCCAGTGGAAAGCGCATCTCCTCGTCGGACCGCACCACGATACGCTTCTTCAGCGCCCCCTTGCGGCACCGGAGTTCCAGGCGCCAGTCGGGCCAGTGAGCTGGTACAAGTTCCTGGACGCAATCTTTCCAGTCCTTCCGACTGTAGTCGATCTCGTAATCCGTGATGTTCTTGAAATCCCATTCGTACGCCTCGGGTACAGACTCGCGAATGATGTATACCCTCACAACGCGCCATGGGGTGACGCGGATGGTTGGTTCGGGCAAGTTCAGAGCCCACCTAAAAACCCGAACTATTCGGATCCTCAAGTAAAGGATCGCTGCAATGATTGCGAGCCACGTGACTTTCAATATGTTCGCAGCCATGATAGATTGTATTTGATCTGTCCCGACACCGCCAAATCCATTTGACTTAAGGGGTTTATACCCGGGAATATGGGTTAATATGGGTTAATGAGATGTCAACCTTCGAGTCACGCGTCCTCCAGAAGACGAAGAAACTTCGCAGACTCCCAACAGACTCCAAACAGTTTGACGAGGGGGTCGAGTACATCCTACAGAGTCTTCCGTATATTAAACAATATGAGGAACAGCGAACCAAAGTTGGAGAGGAGCAGGTGCTGGGACAGGAGGCAGGGCAATCCAACCCCAGTCGATCCTCCACGGCAACCGTTGACAACTTCGTAGACATTTCAACATATCACGGAACGGGGAAAGTGTTTGACGAGTACCTCGCGACGGTTGAAGGGGATGAGGATGCTATGGGACGCCTCTCCATGCCCCGGGATAAGCTGATGGGCGCGTGCCACCCGGGCCTGGTGGAGAACAATAAACGGAAGTCCACGCCAAAGCTCAACGCGGTTAACGTCGCCAGCGGCCTCGAAGACTCCTGTGAACACTGCGGTGGGAGATTCATTTTCGACATGACGCAGAGCATGGCGATCTGTACAGCGTGTGGAGTATGCGAACAGTATATGGAAGGAAGTACGCGCAACCTATCCTACTCGGAACAAGTTGAGCGGGGAAACAAGAAGACGTTCACCTACAAACGCATCTCACACTTTTGCGAGACGCTGGCGTCCGTCCAGGGCAAACAAAAAACAACCATCCCGGATGAAGTGATTGCTGCAGTGTGCTCGGAAATCAAAAAGCACCGCATGAACCTGGAGGATGTCACTCCCAAGCACGTCCGGGAATTCTTGAAACGTTTGGGCTTTCCAAAGTTCTACGACGCCAACAACTATATCCTCAACATCATCCAGGGCAAGCAGCGGATAACCATCCCACAAGAGTTGGAGGATAAACTCATTCAAATGTTTATCAGGATCCAGACCCCCTTCACGGCAGTGGCCGACAAGGAGAGACGCAACTTCCTCCGATACCACTACATCATCTACAAGATGCTGCAACTGCTTGGTGAGGAGGGAGAACCCTACCTTCACCTTTTCCCGCTCCTCAAATCGACTACCAAGTTGGCACAGCACGATGCCGTCTGGAAACGGATCTGTGAGGAAGTCGGGTTTGAGTTCATCTCGACCATTTAATTTCGAGCGCTTTGTAAGGACCAATTGATACTACTGACCAATTGATAATGTCGAATTCCGGGTCAATGATGATGGTCATGGTGATGAGCGTGAGCATGGCATGCGTTGCTTGTGTTGGACTTGCCGGTGTCGCTTGCGTTGCCATGAATAGCGGCTTCCTCGATACACTCACGGGAGAGGCTGCAGGCACGTCCGAACCTGCATGTAATTCGGGTGCAGACTCCGAATACAGTTTCAAGCGACGAGTCGAAAAGGATGGAACCTGGAAGTGTGAGGACGGTTGGGAGGACACTGGGTGTGGATGGGTCCACGGCGCCGAACTGGGGGAGAAGCAGTGCCAGAAGAAGAAGTAGAAGCAGACATCTGCGCGAAATGGGCGGCATTTCTTTTCAAGGAGGGTGGTAAGTTCGCCGCATGTACCCAGTCACGCACATTGCACTCGTGTCTGTCAGTTGCTTTACTCTGCACCACCTCCTCAACCAACACTACATCTCGGCGTGTCATTCGTCGTTCTGGAGCGTATGGTGGGCAGACTCGGCATACTGTGGGTTCGTCCACGCCACACTGAAAGCCCTCCAGTGGGCACCCATTACCCTGGCAGGCCCGCTCCTCTCCAGAAATATCATGGACCCGACATGGTGCACGAACGACCAGGCCGGGTCGAATGCTTCGAGTTCTCACGGATCGTCAAGGTAAGCCTTGCAGGAATTCCGCTCCATTTTTATATCAGTAACAGCAACGATGCCTCAAAAGAAGAAGAAACCCTATCAATCGTCTTCGGCGTCCAAAGAACTCCTCTTTAAAGACGATGACCAGTACTACGCACACGTGCTCAGGGCCCTTGGGGACCGTCGATTCGCCATTCTCACGGATGAAGGTATTGAGATGGTTGGAAAGTTGCGCGGAAGTATGCGCCGCCGCGAGTACGTGTCCCCGGGCTGCGTCGTCCTCTGCAGTCTCCGACCGGAGGAGGGCGGGAAGTCGGATATCCTACATAAGTATACAGACCAGCACGTTAAATTGCTCAGGAAGTATGGTGAACTCGGTGAACTCTCGAAACAGGTTGCTACGTATAATAAGGAGAACGATATCGTACCCGGAGACGCGGATATGGAGGATGATCTGGTACAGTTTGAGGACGCGGACATAGACGACATCATAGAACATGTTTAGTACAGGTAACAGAAGACAGATATGCTGCTGCCAATGGCAGCACCATATTCTCAGTTACAAGGTACAAATCCAGCAACCTCAAGTCCGCTCGGGACGCAGACGCTGTGATCGCGCAGCACGTAGACATGTGCGGTCGCTCCATTCATGTCCTTTTCGGCAAACAGTCTGTACTTGTCGAGATGCAGGTCAGTGTCTGACACACTGACATCGCAACCGTATGACCCGTCGATACGGACCAGGACAATCGAGTCGGGGAGCGGATTCGTGGCGAGGTATGATCGGATCGCCCGTTTTCCTCCGACGAGGAACTTCTGATCAATGTCGGCTTCGGTCACACCATCTGGCAGGGTATACCCGCCACACCGATCCTGCGTGACCAAGACGCGATTGTTCAGTTCCTGGGGCATGCTTTTGCGTGTGACATGGCCTGCGATCACGAGGTTCTTCTTGTAGGGGTTCGCGGTATCGTTGGTATGCGTCGTCACCACTCGGAAGAGGTTGGTGTCGTCCGGGCACCACCAAGGGATTCTCTCCTCGAGACCAATCCCGTCCTGGTTGTCTCGAGCAAGGATGATAAACATGCTTTACTGTACTGTTAAAAACGAATTTAAAGTAGCGTTTTTTGCGCACTTAGGTCAAGGGCATGGGCACGCTCTGCGCGACGGCCGCCTGGGGAGGGGGAGGCGCATCCATCACAAACGGTTCTGTCGAAACTTTCGGTTTCGACTGGCACCCAAAGTAGATGATCGCAGCACTCACAATGCCTCCGGCAAGGACGGTTGTGGCAAACGTCTTCTTCGGGTCGACCTTCCCCTCCTTATCAACAGTGTACTCGTATGCACTCAGTGCAACGGCCGTCCCTAACACAATCAGGATCGCGAGGAGGTAGTTGTTCATGATGGTTTTCCATTACACGCAGAATAAATTTCGATGGAAAAAGCGCAGGCTTAGAAAGCCTCGCGAGTGCTTGGAACCAACTGACCAGGGACTGCCTGTAGAGGTTGAAGTACTGGGGGTTGAAGTACTGGGGGTGGGGCAGGGTACTTTCTCTCAGGCTCTACCCCCGGCGGTGGCGCCACTGGTGATGGGGCCGGTTGCGGGGGGAGCGGGGAGATTGGTTGTGGTGCGATTGGATGGGTCAGGTATGGGGAGACCGTGGGGGGGACCCCCTGGAACGGCGGGGGTTGGGGGAAATGTGGTTGGGGTGGTGGTGCCTGGTCACCATCACTGTCCTCGTCGCACGGGACGTTGATGGGACCGTTGCCGACGTCATCATCCGAGGAGACGCTCTCAGATGAACTGCTGGATTCACTGCTTGAACTGTCCTCAACTTGCTGCACAGAGTTGGACTCCCCGCCTCCCCCCTGGAGGTAGGATGACAGGATATCGTCAAACGGGATGAGGCGCCTGATAGCACGCTCGATACTCTCGAAGATGGTTTCGTTCAGTTTATCGATGCCACAGTCCATCAAGGTTGGGTAATAGTAGAGCGCTTGGGCTGTCTGCTTGTACAACTCGTGAACGAAGACGTCCACCCCCGGCAGTTTCAGTTTGATATTAGGTCTGTCGGAAGAGAGTCGGATACTACTCAAGACTTTGACGTTGCTGACAATGCACGCAGCCATCAGGTTTTCAAAGTAGGGAAACTTCCTCGTGATTTCACTCGTCTTCTCCTGAATGATGTACGTATTCCAAAAGGGGATCTGGCTCAGTTGACGTTGGAAACTGATATACCTGTTCACGGTTTCATCTGCGCGGAAAAGGCTTTGCATGTAGTGTGCGAGGGGAGGAGAGACAATTTCGCAGAGTCTCGCACCGTACTCTTTTTTCGCGTCGATGAGGAGTGCCGTCAAGGAATCTGCCATGATGGATCAAGTATCATCATGGGAGAAAGTATTCGAGTGAAAAAACATGCAGTCATTTCTTGTTTAGGGAGAGTGCCGCGTTCAATCTTGAGATCCGCATACTCAATGGCTCTGTGATAGGCATGGCCTTTTTCTTCTTATCCTTTGCCTTCTTCTTTGAACCCGTCGCTATACTAGACTCGGAAACCCAGTGATCGACACGCTGCGCGTTCTGCTCCTTCTTTGCACGCTTCCGACGTTGTTCCCTGTACCGCTTCATATCAATCCCGAGATCCTCCGGGGCCTTTTTACGGATCTGTTTCTCCTTCTCCTGCCCCCAGTCGATCGTTAAATGCTTTGAAACCGGGTCAACCTCAACGTGAAACTTGCCGCGTTCGAGTTTCTCCTGAATGTACCGAATGGCGTGAGAATGCGTGAACAGGGGCCTACCAACCACAATCTCGCTCACGAAGTAGGTTGACGAGGTTGCTCCCATCTCGTTACGCCGCTTGATATGGTCGATACACTGTTTATACATCATCTTGTACGTTTCATGATTCTTCTTTACCCGTTCTCGATCCCTTGCCGTGAGGTCGCCAACCTTGAGCGTTCTCATATCCTCACCACCGCTCTCCCCTCCGGCACGAAAGAAATTGAGTCAGTTTTAGTCCACGCGCTCCACCTCAGAGACGCCGTAGAGGTACATAAACAAGAAGAAGATCAGGAGCGGTGCGGGGATCATCCGGTCCTTCACTTCTCCCCTTGGATACGAAAATGCCATAATCTCGCTCACAAGCAGCCCAAGAAGGAATGCTTTATTGAGCGTGTACTGGTCGTCCTTGAGACCGGGGACGTAGCGCATGAGAATGTAAGCAACACCCATGATGGTCGCACCGATCGCGATGGCTGCAAAGACGTGATGTTTCCGTTCAAAAACTTCAAAGTATGGAGCAATGAAGAAGGGAAGGGTGGCGCAAATGATGGGGACGATAAGTCCATAACTGTGGTACTTGGTCACGCCCGGACCCATCAACTCGTACTCTCCCATTGATGAGGTTGTGAGGTATGACTGTGTATTATGATTTGAAAATATTTCGTTACATGTTACTTCGACTTTGGAATCCTGTGAATCCTGGAATTGGCGGCGCGAACAGTCTTCCTCTCCTCCTTCAGGACCTTGTTCTCCTTGGTCAACTTTTCAACCTTGGCGAGCAACGAATCAAGTCGCTTCTGGACCTTGGTTGGGATCGGCGCACTGGCCCTCTTCCTCTTCACGGGGGCAGGTGGTGGGGCAGTGGCGCTCTCCTCCGAGTTGGCATGGTTCGCGACTGGGGTCTGAATTGCATCGGTGGCTGACATTGGGTCGGTAGACATTGTTCGTGATATTGTGTTATAAGATTAAATCTGACCCCAATTTACGCAGCCCCAAGTTTATGTAGAGACGGGCGCACTCTGGATGAGGTCGCCACGCTCGACATTTGTTCGCTAGGTGGCGAGGTACGGTTCAACACAGTCACCGGTTATCGTGATGCCCAGGCATCATGGTAGAGTTGGTAATGGTAGAGTTACACTGGTAGAACACTAGATATCCTTCGATCGTTTGGAGGGTCCGGGGTCGCTGCACAACTCCTCTTCCTTAATTGTCGGCAGGGAACTCTGGTGGTGGTGGTCGTACTCCTCGCCAAACTCTCCATCGTCTTCATACTCCATATCATCCTCATCGTCCATGAGACCAACCTCCTGCAGGCGTTTGATTTGTCCACCATGGGTTTCCAGAGCCTTCTGGGCGTTGTTGTGCTGCGTCACCAGGTCGGTCATTGTCCCCTTCATACTGTTCACGTCGCGGAAGAGCATGAAGATCACAATCCCAATCACGAGAAGACAGATGATCGCTGGGAAGTAGGGAGATTTGACGAAAGACATTATCTGAGACAGGGTAGTACAGTCCAGACGGAAAACAATATCTGTCATTTTCCGCGGGTATGGTCAGCAGGAAACGTTCGAGAGACGCGAATGATTCGGAAGAAAGATCGGCGGAAGAAGCCGCGGTCGCGGAGGAAGCGGAGGAGACTGCGAACCATATCCTCGAGATGAGGGAAGATGAGCTCCTGAACCTGTTGGATGATCTGGTGCGCGCTTGGATGATCGAGACCCCGCCCACATCCTTCAACCAGTTCCTGGACGCAGCATTCAAGAACTTTGACCGGGACCAAGCGGATGACCTCGAGCATGACGACCAGGGGTCGTATGGACTTCGGAAACTCGAGAATAGTATCCATATCAAGGAACTCGAAGCGGTTACGCTCTACGGGCGGATGAAGGAGTTGGATATGCTCGAGGACCAGGGCATCGTGCACAAGATAAGAAAGGTGAGCGAGTGCATCTTCTACGCCAAACGGATCGTCATGGCCAGTTACCGGGCTAAGATTGCCATTCACGACAACTATGAAGTCGATGACGAGATCGAGGAACGTCTTGGGTCCCTCGCCATCCGGTTCCGGTGGATGGACGAGAAGCTGAGCGACGCTCAGAAACTGATCTTGTACCTGCTCGACGTCTGCATGGAACGGCGGTTCAAGAAGTTTGGAGACTCGCTCTTTGAGCCCATCATCGTTGATAACTACAATACCCACGCATACCGCCGCGTATGCACGATCAAAGCCTTCGTCCATGACGAGTGCAAAAAGGAAGTTCAACTGGACGCCTTTCTACAACTCACCAGCAAGGCCAACACGCCCAAGACCATCACGGAACACTTGACGGACTGCACGGACTTCCAACTACCGCGGCTTGAACGAAGTCGGACTCACTTCTCATTCCGGAACGGGGTTTACTCCTGTCAAGAGGACCGCTTCTATAAGTTTGGCGTGGATACCGACAGATTGCCGGACAACCTGATCTCCGCCCGGTACTTTGATTGCGATGCGCCGGACATCTTTCACACCAACTGGAAGGACATAAAAACCCCCAACGCCGACAAGATCTTCCTGGACCAGGGCTTTAATGTCAATGAGCGGAACTGGTTCAACGTCTTTGCTGGACGCATGCTCTACCCCATCGGCCTGTTGGATGGGTGGCAATGTATTCCCTACCTTCTCGGAATCGCTGGAAGCGGTAAGAGCACGATCACCGACCTACTTATTGGAAACTTGTACGACAGGGGGGATGTTGGCGTCATATCCAACAACTGCGAAGCGCAATGGGTCGTCGGTTCCATTATCGACAACTTCATATGGATTGCACCGGAGACGAAGGAAAACCTTGCCCTCGAACAGGCCCAATTTCAGAGCATGATCAGTGGAGAGTCGATCCAAGTCAGTGTCAAGTTCCAAACTCCGTACCAAACGAAATTCACTGTGCCAGGTTTTATGGCGGGAAACGTCTTGCCCAAATGGCGCGATAACTCTGGGAGTATAAAAAGGCGACTCATCATTTTCCGATTCGATAAGAAAATTGAGAAGACGGACGCTTCCCTCGGCAAACGGCTGATCGAGGAACTACCATGGTTTCTCGTGAAAGTTAACAAGGCCTACCTCGAGGCTGTGGGTATGCACGGGAACGAAAATATCTGGGAGGTCTTGCCCGAGGAGTTCCGCACCGCGAGCGATGCCGCCATGTCTACGCTCTCCGTCGTAGACGCCTTTATGCGCTCGTCACATATCGTCCTGGAACCCGACGCGATGATAAGCGTGCGAAAGTTCAAGATCGTGCTCAAGAACTACGTGACTGAGAACAACTTAGAGGACAAGGGAGTCTTCGACTCGGTACAAGGTACTTTGCTGCGCTACGGCATCACGACGAGGCGAATGACGATTGTCGAAGACGGGATGGAAATTGATGAAGATGTGTTCGTGGGACTGCGGTTCAAGGAAACGCGCCGCCCGGTTGGTACTTTTGCAAATGATGATGGACTGTAAACGCTAAGAACATTGAATCATTACTATATTGAGCAAAGTTCGCCCGTGCATAGTTCGCACACGTAAAGTTCGCCCACGTAAAGTTCGCCCGCGCAAGTTCGCCGAGTATATTATGTTTGAATACGACAGAATCACATGGTTCGAGGAACTGGCGACTTGCGAACTAATGGATAGACACAACGGCTATATTGACACGTATCACAGGATAGTGTGTGAATTCGACTTCCTGCAACAGACCAGGGAGAAGATCCGTTTACAGTCTAATGAGTTTCTGAGACAGTCCAAGATGGAGGAGTTCAACAGATGCCAGGACGCCAGGGACGTTGTTGAGAAAGAGATTAAGGAAGTCAAACAGCGACTGGAACAGTACGAACATCGTGTCAAGACCGTGTTCTCGGGTCATAAGCCGTGCAGTGCCGACGACCCCACTATGGGGGACCCGTACTGTTACTGATTTGGCCGGGTTTATTTTGTTGTTTAATCTAACGTACCATTGCACACCATGCCCTGCTCTCGACATGAGAACGTCCCACTCTGGGTCGATGACGTCAGCATCCTTTGGAGAGATGCCTTCGACTTTTTCCCAATGAAGCCGAAAAGTGACGGTAATGCGCGCGTGAACGCCATTGCGCGGTTCTGCATCTATGCTGCCGTGATCCTCGCAATCTACAAGAAGAGTCCGATTCCCTTGATGTACGGCGGAGGCATCCTCCTCCTCGCCACCTTTTTACATGCGCGGAGTTCGAGTTCTATGGCGGCCCTCAAGTCGAGGATGGTGAATGGTCAGACTTGTCGAAAGCCATCGGTAAAAAACCCGTACATGAACAACCCAGTGGTCGAGTTGAGCGACCCGAAAGAGCCTTGCTATGATCAGGTCGAAGAGTCGGACGCGTACGCAAATATAGGCGTCGTCAAGGATATGGACGACATCCTGCGGGACCGGACGGAAAACAGAGCGTTCTTCACCTTGCCGGGTGGCGGGGGTCCGCCCGACTTTAGCAAACTGTCGCAAACGCTCGGTAGGGAAATGGAGGCAGAGGACTGTCCGGGTGTCAACTGGTGAGCGTGTGTAAAATATCCAAAATATCTTCTCACAGACTCCAATAGCCATGGAACAGGTCAAGGTCCTAGTCTACGTCCTCGCACACAATGAAGAAACGCTCGCCAAGGCACACGAGGAGTACGGCGCGTTCCCGTGGGCAAAAACAATAATCCTACCGCAGACAATCTGGCTGGAGAACGTGATGTACGTCTCTTACCTAATGGAGCATTATGACGAGTGGAAGGATATGGACTACGTTGGCACGATAGCATATAGCGCGTCGACGAAGCAACCGCTCGTGCACCGCATGCAAGAGATCTGTGAGAATGCCAAGTCGAACGGCTCCGACGTGATTGGACTCTTGTACCGCGGAGACCCGCTCGTGGTCGCAGCAGAGCGGTGGCACCCGGGGTTTACGCAGTGTTGGTTGGCTGCATGGAAGAGTATCGGGTTCACGAACGATAACATACTACTCCACGAGTCGATCAAGAGTTTCTACGCAAACTACTGGCTTTCAAAGCCCCAGTTTATGGTGGAGTATTGCAAGCTGATGGCCTACTTCGACTTCCGGGTTCGGACAGATTCGTTACTCAAAGGAATCCTCTGGCGAGACTCCGACTACGAGACAAGGGGAAAGAACATCGCAAAGATGCCCGTGGAGCGGAAGATGGCGCTTTGGGAGGTGCCGTACTACCCCCAACTTGTATTCGTTGCAGAGCGGATGATTTGCCTATTTACGAGCCTGTTTTCGACGAAGACGTGTTTTTTGCGCTGAAAAGTCTCTTGGCTCATGTAAACGCAATGCAAACTCCTGGAAAAAACCAAGTTGTCAGTCGCCTACTCCGAATCGACCCCATGCACAGGGATCTGGTAAACTATCCAAAAACCTCACACTATAGGATCGACTTTGGGAAGACATTTACGAGCGTGGTGGGTCTGGAATTGGTGGACGCGCGCATTCCACTCACTGAACCAAACGTCACAAGTGACCGGAACACGTTTGTCTACCAGGTTGGGTCAGGGGCGGTTCGAACCGTGACGCTCGACCCCGGCACGTATACATCCTCCTCCCTCGTATCAGCGATCAATACGCAGTGTACCTCACACGGTGACGGGATGTCTGTGGCCTATAGTAGCAGCACGCAGAAACTGACCTTGTCTGCGGGGGCTGATTTCAAAGTGTTCCCCACCAAAAGCACGCTGAAGCGTGTCCTGGGCATTACGTCTGATTCCTACACGATCTCATCCTCTTCCTCGTCGTATACACCGGATGGAATCGTTGACCTCACAGGGAGTACAAAGTATATCCTCATCAGGTGCACGGACATCCACGAACCAGGCTTTGATGTGACGTGTGACCCTGGCGTGGGCATTCTGCATACCACCTCACCTCCAGAATTTCAGCCTTTCCCCACAAACTTCTTCTCGGTGATTAAAAGCAAGCTCTCAGGAATCACGATCAAACTTGAACGGGATTCTGGCAAAGAGTACGATACTGGTGCGCTGAACCATGTGCTGATATTTAGACTGTATACGCTAGATACACGGAACATTCCACAAGCGAGCAGGTAGTTACCAGTTACATGCCTCTCCTGGACGACACGGTGGCAATCAACCCCGTGAGGACAATGCAAACCGCGATGGCAATAGCGATCGTGATTTTCTCTACGGTGCTCATACCCATCCGTTGTTCATCCCCCAACTTGACTGGCGCGCCCGTGGGTGCACCGGTCGCCAGGAGGGAAGTGCTCGGGAGGGACGTTGCAAGGGTTGCGGGGAGGGTCGCCTGGAGGGTTGCGGGGAGGGTCGCCTGGAGGGTTGCGGGGAGGGTCGTGTTCATGGTGGGTGTTATGAATGTGTGTGGAAAAAAAAATCAAACCCGACGACGCTTGACGACCCGTGGCCTCCTCCTGGTGGTCCGTTTCCTGGTCGTGGCCCCCTTCCTGAACGTAAATGGTGCGAAGCTGGAACGCAGTCCGGCATCGGAATTCCAGCGCAGTTTGGCTGCCACACTCGCAGCCTTTGACCTGATCCGGATGCTTCCGTCGGCCCGAACCTTGGCCACAAGATCCTTCTTCCTGAGCCCCCCCCTGGTCATCAGGGCGGTTCCGTGCCACACTTGAGCACGGCTTCCCACGCGCATTACTGGTACCATCACGAGTTTTGCTGTTTATATATTTATCTTTTATCTGTACAAGAAGATATTTCTTCTAGACAATACCTTCTAGACAACACAGTGACGAATGGCCAAGTCTCACTAGCGTCAGTTGATGCACATGAACGATGAGTCGTCAGAGTCAAGACTATCCTCGGTCTCCGTCGTCTCAATGTCCGATTCGAGTTCCGAAGAGACGTGCTCCTCGTCACTCTCAGGCTCGAGCGATATGTCATCGTCCGATGAGGTTGGTGGAGGAATATATGACGGGTCTTCATCACTGTCTTGGTCTGCCCAATGACCCTCGCTGATCGGGGGGGAGATTGTCGGGACCTTGAGTTTTCTCTTGGAACGTCTGACTTCTGGGCGGTGGACAATATCCATGGTTACATGTGCTAGAAGAACAACAATTTGATTTCTGAAAACAAACGCAACTCAGTCAATCTCTTCAATTGTGATTGTCCCGCTTGGTCTTTTTTGCCCCTTTGGCTTTGTCATGAATGCAGTGTAAAGGTTCGTGGCATCGTCACTTACTTCGTCAGCCGCTATATTTGCGAGAACACTCCCTAAAATGATCGCGACCGCGGAGGCGCATAGAACGATCTTTTCAAACGTTGAAAGCATCGTTCGGTAGAGTTTCTTTTACAAATGGCACCAAGTGATACCCAGTCCGACTTCAAACTATAGGAAGAGAACTTGGGCCTGGCCGTGGGAAAAGGTGATCCAGCGGTAACCGACAATGAAGCATTTTATCACAATGTCCTTCCTCTTTTCTTTCAGTTTGATGTGAAGCGTCGGTCTCCGGATGTTTCTAAAGGTGAAGTGGCCGGAGGGTTGCATGTCGTGAGGGTGCAAAGCGAAACTGTACATATGGATGTTGTCGTCTTTGCACCTCGTTGATCTGTAGAAGGGCTCGACTAGGTTGTAGTACTTGGCCCCAAAGTCCTCGGTTCGATCCTGGTTATCGAAGCGCAGTGTCGCGGTTTCGATGATGTCGCTGTACGTGAAGTAGTTCTTATTCACCACATCGTTTGTCGAATAGGCCACAAACGTGATGAACTTGACCGGGTAGTTGATTTCTGACATGTCGATGCTTACCGTGTCGGTTGCGATGTATGTGTCCCCCAACGTACTCTGTACCTCTTTAAACGAGTACCCTTCAACATCCTGCACTGTTTCGATCAGGACGGGGTACGGTTTATTTACCAAACGCTCCCGCTCATAATTGGAGAGGAAAATGTAGTCCACAATCAAATTGCACTCGAGTTCGGTCACTTCCTGTGTCCCGGAGTACGTTGTGACACAGTTTGCGAAGGATTCAGTGTCGAACTCCATGGCCAGCGTTGACCCATGAAACGAACCGAGCAGGGGGAGGTACACCTGCCGCTGCCCATGGCGCTTGCAGTGGAACTGCTTGAGTGGAACCAAAATGGTATGCGCTTGTGATAAGCGGAGTTCGCTTGTGCCGATCATATTCACCATTCCGCTCCGAATGCTCTCCGGAAGGAAGAGGTTGTCGTAAATGTCGTAGTACAGTCGCTCGGACGACTCCAGCTCAACGTCATTGAGGAACAATCTCAGCTTCTTCAGGAGGACATAGCCGATGGACTCCTTCCAATAGTCGTTGATCCCCGCATCGCTCAATGCGGGAAGTTTGATCTCCAGAGTCACACTTGAGAGCATATCCCCCCGTCTCTCCAGTGTGATTCTATTCGTGCGGCCGAGTTTGAACTCTCGAAAGGGTTCCTCTTTCTGTTCAATAGCCCCCTGCGTTGATTTCACGAAGACATCTTTGGTGAAGGGGTTGGAGCCTCCACCGGATAAGTCATACATTAGTTCATCCTGAGGGCCGAGGGCATGAAGTTGGAGAACTGATCCTGTACCCGGCTTGGACTCGGCTGTTGCCATGGTGGTTCCTTAGAAGTGTCAGGAATATTTTCATACCAATATTCACAAGTGCCTTGATTCCCGATGCACACCTCGAGAATACACACACTGATCTGGTCGGTTCTCCTGTCAATGTGCATCTCTGCAGTCTTCTTGACGGTGATTCAGAGACGGCACATTGCTGCGTGCAAACTGTGGGGGGTGCCACCGTTTGATGTCCACTTTATCAACATGGACCGAGCAACTGACCGCCTTGGCGCGTGGATGCGGCGATACAAGGCCACCGACCTCTACGGTGAACATTCGCCAATTAGATTCGAGGCAGTTGACGGGAAACGAGTCAACATTTCAAAGCACGTGACCACAAAGGCCCTTCGCCAGATCCTGCAGAGTGAGCGCCGGCAGTACAGGACATTACACTACGAACTGACACGCGGTGCAGTCGGGTGTTTCCTCTCGCACAGGGGCGTATGGGAACGACTTCTCGAGAGCGATTCCCCGGCAGCTCTAGTATTCGAGGATGACAGCATCATCGCTGACGACATTGGCCATGTTTTAGACAACATCCTCATTCCAGAAAACACCGATATCTTGCTCCTGGGCTACTTCTGCAACAAGTGCAAGAGAACATCGTGTGGCGTGGCACGTGTCCGGAAGTTCTTCGGATTGCACGGGTACCTCATCACTCGGGTCGGGGCGGAAAAGATCCTCAAACAGCCCGAAATGTATACGATTGGAAAGCAGGTTGATGCCCTCCTCGGCGAGTTTGCACGGAAAGGAGTGATCAATATCTACGCAACGACGAAACAGCATGTGGTCCAGGATACGGGGTTCAAGACATCTATCCAGATGACGCTGCGGGAACAGAAAGGGATCAACCCTTGGGACGAACGACTGTAATCGACCGACTGTTGCCACAAACAATTCAAAGGTACAGCATTTGAATTGTGTAAGAAACACTATCTCTATGCGCTTGCATCACTCGGTGGCGAGGATGATGGCAAAAATGCCAAAGGCGATCAGGATGAGTTCGTCGAGCGAGAGGGAGAACGTCTCGTTACGGTGGGACTTGTCGGATCTCTGAACCGGGTGGGCAAGGGCTTGGATATCCCGAACCATGTATGGATCGAGAACTTTTAAGAGTCCGCGCACGCCCTGGCTGTCGTAGACGTCCTCGAGGTACCGATGACATGCGTCCTCAATAACCGGGGTCACCTTCTCAACGACTTCTTCCCTGGGCTTGTACGGATTCTCGATCGTCGCGGAGATTCCTCTCGGACTCCACACTTCGTCCAGGGGCGCAAATTTGAGGGATTCGAACATCCTTACTCTTACTTACTTCTCACGAGATAATAAAAATAACTCACAAATTCAACACGTTTTTCGTCGCTCCACCCCTGCCACCACCCCTGCCGCGTCCGCGTCCGCGTCCGCGTCCTACCGGGACGGTGGACACGCGGATACTCCCCCCCTTTGTGGTGTCCGAGTCCGTCTCGGATGCGGACGATGACCCACCAGAGTCGCTTGAGGTATCTGACCCGGAGTCTGATACAATATCTGAGAGCCTGTCCGACTCGGAATCGTCGCGTGATCGCTTGCGTCCACCGACCTTGGCACTCATTGTGGGTGGGCCCATGGGTTCAAAGACTGGTGGCGCACCGCCCGGGAACAAACTCTCCTCGGACATGATTGGCGGGGCAGCCGGTTGCGGTGGACCGTCCTGACCGAAGAGGTTTCCGATGGTGGTGCCCGGTCCCTTCATCGGTCTCCTCGTGAACTCGCCCGGTGGTCTGGACACACCGGCGTTCGTATTGGTGGCCGGTGCCGGCGCGGTTTGGGGTGGACCGCCTGCACCAGCGGCAGGGGCTTGACGCGGGGGTGGTGGCTTGCCTACTCCGCCACCCATCATGGCGCCGAGCATGCTCCCTAAATCCAGCCCCCCTGGCGCACCGGGGTTGGCGGCACTGGCCGCCACGCGCTTACTCATGGTTTTCGTCAAATTGAACCAGAACATTGACCCCGCCAGCGCAAAGATCAAGCGGACCTCCGGTCCTACCTTAAGGCTACTGCGGTACTTGTAGAACAATTCTGTGAAGATCGTGTCGTAGTCGCTGATTCCCGACGCCACGTTCTCCGACCATCCCTCCAAGTCTTCGCCGAAGGGGGAGTACTTATTACTCATCCACTCAAGCGAACTGGTCAGGAGACAGACCATCTTTCGTTGAAACTTGATGGATGAATCAAGCGAAATCTCCTCTTCGACCCTGGCGACCGTCGAGCGCAACTCCCTGATATCACTGTTGATGGTCAGGGACGGGAGGGGCATGCCCGCTTTCTTCGCCCTGTGGAGTTTGAAGAGCAGGGCCGAGGATTCCTCGTCCAGTGTGTTGTAGCCCGGAGACGGTCTGAGGTAGTCTTCGACGTGCTCCGGCGCATACTCGGAGAGAGTCTTGGAATCGTCCATATCGTCATCATCGTCGCTATCCCCCTCGGAGAAGCCATCCTCGCTGTCGTCTCCGTCTTCTTCTTGTGTCCTGATATGTTGGGGATTGGCAAAGTCTTCGAGCGCCTGGTTCACCTCGCTGACCTTTGGAGGACGCTCTGCGTTGAGAACGGGTGGGGGTGGACGTGCGGGTGGTGGAGCCATCGGCGCCGACCTATTCGCTAGCGGCCTATAGTTCGGACCAGGTTTCTCAAGGGTGAAGCCGGGTGTCGATTTGTTCGCCCCCCCTCCCATATCGAGCGTCTTTTGTTCGCCACTGTGCTGCAATTCAATATCCATGGCCCTTTTTATGGTGATTTGATTTTAATTGTGTCGATTTCACGCGGAGCTCTAGTAGTTTGAGTTCAATCCCATTCCGGCAATGTTCTCCCCAATCGGTGTCATACTCAGGATGATGATGAACCATGAGAAGAAGATGTGCGTCGCCACAAGGGAACGGCCAAGGGAAGTCTTGGGTGTGATCTCCGTCATGACAGTTGTCTGACTTAAGAGCGTAAAGTAGGAGATCAGCGAGAGACTTGCTGGGGCATCCCCCTCTACGTGGAAGTGTTTGTTAAAGTCTATCACGAACAGATATATCAACGCAAAGATGACGAAGAGGCCGATGTGGTAGGCCATAAGACTCTGCAAAAACTTGTTCGAGAGCACAAGCCGTGCGTCTCGCATGATTCGCTCGTCATTCATGGAACCTCACAGCTCTTTGAATGAGGCAAGGTTTTATTTGCAAATCCTCGGTGTCGCGAACATTTCCGTTTTTCGAGCGTAGGCGAGACACAGATCGCTCCACTTTTCAGCAGGGCATCGACCTATTTGGTAAATGATTCGCGAGTTCTGGAGGAGCGTTGATTCAAAGACTGGTCGCTTGTTCATTTTTATCAACTCCTCAAACGTGACCCACTGTACGCTCTTCTTCTCGACATGAATTCGACCGACCCCGCGGCTTCTCAAGTACTGAATACTTCGCCTGACGTTGCGCGGCAACGTTGGGTCCCAAGGAATCTCTGTGATGAACATATGGTATATGTTCTTGTTCTGTGTACTCCCCTCGACCAGGATAGAGGTACTGGGCTCGAGTCGGGCCCTAATCTCGTTGTAGCCAATGGATAGGCCCAACGTCTCCTCATAAAACTCTCGACTCGCTGTCACGAGTGAGATGGACCGGTCAACCTTCTTCTCAGCCTTGCCCCCAAAGTCGGCAAAGCCTGTTCCCCTGATATCGTCACCCACCAGAAAGAATACCTTTCCCTTATGAAAGGCAATTGGGAGGATACCTGCAGCGTAAGGCTCCTGGAGGTACATGACGTAGCTTAACGAGTCCGTTGACGAGTCCATGGTGATGAAGATCAGTGAAGCAATGGGTATCACAAGCGTGTCGCCTGTGATACACATTGAAAAGCTTTTCGTCCTTTTTTCGCAACTTGGGTTAACCGATGCGTGCGACAATCACGCGTTTGGTGTACAGGTCCACACTGAGCGTCACGCGGTCGCGTCGCACCTCGAGACCGAGCGGATCGGTATGTGGCACCACCCGGACAGTGACGCCAGGGTAGGTCGTTGTGATGACGTGGGTCGCGTCCTCGATCCGGCGCCCCTCCATGCCAGGGATGATGGCGCCAGGGACCAATTCCCACCGCCTTGGGTCGTATCTAAATTCCATGAGCGGGACGCGCGGGTAGAGCACGGTCATGCCACCGACCCGAATGTTTTTGAGGTCAATTTCATCGTCGTCGGGAGCCTTGGGTGCTGCCGTGGTCGCCGGGGGCAAGGTTGCTTGGGCTATCGCCATGGCTTCCATTTCCTGTTGCTGCCGGTCTTCCAGTTCCTGTTGCTGGACCCTCGATTTCACTAGAAAATGGATACAGAGGACCAGGAGACAACAGAAAATGGACGCGAGTCCAACGGCAACTGGCCTGGTAAGTTTCATCTCTTTTCTATGGCAGCGATTATAATTTCCGGTGTTTGGAGGTTGCTGTATTGCCAACGTTGTTCGTGGACGTGCCGGTTGACAGATTGGAGGATACGCGGTTCTTCAACTGTTTGATGACGTTATTGACCGTCTCTGCAGTTTGGGCATTCACGCTGGTCACGGTCAATCGTTTCACCTTATCCCTCCGGCACGTCTTATTGGTGACCGTGCACGGTTCGTAATCGGGCCTCTTCTTGACGCAGAAGGTGGTGCAAAAGGTGCTATAATTGAGCACGCCATAGTCGAAGGTGGCCTTGCGGGGGTCTTTGATGATTTTGTTGGCGCTGTCAACCAACGTTGGAGCATAGGCTGCACCTCTCTTGTGAGACCACACATTGGCGCCTTTGACGTAGACGGATGTCCCGGTCGCGTAGGTTGCCTTCTGCTCCACATTGGAGACAGGGACACTGAACTTTTTGGCGATGGATGCGCGTGTATCCCCACGCTCGGCAACATACACGATATCCTTATGGAGCAGAAGGTAATGGTAGTCCATCTCTGGACTGAGGATGAGGGCTATCTTGTAGTACCCCCGCTTGCATGTGACGTGCACCTTTTCCTCATACCCGCCAACAAACGCCAGGTCGTCGAGGGTCCGTTGTCTCACGCCCGCACACGACGTCAACCCGAACGACTTCTTTGTTGAGAGATCTCCGGGTTGCAACTTGTAATATGGCCCATCACCCCGCCCGAGTTGGAGGGCATATGCGTAGCAATTCGACCTTGGGATCCCCTCGGGTCTGGAGAAGACGTTCCGCTTGCACACCGGTGAGGAGGTGGTGGCCACTATCTTGTCTTGGGATTTTCCCGCGTTTTTGGTTCCCATGTGCTTTTCTACGGGCAATATAATTGTCATCGCAGCCACACAAGATATTCTCTACAAACCTTTGAGGTTCGGTATATGTTCGCGAAATGTTCGCTCCGCAAATGTTCGTTGCTCACGTATACGCTCTACACTGTAGATGGCCGCACCTGGGGAGAAGCAACGGGACACGGCACGAGAGTTTTTGCGGAAACATCTCTTTGCCGACCAGTCCGACGGCGGACAAGCAAACTCGACGCGGTTGGAACGGTCTATATACAACGAGGTACTGCGCAAGGCGCGGGAAGATAAGGTCCCGCTCACGTGGGAATTTGCTGGCTTTCGGGATCGGTATATCCAGAAAGTCATGTCTATCAAGTTCAACCTCCTGCACCCAAACAACCCAAGGCTATTTGAGCGCCTCAAGCGGGGGGAGATCTCGTACCTCTGGCTCGCTTCCGCCATGCCGTACGATATGTTTCCAGAACTGTGGGTACCCGTCATGGAGGAGGTTGCGATGAAAGCCCTACGTCGCGAGAGTAGAAATTCCGGGAAAAAGGTGGAGGGTGCCTTCCAGTGCCGGAAGTGCAAATCAAAGTGTACGGAATATTATCAACTCCAGACGAGATCAGCCGATGAGCCTATGACCACCTTTGTGACCTGCCTCGACTGCGAGAACCGTTGGAAATGCTGAGAGACCCGAGTCCCCACTGATAATATTTTGTAAGTTTAGTTCAGACACCCCCAATTCTTTCGCAACCATGAATCCAATGATGATGATGATGATGATGATGGTGATGGGGGCGGGAGGGCTTTTCCTCCTGTGCTCTGTTGGATTTGTCTTGATGAACTCAAACGGTGGTGGTGGTGAGACCACGAACCCGCCATCGGTCGAGACAGCCGATACGCAGGAGAACTGTTACGTCACCGCCCATAAGGCATGCGATGGGAAGAAGGGGAAGAGTCGTGACTGGTGTATCGGAGACCAGAGGAAGAAGTGTATTGCCAAGGGGGGCGCATGGGATGCAACCAACGGCAAAGATGATCTCAACAAGGCACGCGCCACCATTCTTCAGGACTGGGACGGTGCGGAGGTGGAGGTCCCCGGAGCCGCACAGGCGGATACGAACCAGAATTGCGTGTACTTCTACGACAGCGAAGATTGGAGTAAAAGCGGCAAAGTCCCTGAGAACAGAGGCGAGTGGTGCATTGACCGGGACGGAAGCATGAACGCCCCGCTGGCCATTTGGAACCTGAAGAACAAGACCGGGAACAAAGCCGACAAGACCTATGGCTTCAACGACATCATGGACTTTGCACGCATCGGTCGCAACGTCAAGCTGACGGTGTATAACGACTTTAACAATGGGAAGGGCTTATATGAGAACGTGTATTATGGCAATGCGTCCGGAAAGGAGGGAAAACTTATCCTTATCGGCAGGGGGCGGAACACTGTCTCCGGCTTCCAGGTTCAGAACCGTTAGTACAAGGTGATTCTCGCTTCGGAGTCGACTGCCACGTACTCTCTCCAAATGAGGTGCTTGATATTCATCCCGTGTAACAAGCGGTACACGAGATCCGAGACTTCGGCCGCCCGGACACAGGATCTCACCCCTGCCGGGGCGGGGTCGTAGCGGACCAAGTAGGTCTTGAACCCAGACTCGCGCAGGTGCGTCATAATGACATCCTCCCGTCGCGCCTCCTTGACTCGATCATACGACTCGTGCCTGTTCTCGTCACACTCCACGACGACCGCCACGCCCCCCTGCTTAAACACAAAGTCGGGCCTGTACCACGAGCCGCTTAGGGTCTTATTGTGTGAGACGAGGGGCAAGTTTCTCGACTGGAAGAATCGGAGTGCAATGCGTTCGTACTTTGACATTGACACGTGCACGAATCATTTGAGTCCCCCGCCAAAACAAAACGAGACCTTTTCATGCACGTCATCGCTGGCGAAATATCAGAGTTTACCCATGCGTTGTAGTGTCGACACTGTCCTGTCAAAATCAATTTGCCGTTGCCGTTTCGATTTCCCCTTGTTCTGGTTCGGGGTCAGTCCGAGACGTGTGCTGACGGCGCGGAGTCCGCTCTCCGGGTGGGTACTCGACATATTCGTCAGCTTTGCCTTCTTCAGGACTTCTTGTTGCATGTTGCGGTTTAAACCGTACGCATTCAGAACGTTGCGCTTGGCCGCGCGTCTCTGGATTCGGTCTGTTGAGTCAGCGAGGTACTTGTATGTCCGTGACTCGCGTACTGTATTCAGCATGGGTCCACGCTTTCCCGCCAAGTTTTTCTCCAATACGGTAATCTCCAATAGATCAAGTGCCGTTTGTCCTTGTCTGTTCTTTATGAACGGATTTGCTGAATACTCGTCAATCAGCGTTGCGAACAGCTGCTTGTGCGCTTTATCCAGGTATTCCGTTTCGTTTCGACGACGGAACGATAACGACTGCTCAAGAAGATCGCTCCCGGCAATGGTGTGGAGAATGGTGTTGCCATCCTCATCTCGTTCGTTCGGGTCGGCGCCGGCGTCCAGTAAGATACGGAAATATTCAAGGTGTGCGGCAAGGCTGGACGTCCTTAACCTTATGCTGTTGACCGTCGCTTGCAAGTTGTAAACCCGATACAGTGACTTCAACGCACCCCCTAAGAGTGATTTCGGGCGCGGTTTCCCGGCGAGGATCCTGACGACAAACTCTGAAAATAGCTCTTTCTTTATTCTCCATGAGATACCTGCTGGAACGTCTGCAGGTGTAATGGCACGCGAGATAGGCATTGGCCTTGCAGGAAACAGGCGCAGGTCTCTCATGACTCGGATGGAGAGGTCCATGTTGTTCTTATCAAGGTAATGCACGGTTACCTTATCCAGTACGTAATCGCGTCTCTCGAGGATTCTATCCAATGCGTTGTTTCCATACTCGTCAGTGACAGTGACTCCACGTCTCCGAAACAACAACAGCAATTCCACGATATTATCTGCCGTTACGTTTGAAGCAGTATAGCTGGATGCTAGCGTTTCCACCATGTCTTGGGACCCAGGGTCGGAGACAAGGAGGTTGTTGAGAGCGTGGCCCCGTTTCGAAGCGTTGGGGTTCGCACCAAGTTCTAATAGAAGTTTGACAGCCTGGGGGTTGACGTGTCTAACTGCACAGTCCAGCAAAGTGGTGGGGAAGCTTAAGCGACGATCGTGACCTGACCGAACGGAAGAACCAGAAAAATCAGTGTTGAACCTTGCATTGATATCATGATACTTCAGGAAAGACTTGATCACGAGTTCGATAAACTTCATATTTCGCGATCGGAAGAGGTACGAGAGCATCGGGCCCGTTGGGTCTGCACCGCGTTGCAACAAGCCTGTTAGACGCTCGATCCGCGCATGGTCGATGTTCTTTCCGGCGAACGGAAATTTCAACACGAAGTGTTTGGTGGTGATACTATCTCGAAACGCCTTGGTCAGTGCCGAACGATACACGTTCAAGCCGTATGTCTCGCGAATGTCATTCGCTTTATTCCCATGCATCGAACGAGCTGCCATTTCGATTTGTTTTCTCTTGGCGTAGCCTTTGAGGTGGTTTCGGTATTGCGACGAGTTCATTTTGCTTGTATTGGTGTTCGACCTGTAACCGGTGATTGCGTCGTTGATGTTGCTGATGTTGGTATTCGACCCAGTCGTGCGTGACGAGCTCGGTCTCCTGACATTCGAATTGGATTGCATTTGGTATAAAATGACAATAATAAAAATGAGTCAAGTGTACCGAAGTATACGATCGGAAGCTGATCCGGAAGCTGATCCAGAAGCTGGCCCGGAAGCTGGCCCGGAAGCTGGGCTTGGAGAATCTGTATAAAAGGCCGT
>Ga0222714_10000499_pt1 | contig 44711 bp, 51 predicted proteins | sample C33_3DmetaG_FD_165048 | JGI IMG/M metagenome (GOLD analysis project Ga0222714, IMG submission 165048) | Estuarine water microbial communities from San Francisco Bay, California, United States - C33_3D | ecosystem: Environmental > Aquatic > Marine > Unclassified | place: USA: California...
AAGCGAAGCAAAAGTAAGCGAAGCAAAAGTAAGCGAAGCAAAAGTAAGCGAAGCAAAAGTAAGCGAAGCAAAAGTAAGCGAAGCAAAAGTAAGCGAAGCAAAAGTAAGCGCAGGAAAATCTATAATAAGAAATATTAATAATTTATAATTACCTTTTTACACTATAAAATATACACTATAAAATATGGACAATCAAAGAGATAAAATAATATAAAATAATATAATATTATTTTATATAAATAATGGAAGTAGATAAATTACTTATTGTAGCACACCCAGATGATGAAGTTCTTTGGGGGGGTATGAATTTATTACTACAACCCGGGTGGTTTGTTATATGCTCTACTCATTTAAATGATCCTATAAGGTCACGCGAATTTTTTAATACCATGTCTTATTGTAATGTTACTAGATACATTATGTTTGATGTTAAAGATGAATATACTGAAAATCCTAAAGTAGCAGATAAATTATATGACGGAAGTCTATTTGATAAATTTATAAAAAAATTATCTACAAAATCGTGGAATGTAGTTTTAACTCATAATGAAACTGGAGAATATGGTCACGAACATCATAGCAAAGTTCACAGATTAGTAAAAAAATATTTTAAAAAACCAAAATTTTTTGATTTAGGTCCAAAATTATCAGCTACTGAAATTGAACTTAAAAGAAAAACATTATCATTTTATAAAAAAACCCAAACCATTGCTAAAATCATTTTTAATAAAAAGAGTGATTCATTAAAGTTAATAGAGCGTCAATATTTTTTTAATGAAAAAAAATATTTAGAACCAAATAATGAAATACAAAAAATAATTCATCAAATATGGTTTGGGAAACCGCTGGATAAAAAATCATTAAGATTTAATTTAATGAAAAAGGTAAAAACATTAGCGGTAAAAAATGGTTATGAATATAAATGTTGGACCGATAAAGATTTAATTTATGAGAATTTTCCTCTTACATGGGAATTTATTAAATTATCTATTGAAAAGGGCAAAGAATTAGAACAATCAAGATTCGCACAAGTTGCCGATTTAGCTAGGTTAGAAATTTTACATAGATTTGGTGGTATTTATTTGGATTCTTTATTTGAAATTTCTAAAGAATTATTAAAATTTATAAATGAAAATAATAAGAGTGAATTAATTGTTGCGAATGAAGACCCTTGCGACTTAGATTGTAAGGGTAATAAAAATAAAAAATATTTGTCTAATGCCTTTTTTGCGGCGAGACCTGGTTGTGTAATTTTAAAAAGACTTTTGAATTATGATGCCTTAGCCGATATTGATTTTGATAGTGTATATATTAATCGAACAACAGGTCCTTATTATTTCAGGTCAGGAATTAAAGACAAAGATGATGTTCTAGTTATACCTACTGAAAAAATATATCCTTTTATGGTGAATGATTCTGAATATAGAAAAGCGACGCCCAATGAATGCATTAAATCTGATAATAAAATACTACATAATTGTCTAAATAAAAAATATCCTAGTTCTTTAGCATTATATCATTCAGGTTTTGGAGGTTCATGGAGTTGGTAATAAAATTGTTCATTAATATAAAGATAATTTAAAACTATAGCAAAGAGTTATTATCTCATTATAATAATAATATTTATTATTATTATTATAATGAGATAATAACTATAGAATAAAAATAACTATATAATAAAATAATAAATATATATTTTAATATGAAAACTTCAGACATTACATTATCAATATTTATAATACTAATTTTTATATTTCTTTATATATTTAATGTATTATCTGTAGGAATACAGAAGATTAAAGATGATTGGCCTGAGTATAGATGTAATCCGATAGTCATGCCTTTCGCGAGTGTTTTTGGTTATGATCCAATAAGTAATTTTAGTTTTTGCATTCATAATATGATGTCTAGTTATATGGGTTATTTGATGCAACCCATTAAATACAGCTTTAGCGTTCTTGGAAATATATCAAAAGATATTAATGATGCTTTAACCGGAGTTAGGGCATTTTTTAATAATATAAGAAATTTTATAACAAATATAATACAAACTGTATTTGGGGTATTTTTAAATATTCTTATTGAATTTCAGCGTGTTACTATAAATATTAAAGATATGTTCGCAAAATTAATCGGTGTATTGGCTACATTAATGTATACATTAGAAGGTACAGTGTATACGATGGAAAGCGGTTGGAATGGTCCGCCTGGTCAATTAGTGAGGGCATTGTGTTTTCATCCAGATACAAAAGTAGAACTAAAAGATGGAAGTTTATATGCGATGAAAGATTTGCCTTTGAATTCTATACTTAAGACAGGGACAAAAGTATGTGCTGTTATGAATATAAGTAATATTACAGAAAAAGGCGAATTTATTGAAAAATTATATTCCATAGATGGAGGAGTGAATAATGAAAAAATATTAGTTTCTGGTAGTCATCTTATATATAATAATGAAATAAAACAATTTGTCCATGTAGAAGATTTAAGCAATGTTATTATTTCAGATATAAATAGTCCAAATTTTGCGTGTTTAATAACATCGGACCATATTATTCCTATTGGAAAACATATATTCCATGATTGGGAAGATAATAATGGGTCAGAGGCGAAAAAACTTATTTAATAATATATATATATACATACATGGAAACTATCTTTACAAAAGTGAATAATTTATACAATAAAAAAGGATTTCTTGAAAAGTATGGCACTGATGTATGGATAAGTGTTATTATATTTTTAATATTTTTTATAGCAACGAGTTATTATCATGTATTTAATAATATACAACCGATAATATCAGATTGGGATAATCAGAAATGTAATCCTTCCGTGATACCCTTTGCTGGATTAATAAATAAACCTCAAGGTATGAGCGCGTTTGAATTTACGGGAAATAATTTTACTGGATGTATACAAACAATATTGAAAACTGTCGCGGCCGATGCATTCAAACCAGTGTACTATATAATGAACGCATTTACTGATATGTTTAATGATCTATCCAAAGTATTAGATGGTGTAAGAGCAATGTTTAATAAAATAAGAATAAGCATTAAAATATTTTCAGAAGATGTTATGAGTAGAATATTAAATATAACAATGCCTATATTTCAATTTGTAATTAATATGAAAGATATGCTTGCGAAAACAAATGGTGTATTAGGTGGAACAGTATTTACTTTATTTAGCGTTTATTATACGTTAAAATCTTCTATCGGCGCTGCGATTGATTTTATAGTAACTATTTTATACATTTTAGCCGGAACGATTGCGGGATTATTAATTGTTGCGGCTATTCCAATCATAGGCATTCCTGCTGAAATTGCTGTTATTCCATTATTGGCAGTCTTTATGGCGATTTTAATACCAACTATTATGGTTCAAGGCGCGGCGTATGAAGTATTAGATATGTCTCCTCAGATACTTCCTGGCGTTCCTGGTTGTTTTTCTAAAAATACAAAAATATCTAAATTTGATAATGAAGATAAAGAATATAGGAATGTTAATATTTCTAATATAGAAGTTGGAGATAAATTAGAAGATGATACACATGTAACTGGTGTTATTAAATTTTCCTCAGATAAACAAGATATATATAATTTATATAATGTAATTGTAACCGGAGAACATCGGGTTTTACATAACACCCTGGGCTGGATAAAAGTAAAAAATCACCCAGATAGTATACCGATAAATGATTTTAAAGAACCTTTTGTATATTGTTTAATAACTAATTCTAAAACATTTAAAATAGGAGACATTGTATATTCGGATTGGGATGATATAGACGATAATGTTATGAGTGATATAAAAACGAATTGTAATTGTATACCAGAACCAGAAAACTTTAAAAAAGAGGATATACATTATTATTTAGATAATGGATTGCATGGAGATACGCAAATATATCTGGAAAATTACAATAGTATAAATTTAGAAAATATTCAGGTAAATGATGTGTTGATTGGGGGTGTAAAAGTATTGGGTAAGGTTAAAATAGATGCGGTTAATACAAGCGGTGTATATAAATTTAACAAAATAAATAAATATAATTCTATAAGTTGTGAATTAACCGGTTCTCCAAATATAGAAATAGAAGACGATGATTTAGGAATTTATAATAAAATTCTAATATCATCGCCAATAATAGAAAATGTTTCTTTTTTATATCAATTAATAACTGATACAGGATATTTTTATATTAGTGGGTTGAAAATTAAAGATTATAATTATGGAATTGATAAATACATTGTATATTAATTTATATTATAATATTATAAATATGGAGTTTAGTATTTATGGTTATAAATTTAGATTAGAATTGGTTATATTGTGTATGCTTCTTGGAGGATTTATCGGCGTAAACATGTTCTGTTCTTGCGCTGGAGGTGTTAAAGGCGCGGTAAATGTGGTCGGCTCTACCATTAAGACAACAATGGATGTCGGCACAAAAGCAACTTCTACCGTTATTGATAAAAGTTTAGACACTATTAACAATTTATAAATTACTTAATTAGTTAATTAGTTAATTTATAAATTATATAAATAATAACAATAAAATATTATTTTTATCTAATTTATAATTATAAGAAGATGGAGATAAATATTATGGGATATAAAATGAGATTAGAACTAATTATTTTAAGTATGCTTATTGGAGGATTTATAGGAATGAACACGTTTTGTTCTTGTATGGGAGGTGTTAAAGAAACATTTACTCTTTTAGGTGCTGAACTTGATTATCAAATGGGTGATGGGGTAAAAAGTAGTTGGGAAAAGAAGACTTCTACTCATGATTATTCGTCAGGTATGTATCAATCACTTGAAAATAATACAGGCGGAGCAGTTCCTTTACCTGATTCCGAAATGATTATGTTTGCTGAAAATAAATATGCTCCGGAATGTTGTCCTTCGGTTTACTCTAATTCATCTGGATGTGTTTGCGCAACACCTGAACAAATGAAATATTTAAATCAACGAGGAGGAAATCGTACTTTAACTAGTGAGTATTAATCTATATGATCATTAAATATATAAGTATTAATTTATATAAGCATTAAATATATAAGCATTAAATATATAATAAATTAATAAATTATTATATATATATATATAATTATAATATAATGGGCAATGCTCTATCTAATTCGAACGTGGATAAAACTAATAAAAAATCATTATCCCAAATAATAGATTATGTTGCGACAAATTATATTCTTACGCAAAATTTTAAAGATATGGAAAAATTAACAGATACAGAATATTGTAATAATTTAGTAATACTTACATCTAAAATAGTTGACCAAAAATTAAGTAATCTAGAGATTAGTTATTTAACCCAGCGATTAAAGGGAAAATCTGAAATAAATGAAATGGCTTCGGATAAATTGATATACTTTAAAAAAGATGAAATTGATAGTTTTGATGTTCAAAATGTTCAAAACGCAACACAAAAAAGAAGAATGTGCATTGGTATAGCAAAATTTTATGTAAAGGTTGCTCAGGTGTTTTCGGCAATTGTTACAACCGTCAATCCTACATATAAATTTAAAGATATCTCTGGAAATACTCAAGAAGTTGACTTAACACAAAAAGAAAATATTCCAGATGAAGCAAGAGCAAGTATTCAGAGAATTAATATATGTAGTCAGAGAATAAATGCCTTAATAAATGGACAAAGTTTTAATCCTAACCAAAAAGAACCAGTGAAAATTAATCCAAATTTTTGTGAAATAAATTCTGATAGTAAAACAGGAAAATCACGTAATTTATATTCAGAACCCGGTATGCCTGAACTTGAAAAATTATATTTTGATAAATATGATTATGACCATGGTGGATTTGTTGGAATGACTGAGAAAATGCGAAAAACTGTCTATGAAAAAGATGTTGAAACTTTATATAAAGCATTCACCGGCAACGATAAAATACCATTGGATGCTAAGGGCGAAAAAACAATTAAAACCTTTACACAAATACCTTTGAGAAACTATAAAAATAGTGAAGGATGTAGTCCTGGCGGTAAATATACTAAAGCTTATGAAGGTTCAATAAAAGAAAAATTATTTTATGAATACGCCAGTCATATTAATGGTATGATGAATAATGTAAATAATAATCAATCAAAATTGCTCGCAATAATAGATCGATTATTTTCTTTTAATATTAATCCTTTAACAAAAAAAAAAGAAATTGTGGTTAAGGCAAGTCTTACTGAGAAAAAGCTTGAAGATATTGTTGTAGAAACACGAACAATAATTCAAGATTTATATAAAAATTGTGAATTGGATTTTTTAAAGGGACTGAAAATATTTGAAGATATTATAAATAAAACTATAAAAGATACAACTTTAATACAAATTAAACAACTAGAAGAGAAAAGAGATGTTATTTTAACAGAAGGAGATTTAGATAAAATTAAAGAAGATAATCCTAACGATGCTACTGCGAATGTCACACCAGAACCTGCGAATGTTACACCAGAACCTGCGAATGTTACACCAGAACCTGCTAATGTTACACCAGAACCTGTTAATGCGAATGTTACGCCAGAGCCTGCGAATGTTACACCAGAACCTGCTAATGTTACACCAGAACCTGTTAGTGGACATATGAATGCTAGCTTACCAAAAACTTCGATTCCAGATAAAGCTGCTATAAAAACAATATCACCTCAAACTATAATAAAACCAACAGTATCGCAATCAGTATCGCCTAGTCCTGGTCTTAGTCTGAGTCCTACTCCATTTCCTAGATCATCAGTATCGCCTAGTCCTGGTCTTAGTCTGAGTCCTACTCCATTTCCTAGATCATCAGTATCGCCTAGTCCTGGTCTTAGTCTGAGCCCTACACCATTTCCTAGATCAGTTGTATCTAAAACGCCTGAATCAACTGAACCTCACACAACAATGCCAAAATCATCCTTATTATCGCCTCAACAACCATTAACATTAAAATCATTAGAAAAGTCTTCCTCAGACATACCTGGGACACCTCCTCCGGCCATTCCATTAATTAGAGTAAGTAGTGCAACAAACACTTTTCCTGTTTATTTGAAAGAATCGGGCGGAGATGGAAATTGTTTTTTTAATTCAATATATGATGCAGCAAATGAAGAAAAATTATTAGAAAGAATATATAATGCGTATAATACATCATCTAAACCAGTTGATAAAATATCATTTGTTAAATATATTCGCGACTTAGTCGCAAGAAAAATAAATCAGGATGATACTGGATTAAGAAACGTATATGAAATATTTGAACAATCTGATATAAAAAATAAAATTGAATTAGAAGAAGATACAGCATATATTCTTGATGATTTTCAACCATGGTTAATTGAATTATATAAAAATAGTAAAAATTTTGAGGAGTTTAAAACAAATGTTATTAATACTATAAGAAATTCAAGTAATTATATACAAGGGTTAGAACACGATATAACTAAAGATTTATTAGAATATGCAAGTATAGAACTTAAAAGTCATAAATTTGATAATACAAAGAGTAAAGACCCTGGTATAACAGAATTAAATAAACTTAATAATGATAATATACCAGTAATACATTTATTAAATGAAACTTTTCATAAAGGTCATTTTAAATATTTTTCATTTATAAAACCTGTTGAACCAACACAAACGCAAGCAGTAGCACAAATAGCGCCAGCACCGGCTGTTGCGGTATCAACTCCTAAGCCTTTAAATCCGCAAGTAACCAGGAACGCAGAAACCAAAAAATGGTGGCAAGGTTGGAAAGGAGGAAAGAAAACTAAACGTAAGCATAATAAATCTATTAAAAATATTAAACATAAAAAAACAAAGAGAAGAAATTAAAATTACATATAAACTTAGTAATAACAATAAACTTTAGTAATAATAAAATATTTTCTATTGTTATTTTATAATATGGTAAGTATTCCTAGAAGTTCCGCGAAACGTTCGTATAGAAAACGCGTAGGTAAATCTGGTTGCAGAGGAAAAACACCTGTTCAATGTAGACGCAGTAGAAAGTGTAAATATGTTTCAAAGGTTTCAGTTAAAACAAAGAAATTAAGCACGTATTGCCGAAAGTCGGCAAATACAAAAAGAAAGTAAATTTTTATTATTAAAATCAAGAATATAAAAAGAAAGTAAATTTTTATTATAAAAATAGTTTATAATGAAAAGTTTTATCTATTATTTTGATAAATTAACATCATGGTTAGACTTTTCTTGGTTAATAACTATACCAAAAAAAGAAACACATATTCAAGACGCAAGTTCGGCCCAAAATGATTCCCCACCTCCTTATATATATAGAGAACCTCTTTTAGAACCGTTATTAATGAATTAATATATTTAACTCTAAAAAAATTTCCTCTTAATGTCGGCTAAACTGGCTGATATAGTTTTCTTATTCCATAGCAACCAGCGAGACCATGCGCCGCTTGTAGAAATATCATTCCAACTTTCATTTTTGGCATGGCGTAGAAGATATCGTCTTTTTCTTTCTTCGTCGCCATGTTGTGTCATATCTTCATATCCTACGGCTCCAAATCTTACACGTTTTTCTCTACCCGTTTCTTTATTGCGGATAGTCGCAACCCATTTATGTTTTCCATCTGTATCTTTTTTCAATAAAACAAATTTATACGGCGAAGGCATTTATATATGAAGATAAATTATTTTACATATTTTATCACTTCAATTACAATTATATAACCCTAATATTTGAATATAATATTATAACGGTCTTTATTATCTAATTTTGTTCGCTTTCCTAAAAAATCAAAATATTTTTTTGATATATTATATTGTTCTGATTTTTTAGATTTTAATACTTCTAAACGAACTTTCATAATCATACCTACTTGCCATATACGTTTATGTGTATATTTTTTAGCCTTATACAATTTTTCAAGTTTATCAATTGTATTCTTAACATCTTCTACTGTTGTATATTTAATATGAATTGTGTCCTTTGGATTTTTATCTATATATACATCAAAAGATTTCTTTGGGTTGTTAGGATTATATAAAAATCTTTTTTTTGTTTTTGAATTATTTAACTCTTTTTTATATCTTCTTTGTTTTATTGTCTTCATACTATACTTAAAGAGAATACTAATAAATATTCAAATAAAAAATATCAAAATTTACTTTCTAGATTTAGTTTCTATATTTTTAAGTAAATCTTGATTATAAATAAGATTGCCTGAGGGTTTATAAGAATCAATTGATTTATAATCTTTATTGTTTTTCGGTTCTATTGAAATATTATTTCCTCTATGTAAAATAAGATTATTCGGATCATTTGACTCTTCGTCTCTCTGCTTAGAAGAGTCATTATCATTTTTAATTATTTCATTTCCATAACCATCCACCACTAACCCAGTTTTTTTCTTTATTTCTTGCCGAACATAAGACGGCACCCAGTGTTTCCAAGATATAAATAACATATTTGGGTGTGTATAGCGGACGACAAATCCATTTTCTTTTAATTTATCAATAATATAAGCAATACAGGCACCATTATCATATTTAGGCACACCAATAATCATTTCGGGGATTACGTACCAACAATACTGGTCTGTTGTCTGCTGTCTAGATATTGTTTTAATGCGCGTATGTATTCTATTTAATATTTTATTATAAACAGACAATGTATTAAGGTCTTGTTTTTTTTTCTTCTCATATAAATCATCTAAATTTAGTTTTGTATTTTCATCTTCCATATCGCCAAGTGTAAATATAGTATCCATAATTTACATTTAAAAAGAAAAAAAAGTTATTAAAAATACGTTATATAATTACATTAATGACCATAAAACATATTGTGATTAGCGGAGGCGGTCCAACGGGTTTATTGTCTTATGGCGCTTTACGTTGTCTAGCTAAAGAAAATTTTTGGAAATTAGCAGATATTACTAGTATTTATGGCTGTTCTATTGGCGCCTATATAGCAATTATAATTTCTTTAGATTATGAATGGGATTGGTTAGATGATTATTTTATAAAGCGACCTTGGAATAAAATAGCACCGATTAACGCCATGAGTTTTATTGAAATATTTGACGAAAAAGGCATTCTAGGAGAGAAAGTATTTGCTGATTCGCTTATACCATTATTAACTGCTAAAGATTTGGCCGATGATATAACATTTAAACAATTATATGAATATAATAAAATAGATATACACATTTATGCGACCAATATTAATTCTTATTACTTAGAAAAGGTAGACCTCTCCCATACGACACATCCGGATTTGCCTATCATAAAAGCGTTAAGTATGAGCGCGGCCTATCCTTTTGCGTTTAAACCTGTCTGTTCAGATGAAGATTGTTTTATTGATGGTGGAATACTAAATAATTATCCGTTAAACGACTGTATTATACAAACAAAGTGTAATACAGACGAGATTTTAGCCTTAAAAAATATATGGATTCTGAATGATTCTAAAGTCAGCGAAAAATCTTCTATAATTGATTTTTTATTGATGATTATGAAAAAAATGCAAAGATCGATTGATACGGAAAGTAAACAAGAAGATGTAAAACATACTGTTAAATGCTCTATTGAAAATTTAGATGGATTTTCAAGTTGGCTTAAAGCGGTTTCTACCGAAGAAATGCGGAAAAAATTAATTGATAATGGTGAAACACAAGCAAAAGAATTTTTATTTAATATTATTTCATTTAAAGCGATGTCGTAAGAAACTGCATCAACGTATCTTTATCGGGCTTTGCGTCATATTCAATGACTTGATTTCCATTCACTAATTTAATTGTAGGATAACCCTGAACATTAAACTTGTCGGCCAGAGTAGTATCTTTATCACAATCCACTTCTAAAAAGTTTACAGTATAGCCCTTTATTTTTTTATTTCCAATTTCATCCTTGAAACTTCTCCAGACAGGCATTGATTTTTTACAATAAGGACACCATGTCGTATAAAAGAAATAAATGTCAACCGAAGTGTCTGAATCACCCCCAGCAGTAAATTCTTTATTTGGCACATAATCATTTTTAATTTTAGGAGAGACATAGAGTTTATAGGTATATACGGCGGCAACTATAAAAATAATCGCAACTACTAACATAATAATCATCTGTTTATATGAAAGTGAGCTACTCATTTTCTTTTTTAAACCCTCTAACATTATATATATACAATAGAATAAATATATAATGATTAACGAACGAATATATATATAATAAATATTAATTATTGAATCTATATAAATGATATTTATTATATTATTTAATTATGATATTCCGTTCAAAAAATGGACAACTGATTGAAGTTTTACGTTCGCAATTTAACAGTGATAAATCTTATTACAGTCATATTTTATCATTAAAAACAAATAATAATTATCCTAAATCTATATCAACCAGCAATAGACAAAATATTATCAATATTATCAATATTATTAATGGTTAAAAAAATAGAGTATATATCATGTAAACAACAAATAACAAAAGCATTACACATAAAATATAACTGAGTAAAGCATTATTTCTTACTTTAGTTAGATTTTCATTTATAAAAATATCAGGAATAGAATTAACCAAATTGTTTGTTTCTCTATAATTTATAAATAAAGCATAACAAAGAATAATTATACCAAATATTTTTAAGATTAATGTTTTTTTATTTCCTACTATATTATTTGAAGCAGATATAAATATTAAAAGAATAAGTGAAATACTTATTATCATACATGTAAATTTGGTATTTTCTGAAAAGGATTGTAAAGGACCCATAATATATATTATTGTAAATAATATTTTCTATTTATAGATTAAATGGTAAATAATAAAACCCGGAAAAGAATATTCAAAAAAAAAGATTATCTAAGTGGCGATGGAATGTTAACAAGTGTTTGGGGTCCGAGTATGTGGCATTTCCTACATATAATGTCTTTTAATTATCCTATTAACCCAATGCCGGAAGACAAAACTAATTATAGAAATTTTATTTTAAATTTACGTTATATATTGCCGTGTAAATACTGTAGACAAAATCTTACAACTAATTTAAAATCCAATCCATTAAATATGTGTGATATGAAAAATCGTGATACATTTTCTAGATTTATTTATAAATTACACGAAACTATTAATAAACTTCTTGGAAAAAAATCTGGACTTTCTTATTGTGATGTGAGGGAGCGATATGAACACTTCCGTTCTAGATGCACTGACGAAAAACCGAAAATATTAAATAGTAAAAAAACCATGAAGAAAAAAAAGGAAAAAGGATGCACTGAACCTTTATATGGGAAAAAATCAAAATGTATAATAAAAATCGTGCCTCAAGAAGAAAAATGTAAAACACTTCAAATTGATAAAAAATGTATTAAAACAAGAGATTAATCCTGGGTTATATTATATATATACAAAATTGATTAATGATTATTACAATACTAATCATTATCACTATACAATTAACCAGAAAATGACCAAAGGAATGGTATTATTCATCATATATATTATTTGCGTTATATACATGATGAATATATATGGCGTTAATGCAGTAAATCGGTTTTTATTTGATTTGGCATATACATCACCAAAACCGGTTGTTGTAAAGGTTGTAATAGAATAATAAAATAAACTAATAAGTCTATCTTGATTGTTTTTAGGCAGACCATTTAGGAAGACCATTTAGGTCTTCAACGGTTACCCATAAAAATAAAAATAATGATAAAAGAATATTAACTGATAGTATAAAAATACAAATTTTTTTTATTTCTTTAAAGGTTATTTTACTCATAATATTATATATAAACATAAAATATATATATAATATTTACATGCCATATATAATATTTACATGCCAAATTGACTAAAATCCGATAAAACCGGCACAGGTAAATATCTATTATCGGTGTTATTATAATTAGGGACTTTCTTACAATCAAACGCGGGCTCAGGGCAACGGGCACATGGCGGGCAGGGCGGTGGCGGTTCTTTGCTCGGGCAGGCGGAGATAGAAGGGCACATCGGGCAAACGGGCGGAATCACTTCCGATTTCAAAATATATAAATCTTCGTTTCCGGTTGGGATTTGAGAATAAGGAATGCCCAAGGAAGTGGATTTGGGTTTTTTGTGTGTGTAACTTTTAACCGGGTAATCAGTATGCGGAGAATCGGTTATTACCGTATCTCCCGCAGGACCGATATAAGATGACTCTTTCTTATGCTTATATTTATTAGAATTATAATCATAAATATCACTATTATCATCTGTATTTTTCTTATGTTTCTTAATGTTGGATGTTTCCTGTAAATCATTAACAAATTCTTGGGTAGACGAATTCTTTGTATGGGTCAGTTTATCGTTATCATTATTATCAATATTATTATTATTATCCTTATTCTTAAATCCTTCCGTTCGCATAAATACCCCTAAACTAGAACACAATAATAATGCCCCTAGTAGAATTATAAATAAATGTATGGCTTTTAATTTCATCGTATATAGATTATATATGGAAAAAATTTTAATATTAAATTATTATTATAAAAATTGATTAAAACTATATAATAAATAAATGATTATACTATTTAAAATGGAACCTACAAAAGAAAAGAAAGAACGAAAACCAAAAGTGCCATTAAATACTTGTTTTTGCGATGATCTTACACTTGAAATCGGTGTGGATGAAGCAGGGCGCGGTCCGATGATCGGGCGCGTCTATACTGCAGCAGTTATATTACCTAAAGACATTAATGCGTTTAATCATTCGCTGATGAAAGATAGTAAAAAATTTACTTCAGTAAAAAAAATACATGAAACCGCCGAATACATTAAGACAAATGCTATAGCATGGTGCGTGGGTTATTCAACAGAACAAGTCATTGATGAGATTAATATTCGGAATGCGACCCATCGCGCGATGCATGAAGCAATTCGTGGCGTGATTAATTCACTTACAAATGACCCACAACAATGCCATTTACTCGTAGATGGAAATGATTTTACACCATTTATAAGTGTTTCAAAAGAACACGGGTTTATTCAAGTCCCTTCTACCTGCATTGAATCAGGTGATAATAAATATTCATCAATTGCCGCAGCTTCTATTTTAGCCAAAGTCACTCGTGATACTTATATTGAAGAATTGTGTAAAGAAAATCCGATTTTAGATGAAAGATATGGTCTTTTAAAGAATAAAGGCTATGGCACAAAAAAACATATGGACGGCATTAAAGAACATGGTATCACTGAATTTCATCGGAAAACATTTGGGATATGTAAACAATTTTAACATATATGATAATTATGATAAATATATTAATAATTTATATATATAAATGAGTTGGAAAAAGAATAATGGAAGAGATAGAAGTCGTAATAACGCAATAGGATATTTTTAAATGAACCAAATAATGAACCTGGTCCTGCAGGTCCACCAGGAGCACAAGGAGAACCAGGAGCGCCAGGAGCACAAGGAGAACCCGGTCCGATTGCCTCTAACTGTTATAAATCAATTGGATTTGGTATGGCTAATGGAACTAGTGATGATGGTGGTTCCCTAGTGGTTAATATATCATATGATAATACAACCAATGTAAATGATAAATATGTTATAGTATCTGGAATTGTAAATTTAAGTATTTACGATTTAAATCAGCAGGGGAATAGTCAATTTCGTAATATTGAAACTGAGATTCGTGGAGCTAATGATAGTTTTCTTGACGGCAATACTTTTAACGGCATTACTGAGGATCAATGGGACAAGCAGGTGTTTATTGAAATGAAAACTATACCAATTAATTATAGCTGGAATGAGATTGATTCACAATTGTTATCCGTACCATTTAAACAATATATTAAGTTACCATTGTCATCATCGATATATAATATATCTTTTTTAATAGATGCAGGAGATGGACAAATCATATCCGATATTTATGGAAGTAGTACTATTTATTGCGAAATGATGTATATAACTTAATAAATTAATATAAAATTGATTCACTTTTCCGCTTGAACCAAATACTATATATCTCCTCAAAATGAAAGTTCTCGTATTTGATACTGAAACGACCGGATTACCGACCGAACGCAACGCTTCTATTAGTGACCTAAAAGTCTGGCCACATATCGTCCAATTGAGCTACATCTTATACGATGTAGATGAAAAAAAAATAATTAAATGTCAAGACCATATTATTAAAATTGATCCCGAAGTAGAAATTACCGAAGGCAGTATCGCCATTCACGGCATCACGCAGGTAACATGCCAACGAAAAGGTATTCCGATTAAAGAAGCGCTTGACGAATTTAACAAACATTTAGAAATGGCCGACCGAATTGTCGGACACAATGTTTCATTTGATAAGAAAATGGTGATGGTAGAATGTTTTCGGAATCAAATGAAGCAGCAATTTACAATTAATTCTGTCCGCAAATCTGAATGCTGCACAATGAAATATTTCACTGATGCGTGTGCGATTGAAAAGATCAGCAAAGAAGGAAGGCCATATTTTAAATTTCCGACACTTACTGAATTACACTACCATTTCTTCAAGGTCAATCCGAAAAGCATTCATGACGCGATGGCCGATGTGTTAATTTGTCTCCGATGTTATGCTTATGGATTACACAAGCAAGACATCACAAAAGAAGGATGTTCAAGGACAAAAGAATTGTATGGGCTGTATTGTTTGTAAAAATGAAATATGTAAAAATGAAATATGTAAAAATGAAATATGTAAAAATGAAATATGTAAAAATGAAATATGTAAAAATGAAATATGTAAAAATGAAATATGTAAAAAATTATCAATACGATTCTTCAATAATTCCTTCTTTAAATATAATAATTTCGGGTTTATTGTTACGATTAACGAGTGGCGGAGGGATACGTGGAGCAGGTACAAGCGGAGCAGATGCTGTATTTTTTCCCCAAGTGTTTTTTTCTTTTGGCCAACTAGCATAGATATTTTCCTTTTTTTTTGTGGATTCAGATAAATATGAAGAATATATGTTACTCATATTAATATATTATTTATATAATATATTTTCTCTAGGAAGAACACATCTCACAAATCTCTTCTTTTTCTGAAAGCAAATCTTCAGCATTCGCATTCGCATTAGCATTAGATACTGGCGCAATAGTAAACTGTTGTGGCTGATGCTTAGGTTTACGACGCAGATAATAAATGCCGGTTTTCAATCCGGCCTGCCATGAATAAAAATGCATGGAAGTTAAGGCTTTGTAATCCGGGTCTTCCATCCACAAATTCAAACTCTGGGATTGGCAAATAAATGCGCCTCTATCTGCCGCCATATCAATCACATGTTTCATCGGAATTTCCCATACAATTTTATACTTATCTTTCACCTTTTGCGGAATACATTCAATGTGCTGAATGCTGCCTTTATTCAAAATAATATTATCTTTAATTTCTTCATTCCATAACCCTAACGCACTAAGTTCATTCATAAGATATTTATTTGGAATAACAAAATCACCAGCTAAAGTTCGGCGACTATAAATATTACTTGTAAAAGGTTCAAAACATTCATTGTTTCCGAGAATTTGAGATGTAGATGCTGTCGGCATTGGTGCTAATAGCAAAGAATTGCGCAAACCATATTCCTGAATGCTTTCTTTTAATGCGTTCCAATCATATCGCCCATGTTTGGTTGGGTCTACATTCCACATGTCAAATTGGAGAATACCCTTGGAGGCTGGACTTCCTTCAAATGTACTATAGGACCCGAGATGATTATCTTGTAAATTATTTAATTCTTCTTTGATTGGTTCGTATAATGAAATTAGGCCTTTAATATAATCTGTTTCAAAACCTAAACCTCGCCTGTCACCTGCGTCAGTATCCCTCGTCATTCTACTTAATTTAATTTCTCTCATTCCTTCTAGACGTTCTTTTGAAATTTCATTAGAACGTTCTAGAGCAGCGTGATAAATGGTTTCAAATATATATTTATTAACCACTTTGGCTTCCTCGCTATGAAACGCGATGTCCATCAACGCAAAGGTGTCGGCTAAACCCTGAACCCCAATCCCAATTGGCCGATGCAGGATATTACTTGTTTTGGTTTTATCTGTCGGATAAAAGTTAATACTGATAATTTTATCTAGATTTGTCGTGACAATTTTAGTGACCTTGTGTAATTGTTCATAATCATATGACTTATCGGGTAACACAAATTTGTTTAGAGCAATGCTTGCCAGATTACAAACTGCGGTTTGGTCTTTATCACTATATTCAATGATTTCTGTACATAAATTGCTTGATTTAATCACACCAATATTTTTCTGATTGCTTTTTTCATTCGCATGATCTTTATAAAGTAAATAGGGTGTGCCAGTTTCCATTTGACTGTCTAAAATTTTAAACCATAAATCACGCGCTTTCACGACTTTTAAGGCCTTGCCATCCCCCATATACTTATCATACAATGTCCTAAAATCTTCACCATAACAATCGGCTAAACCTGGACATTGATGAGGACAAAAGAGTCCCCATTCTTCATTATTTTTTACCTTTTCCATAAAAAGAGATGGTATCCATAACGCAAAAAATAAATCACGTGCTCGCATTTCTTCGTCCCCGTGATTTTTTTTTAATTCTAAAAAATTTTCAATATCGCCATGCCATGGTTCTAAATAGATGGCGAAACTTCCATTGCGTTTACCACCTCCTTGATCAACATATCGTGCCGTCATGTTAAAAACTCGCAACATAGGCACAATTCCGTTACTTGTGCCATTTGTGCCTTTTATATGCGAGCCTGTCGCCCGAACATTATGAACGTGTAGTCCAATTCCGCCGGCCCATTTGGAGATTTTGGCACAATCTTTTAGGGTATTGTATATACCTTCAATACTATCATCTTCCATTCCTAATAAATAACAGGAACTCAATTGTGGGCGGGGTGTGCCGGCATTGAAAAGCGTTGGTGTCGCGTGGGTAAAGTATTTTTGTGAAAGCAAATCATAGGTTTCTTTGACTAAATCAAAATTTGTGCCATGAATCGCTAATGCCACTCGCATCCACATATGCTGGGGTCGTTCAATTATAATTTTATCTACTCGCATTAAATATGCTCGTTCTAAGGTTTTAAAACCAAAATAATCAAAAAAATAATCGCGTTCATAATCAATAATATTTTCTATTTTCTCTCTATGATTATCAGTGATAATCCATAATTTCTCATCAATTAAAGAAGCTTGTTTACCATGAATATCACTGAAATTATATAATTTTTTCATGGCTTCATAAAACGACGGCACAGTATTTTTATGACTGTTTGAAACAATAATCCGGCTAGCCAAAATAGAATAATCTGTGTGTTTTGTACACATTGACGCGCATTGTTCCGCTGTTAATTCATCTATTATATGGGTTGGAATATTATCATAGAGTTGGTCAATGACTTTCATAACCAATTGACTATAATTAACAGTTAATGGCGGATTTGCTTGCGAACCTATTTTTTTAACACGCCGAAGAATTTTATCAAACGAGACTTCTTCATATTCGCCGTTGCGTTTAATGACTTTCATTTCTTTATCATCATGTTTATGTGCTTGGAGCTGCTGCGCTTGGAGCTGCTGCGCTTGGTCATTTGATTTCATCCTCTTTATTAATAATTATCAATATAAGTTTAAATCATTGTTAATTATTAATTATTTATATGTCATTATTTATATTCCATGTGAGTAACCTTCGCCATTATTAATTTTTCTATACTCGCTCATAATATCTTCCTGCGTTAAATGCGGTTGTCTTCTTAAGACATATCCAATATTTAAACAGTAAGTGTCTTCAACGCACGACATATATTCTTCATTCAATATATACTTCACGCAAAATTCAGCGGTAAGCATTTGTGTATTCACACATGTTTTCACGCAAACAGCATCAATATTTTTTTCTAATGTTTCAATATCATATTTTTCTTTCCGTAAATTGAGAGGAGATTCAGAAAAAAAATTTACACTCATTTTATATATAATTTCTCTACATTATTTATTCGTGTAGAACGTCTTGCTCTTCTACGTGTTGCTCTTCTACATTAAATAGGTTCGTAACGTTAATTAAACATTTATTTTTAGAGAATTCATTAAAAGGAATTTCTTTATTCATAATTTTTGTTTTTTTATTTGGTGCTCGGTGCTCATAGCCATTTATTTTTTCATATTCAATCGTTTTCCAAAATTCATTTAATATGGGTTCGGCAGATTTAAACCATAATTTATTTCTCAAAACAAGCACACAACTTATTTCAGCCAATTTCCAATATATATTTTTCATCCAGGTAATATCGGTGTGTTTTTCCATAATATCTTCTTCCCAAATTGTAAACTCTTCGGGTGAAAGGTCTAAAGGCGCATATTCATATAACGGTTGCCCGTCTTTATTAAAATACATTATAATGCCTTTTTGTAATCCGTCATTTGCTAAAGTAAAACTTCCATCGGCTTCAAATTCTTCAACGGATTCATATTCTGTAAAGCGGGTTTCTAAAAAGTCACATTCATTTAAATTACACACTTCCATTTGAACTTGCATCTGAATCCAATATTCCAATTTGGGAATTCCATTTATCTCTCTATTCACAATATTTTTTACTTCTAACATCCGGCCATATCTATCCGAGGTTTCTAATGTATTGATTCCATCAGGCGAGGCAGCAATAAATGGAATCGTCTTGTGGGGAAGACAACCAAAATCACTGACTTTTGTCTTATAATCCCGCTCGTATATCTCAACAGAAACTTGTTCATATTTATTCCCCCAATGCATCGCCGTTTCAGTAGAAACACTTTTATATTTATCTACGTTAATTGGGCTACATTTATCGTAGATTAACTGATTCTTTGAGCCGGGTGTGCCGAATGCTTTCCATATACTACTTGCGGTCAGAAATTTATGCCGAAAATGATACCACTCCGGTGTGCGCTGGTCTGGTTGAGGAATTGCTTGGAGATATTCTATTTTTTTACGCATAATTTCTCTATTGGGTTTTGTCCGAATAAAAGTTGTTGAATAAGACCTTCTGGGCGCAACATGCCGATAAAATAGATTCATAGCTTTCTCTATAATACCCGCTAATTCTTCTAGAAAATCTTCATCATCCACCTTATATAAATATTTTAATTGTTCTATTGTGAATTCTTCTACTTCTTCAACTATTTTTTCATGAAATTTTGGGTTTGTATATTGGGCTGGGTCAGATATAATTAAATCATTAATTATGCATGATAAGGTTTCAATGAGGTCTTCTTCATCTTTCTCTTTTATTAAATTATCATCCGGAATATCCGCATTAATTGGAAGTGTAAAATTATCTAATATCAATTGAAGGTCGTGTATCTGTTGTTTGAACATTGTATAATAAATATATAATTGATTATAAGTATATATTTATAATCAATTTTATTAATTAATAATAATTAATTTATTAATAATTTATAATAATAATTAAACTTCATTCTTTTTTCTGGATTGACCCTTTCCAAGTGATTTAAGTGTTGATGCTCTTTTTTCACTGCGTTTAAGAGTAAATTTACGTGTCACTGGATTATAACTAAGAATAGAAATGGCTTTAATCTTTCCAGTAACTTTATCATATTGAACATCCTTTACGCATTGTAATTTTTTCTTATCTAAACTCATCGTTAAATAACTCTTAAGATTATCAGCTTCTTCTTGCGTAAGCGCATGTGATTCAGTAATGCTGTCAACGTAGAGACATAATTGTTTTATTTTATCGGTTTTATCTAATTTATTCCAAGGTTCATTTTTATTCATTTTACTTTCCTTATCTAAAAATAAATCAATATTAGCAATATTTTCACTTATATTCTGTTTTCGATGAACTGGTTGTTGAACTCCAGTTAATAGCATGGTTTTATAGTTTATATTTTTTAGTTCAAGACATTCATCTTCAGGTTTTGTCTTTAGATTATTAGTATCCATTTATATATTATATTAGCAAGATGAGTTTAACCCATTTTAATTAAGTTATATATTTATATTGGTTTAACATAATATATTATTGTGTTAAATTATTATTTCTTATTAGTTTTTCTTCTCATAGTAGTTTTTCTTCTCATAGTAGTTTTTCTTCTCATAGTAGTTTTTCTTCTCTTAGTAGTTTTTCTTCTCTTAGTAGTTTTTCCTTTTTTTCCACCACGTGTTCTTCTTCTTTTAAATTCATTTTCATCAGCAAGAGCCTCCGCATCTCCCATTACTATATCGTCAACAATGTCTTCATTTTCCCTATGTATATCATCAAGCATTTGTCTCTTCTTTTCGTTATTCATTTCCCAATGAGAAAATGTATTAAAATTATTTTCACGAATGTATGCGTTTATATTATCTTCACCTATGTAGTGAAGAGAAGTTTGTCCATCTAATAATATCAACTGGTTATCAACGGTTTTAAGTATAAGAGTAAAATGTCCAATTACACCACCAGGTCTATGAAAAAAAATTATTGTAATATTGTTAGGTAATAATACCTCTTGTAAACCTGAAATTAAATTTTGGACTAAATACTCGCCCTGCGCCTCTTCTATTTTATATCTATCTAAATATATACGCAAATATTCAGTAAGACGTGCTGCTACTACTCCGGTGGTTTCCGTAGCATAGCCTTCTTGTTGTGCTATTTCTCTTGGTACTGCTCCAGATAAAGCTAGAGAGGTCGCACCACAATTTGCTGGATTTACACAACGTGCATCAAGCGGTGTCCATTGCTGAATAATATCTAAAGGTATTGGAAGTTGAAATAAATAATTTTCTTTCGCCATTATACTATATATTTATAATATAAATATATAATTATATAATTATACAAAATGAAAAGTATTTCAATAAAGGGAAAGAATAATATTGACAAATTTAATAATATTGACAAGGATACTAGAATAAATGATATAAAAAACGATAGAAAAAATAATATTATAATAAATAATAACGAAAAAGCAATACGCATTGGAATGAAAGATATAGCAGATACTGATATTCTTCATAATAAACAGATAGAGATGATAAATAAATTTTTTATGGAAGAAGAATTTGAATATAAAAAGATGATTGAGAGAGAAATAGAAAAGAAAATACAAGGTTATAAACAACAAGATATTAAAAAAACGATTTATAATGAAAATTTAATTATTAAATTAGAAGATGTTATTGAAAAACTTTTAATAGCTAAACTTAAATGTTTTTACTGTTATAAAGAGATTTTCGTAATATATAAAAATGTTCGCGATAATATGCAATGGACCTTAGACCGGAAAGACAATGAGTTGTGTCATAGTAAAGAAAATACACTGATTTCGTGTCTAAAATGTAATCTACAACGCCGTGTTACTGATGTTGATAAATTTACATTTACAAAACATTTAAGAATAAAAAAATGTTGATAAATTTATAATAATATATAATTAATATATCATTTAGAAATACAATACTATATTAAATAAAATGGCAGATAAATCAGCAGATAAAAAATATTCTAATGAAGAAATATTAAATTATAACATAAACTTATTTTTAGAAGCAATAGATATGATTGATGCCACTAATATTCTTTTATCATTAAAAAATGATGTTTAATATTATAAAATTAAATAATAAATCTTATATAATGGAAGAACTCGTATGGAGCACAGGAGAGAAGTATGAAAAATCTTCAAAAAAAGATAATCCCAATTTACAAGTGACGAGAGAAATAGCGGATTTAAATGTTAATAATCTTAATAATGATAATAATGATAATGAAATTTTTCGAATCAATAATAAACGCGAAGAAGCAAATCATAAACTTAGTGAACGCCATTTGGTAGGCCAATTAAATCAAAATCCGTTTATGATTAATAATGATTATATTAAAGATTTAGATATACAACAAAGTTTTTTAATTCCGAAAAATTCAAATATAGATAAAAATGGGTAATTTGTATAATAATTATTCATAAATAAAATAATTACTTAAATGAAGTTTATGTGTTTATATAAAAATGAATACATATACTACACAAAATGGATTATTATTAAAAAATTTATTAGACTATTATAAAGAAGATGATAATCTAGATAAAATGTTGAATATAATTAATGGAGAATCAAAAATCTCTTTACGAATTGTGGATTGGTTTACAACTAATTATGCTAAAAAATATTATACAGTATATCAATTACCTGGTAGTAACAAAAGATTTAAGGTTTATGTAGATTATAAACTAAAACTTCGGTCTTATTCTAAAAAAAGGTTTGATCCATTTTGTAGATGGGACCGGATTCTTATTCCCTATAAAAATGATACACACATTCAAACGACTATAGGACAATTGAATTTTTTTAAATGGGCATTTGAAAATGAGGTCATATCATTTATTTCTTTAAATTATTCATTAATAGAGACCGATATGAATAACCGCAATAGTACCTCAAAACGAAACAAAATTGTGAATAATCCGACCGGCGCGAATCAAAAAACCAGGAAAAAACGAGAGGAATTATCTATAAGTGCTTCTAAAACAATTAAAAAGGAAGACGTAGAAATTGTTGTCTCTTTTGATTAATGTTATAAAATTTATGTTAAATTATAATATAATTTTTATTAAATATGTTAAAATTTAAAAATAATAATTATATTATACCATAATGGGAAATAGTTTATCTAGTATTAAAAATATAAATTTTGAAGATATGTTGAATTTTATAGAGAGAAATAATAATAATGAAAATACAATTATTATTAATACACTTGCTCAAACAAATCAGAGTTGTTTAATAAAAGGGACAATATCTATTGACGATGAAATTAAAATACTTAATTTACAATTGAATAAAGATAAAAATACAAATATTGTTATTTATGGAATAAACGCATGTGATAATACAATAATAAAAAAATATGAACAATTGATTGGGCTTGGGTTTTATAATGTCTTTGTATATCCGGGCGGATTATTTGAATGGTTATTATTGCAAGATATATACGGATTTAAATCATTCCCAACAACAACAAAAGAAAATGATATATTAAAGTATAAGGGTCATCGGATATTTAATGTAAAAATGATTGAACATTATAATTAATTATATATACATTTCATTAATTATAATATCAACTCTGTATAATTTGGAATAGCATCAATATCCATAATAGTTTGATTTTTACTTAACTTAATTTTCTTTTTGTTGGCAATAAATCTATCAAAATAAGGATGTTCAATGACTTTAGATGGAATATGATTTGTAACAGTTCTCGCTATCATTTTATATAATTTAAAATCAGGATATCTCTCTTCACCGTTGGTTTTATACATAATATTTCGGCCTTTATCATCTTTACACCATCCTGCAATTATTTTTAATATAGGAGATTTAATCTTATCAATATCTTCATTATCATCATCTTCTTCGTCTATAATAAAATCAAATAATGCGCATCCTAGCCGACATAAATCAAAACTATAGTTAGCTTCTAATCTAGGTTTGTTTTTATTTAAATAAGGTTCGCAATTATATTGAGTAGCCGCATCTCCTTTATTGTGAAAACTATCACTACACATTACACTTCCTCTAAATTTATAAATGGCTCGTCCGAAATCAATAATTTTGTATATACGCCCATAGGTTGGAACCTTGTAATATTTTCCATCTAATTTATAATAAAGATATTCTATATCGGTTGTATTGTACATTATATTATTTGTATGTAAATCATTATGGGTTAAATGAAATTTCTCTTGTAAAGTAATCAGTGTCAGGAGAATTTGTATAACAATAGAACCCCATTCATCATCAGAAACATCTTCTTCCATAATTAAAGAATCCAGTGTGCCTTCGCATCTTTCTAATGCGATTATTTGAACTGGAAAGTTTGTGATTTTTGCCATTAGTTCTTCCTCGTTAATATCACTATATTCACTATCACCGTCGTCGCTGACACAATCAACATTGTCAATGTCTATATTATCATCGTGAATTTTGTCTGATTCTTCCTTGTTCATATTATTATCGTCAATAATATCATTGAGCTCATCATCATCATGAATATCATCGTCGCTTACATCTGTATTTGATGAACGAGACGAGCACGTTGAAGCACTAGAACAAGCCGATGTATTTTTTGATTTTGAAATCGTTATATTATTTTCAAATATCAATTCAGCATTCAGTTCATTAGTTTCATTATATTGTATATTTTGTTTATTATCATTTAGTGAAAAAATAGAATCTAACTGGGCTAGATCTTTAATATCCGATAATTGAAGGACAACTTCAGCATCGTTGTTAAAATTTAATCTTTTTTTATAATTTCTAGTATCATAATTAGTTTCTTGAGCAGAAATATCTACAGTAAATAATGTTCCATTATTTTTATGAAAAAAGGATGATTCTGTAATATAATCAATATCATCAACCACATTAAACGCGAAATCATGTTTTATTCCTAAAAAAGAGCCATAAAAATCCAAGCCATGAACAAATTTATGATCATGTAATAATTTACTCGTTAAGTAGGTAAAAAAACTATCAACATAGGCTGAATTATTCATATCTCGGACTTTTGGATCGGAATTTACATTTTCAAAATTAGGCAAGTTTAATAAATCTACATTGGAAATATCATATTTTCCAATAATATATTTAATCGGATCCAGCAAAGGACTATATTTAAAAAATATTTGTTTTGTATGTTTTTTATTATTTTTATCTTTGACAGTTCCTTCAAATTTATTATCTGATTCCTTTTCAGAAATATTATAGAGAGAAAAGGATTGGTCTAGATTAATACTGTTATAATTAGATTGATTTAGGGTAAAAAATTTATGATATAATGGAATATAATTTTGAACTTTACTAATATTTGCTGAATCTTTTTTTTCTAAAGAACTAAATAGTTTACTATTATCTCTCTTAATATAAGAAAACTTCATTAGTTGTTATAAATATAAATTAATTATTATTTTAACTCATTATAATAATAATTAATTAATAATGGTAATTAATGTGTATATAATTAATATATGCGGTAAAAAAATATGTTTATAATATTAAAAAAGTATAGATGACTTTAGAATTAAAAAAATTTAATATGCGTGATATTAGTTTTAAACCAGATGAAAATAAAGGCCCTGTCGTGGTATTAATTGGTCGCCGTGATACAGGTAAAAGTTACCTGGTTCAAGATTTGTTATTTTATCATCAAGATATTCCTATAGGCACTGTTATATCCGGCACAGAAGCCGGAAACGGGTTTTATGGGTCACATGTGCCCAAATTGTTTATTCACGATGAATATAATACGGCGATTATAGAGAACATTCTTAAACGGCAAAAAACGGTTTTAAAACAAGTTAAAAAAGATATGGATCAATATAAAAGGACAACAATTGACCCCAGAGCTTTTGTTATTTTAGATGATTGTTTGTATGATGCGACTTGGACGAAAGATAAAATGATGCGATTGTTATTTATGAACGGTCGTCACTGGAAAATTATGTTAATTATTACAATGCAATATCCACTCGGTATACCTCCGAATTTAAGAACAAATATAGATTATGTTTTTATTCTTAGAGAACCCTATATTGCGAATAGAAAACGTATTTGGGAAAATTATGCCGGTATGTTTCCGACATTTGAATCTTTTTGTCAAGTCATGGACCAATGTACAGAAAATTTTGAATGTCTTGTTATTAATAATAACTCCAAATCAAATAAATTACATGACCAGATTTTTTGGTATAAAGCTGAACCTCACGGACCCTTTAAACTAGGGTCTAAAGAATTTTGGGAATTATCAAAAGATTTTAATTCAGACGAAGAGGAGGATACATATGACCCGCAAAACGCAAAAAAACGTGGAGCCGGTCCAAAAATTAGTGTAAAAAAAACAAAATGGTAGATTTATAAATTTAAATGTAAATTACAATATACATTTAAATTTTAATTGTTTTTTCAGCAACGCATTTATTTTTCGCAATAAATTCTTCTTTTTTAAATTCCGATTTATGATTATATTCACAATTGTGTGTTTCGCCTAATCTATGCAGAAGACAAAAAGTTTTTCCGCATTTACATAAGCCTATTATTTTATCAGAAACCTTTAATTTTTTATCACAATTTTGAAAATCGCACAGCATTCTTATAATATATTAATTAAATAATATATTATATTTTAATTTTTATATTATTACTGAATAATTCCTATTAATTACTTATTAATTACTTATTAATTACCTCACTAAGACCGTGGTCGGAATTTTTAAAATCGGTAACCACATTTTCGCCTTCAAATAACTCTTTGCGAATATCCGATAAAGAACTATTTTCATTAAGATTAATTTCGGTCGTGTTCATATCCTTTACACTTACCAACTGCCCATCTTCATTTATGGTTTGCGTAAGAACATTTCCGCTTTCAAGTGCCTTTTTCACATTATCAGCAATTGCCTTTTCTTTTGTTTCACGAACACGTGTGTCAAATTCAGTCTTTGCTTGCTTTTCATTCTTATCCTTCTCATGCATAAGCTGATTTAATTCATCTTCCAAATACTCAACGCGTCCAGTTTTATATGCCTCTGGGTGAAAAGGCATCCACATACCCACAGGACCAACAAACACATCATGGTTTGGGTCAACCTCGCGCAACAATTTACATCGTAATTCGGCTTCTTGTTGGTTGGGATAACAACCTCTGACTTTAACGCCTCTTACGCTCGTCTGAAATTTATGAGTAGAATTAAAGGAATCATCCAGCTTCTGTTCATTTAAATCAATAAAATTTTTATAATCATCCTCAATCGTATGTGTAAATAAATTTTCTTTTTCTTCAGCACAGAAATCTTGTAAATCTTTAGTTAAATTGTCAAAATTTAAGCCATATTTATATGCGAGAAAACTCATAAAATGATTATATTTTTGAAGTGATTTATTCATATCCCATTGCTTTAGGAAAGTCTCAAAATTAAATAAATCGCGTTGTTTTAGTATTTTTTCTGGAGAGATAAAAGAAAGACACGCAAATCTTTGGCCCGAAAGGGGTTTATCTTCATCTAACAGATCAACATATTTTGGATTAGATGACCCGTCTAGATTAAACCTATGTTCTAAATTAACATTTTCAGAATTTTGTTGAGTATTCATTATAACTTATTATAATCAATATATTTTAAGTTCGTTTAATCAATAATATATTAAAATTAAATATAAAAACTTTAGCATATATTAAATTTTTTATTATTAATTTTTTTTCTGTATATTTAGTATAATATGCAATTTATGGACGGTCTTGATCTTAGTGAATTAGTTAAACGGGCTATTAAATATTTAGTTGAAGGTTTTATGGTTGCCATTGCGGCCTTTGCTATTCCTAAGCGTTCTTTGAATTTAGATGAAATTGCGATGATTGCGTTGACTGCCGCAGCAACCTTTAGCATTTTGGACACTTATATTCCTAGTATGGGTGTTAATGCCCGTTCCGGTGCTGGCTTTGGTATTGGCGCGAATCTGGTAGGATTTCCTGGGGGGTTGTAAAATAATATATTATTACATATTTTAATCATTTGTGCGGTTAATTATGCTGTAGTAAAAATAAAATTTATTGAATAAAAATGGTATATTATATAATAATACATTATTATATAATGTCAGATTTTTCAAAAATAAAATATTGGTACGAGAAACTTCCAGAAATGAAATCAAATATAGAACCATTAACACAGTTAATGATTAGAACAACAGGAGAAGTTAATAATTATATGAATCATCACGCTCATACAAAAACAATGAAGATTATTAATTCAAAAAATATAAATTTATTACATTCAATCGATAGAGCGCCTGCTATTAAAAAATTATTAGATAGAGTTCATTTTTTAAAAAAACACAAGGAAGAAATAAAAATGTTAGAGAGAAAAAATGGATTTGTTGATTTATCATCTGACCTTTTTTTAAATAGTCCATTTGCATCAATAAATTCAGAAATTATCGCAGAAGTGGCAAATAACAAATTTGTAACATTATCTGGTGTGGGGAGAATTGGCGCAATAAAAATTGTTTTTCCTGCGGGATTACGTATAAAAATAATTGTTGGAACTCTAGAGGCGTGTCTGAAAAAACGCCTTATATCTTTAAATAATATGTTTATATACTCAGATCGGTTTTCTAACTTAAATAAATATGGAATAAATGAAAAAGAAATTATCGGTTCTAAACGAATATTAACAAAAAAATGTTATAAAAGAGGAAAATTTATAAAAAGACAAAGCCGGAAATTATTAAATAAAATTATTCCATTAAAATAATCAAAATTTTAAACAGTTGGTATAAATTCCCAGTCAAGTTCATTACATATTTTTTTCCAAATCTCATCTTGTTCAATACGTTTCTCTCTATCTTTTAACATGGGAAAATAAGGTAAAAATTGTTTTTGGTCTAATAGCTCACACAATTTATATATAGTATAATAATAATTAAGAAAATTTACTCTATCATCAGGACAGTATTTTGCGTAAGGACTTTGTATATCCATAAATAAATTACACAATAACTCTTCTAATTCCGAACTCATAATTGGCGGTTTTATGCCTAATCTATCTTTTATAAATGGAATATGTTCATAATATTTATTATATCCTAATTTTTTCAAGATTTCTTTTGCTCCTTTATTATTTAATTGAGCGATGTCTATTCTCTCTTTTTTAATTTGTAATTTAATATTTTCAATAACTTCTTCGGGTATTTGGGTTGATTCTTTCGCTTGAAACTGGGCTAAAATTTCTCTGAAATGGTTAATTCTTTTATACGCATAGAAACAGACTTCTTTCGGAGGGTCCTTATAGGATGGTTTTTCATTTTCAACTAGATATTTCATTATTTTAGAACATATATTGCATACTAATATACCTTCGTGATCAATTGGAATCATCTCGCCCTTTTTACAAAACCGACAAATATCTGTATTTAATACAAAATTATCTATATCTAAAAACGATTCATTAATATTTAAAAAATATTTTTTAATATTATTCATTTCTTTTAATTCAAAATTATCCTTTTTATCATTTTTTTGTAAATTAAAAAAATTATCAAGTAAAGTTGTTGTTTGTTTATTATTGTCTGATATATTTTTTTTATCTTCAAAATAATCAAAAATGTATTGAGAGTTTTTTAATAGATACTCCTTTTCTTTAATTTTTATATTTTTTATATATTTTTTAATTTCAATTATTTTATCTTGTATATTTAATTTTTCATCAATAGAAATATTAGGATTTTTTAATAAATTTAGTAGACCTTTTTTTTCATCTTGTAGTTTAGGAAGAACTTCAATTAATTCCTTTTTAAAAGAATCAGTTATTTCTTTGTGTTTGCCATCAAGCGTTATATTTGTTTTATTTATTAATATTAATTTTTTACTATTTTTAGGCTTAAACGCAGGCATTTACTATTATTATATAGCATTATATTTGTTTAATTAAAAATAATTAAAAATATTAATTAAAAATATTAAATTTTATTTTTAATTAATGCTAGTTTAGAATTAATTAATGTTTTCTAATATATTGATTAAATGGAACAAAGTTTTAATGAAATAAATTTTAAAATTAATAAAGATACAGAAATAGATTTTATAAAACTACAAAAAATGAGATTTATATATAACGCAATTGATTCTGGTTGGGATGTAAAAAAAATAGATAATAAATATTATTTTTCTAAAAAACATGAAGGAAAAAGGGAAATATATTTAGAAAGTTATTTACAAAAATTTATAGAAAACAATATGAAATTAGAATAAATGAAATTAGAATAAATGAAACAATAAGAATAATAATTATATAGAGTTATTTAAGGACTTTTATATAATTTAAGAAAAATTTATAATTTTTGAATTTTAAATAAATTAATTAAATTAAAATTCAAAAAATTTTTTTCTTTAGCAATATTATAACAATGGGAGGAGGTTTAATGCAATTGGTCGCTTATGGAGCTCAAGATGTCTATCTGACTGGTAATCCTCAGATTACCTTCTGGAAGGTGACTTACCGTCGTCACACGAACTTTGCCATGGAATCCATTGAGCAAACGTTCAACGGTCAAGCCGACTTCGGTCGCCGTGTAACCTGCACGATCAGCCGAAACGGTGATTTGGCGTACCGCACTTACTTGCAAGTGACTCTGCCCGAAATCGGCCAGGGATTGGCAAACACTACTGGAATTGTTGCGCCTGCTGCTCAAAACGGTGTCTATGCCCGCTGGCTCGATTTCCCTGGTGAACAGCTCATCTCCCAGGTTGAAGTTGAAATCGGTGGTCAACGCATTGATCGTCAGTATGGTGACTGGATGCACTTGTGGAATCAGCTCACGCTCTCCAAGGAGCAGGAGCGTGGTTACTTCAAGATGGTCGGTAACACCACCCAGCTGACCTTCTTGACTGACCCCTCGTTCTCGGATGTTGATGGTCCTTGCGACTCCAGCGCACCTCGCCAGGTCTGCGCACCCCGTAATGCCCTCCCGGAAACCACCCTCTACGTGCCCCTGCAATTCTGGTACTGCCGAAACCCTGGGTTGGCGCTTCCTCTCATTGCCCTTCAATACCACGAAGTCAAGATTAACCTTGATATTCGCCCGATTGATGAGTGCTTGTGGGCCGTGTCCAATCTTTCGTGCACTTCTGGTAATGCCAAGGTCACCGCTGCCTACCAGCAATCCCTGGTTGCCGCGTCGCTGTATGTTGACTACGTGTTCCTCGACACGGATGAGCGCCGCCGTATGGCCCAGAACCCCCACGAGTACCTGATTGAACAGCTCCAGTTCACTGGTGATGAGTCCGTCGGGTCTTCGTCCAACAAGATCAAGCTCAACTTCAACCACCCCTGCAAGGAGTTGATCTGGGTTGTCCAGCCTGATCAGAACGTTGATTATTGCTCGTCTTTGACCTGCAACACTATTCTCTACAAGACCCTCGGTGCCCAGCCCTTCAACTACACTGATGCTATTGATGCCCTCCCTAACTCCATCCAGGCCTTCGGTGGTGCAAAGAGTGTTGCTGCTACTACTAATTCTTTCATTGGTACGTCGGGTCTCTTCTCGGAAGCCGGTGCCATTGATGTGACTGGTAATAGTTTCTGGACCGGCAGTGTGGCGGGTGGTGAAGGTGGTTTCACTAATGGCCCTAATGATTTTGAATCTGCTGTTTCTGATGCTGGTACGTTTGTCCTCACTGAGACATCGCTTGATATGCACTGCTGGGGTGAGAACCCTGTGGTCACGGCCAAGCTTCAGCTCAACGGCCAGGACCGCTTCTCGGAGCGTGAAGGTACCTACTTTGACCTCGTCCAACCTTACCAACACCACACCCGCAACCCCGACACTGGTATCAACGTCTACTCGTTTGCCCTTCGCCCGGAAGAGCACCAGCCCTCTGGCTCCTGCAACTTTTCGCGCATTGATAACGCCACTCTCCAGCTGGTGTTGTCCAATGCGACCGTTGAAGGCACCAAGACCGCCAAGGTCCGCGTGTATGCCGTTAACTACAACGTGTTGCGTGTGATGAGCGGTATGGGTGGGTTGGCCTATTCCAATTGAGCGGATGGTATTGTATTTTATCATTTATTACTTTATATAAAAAACTACTTAAACAAAAATCATACTATATTAATTATAATATGATTGCGGAGCCTATGATTACTTATATTGATAAAATTGAATCTATTAATTCCAGTGAAAATATGCATAAACAAATGAAGGTAATTCCCAGTGTTGATACTACTTTATTATGCGGAGTATTAGATTTTTCAGGAAAAAAATATTATCTGGATTTTTCCGATTTTAATAAATTTATATTAGAAGATAAGAGATTAAATTTCATAAATAATTCTGATGTTTATCCATCATATTTACATAATTATAAACGCTTTTCATTATTAGAAATTCTATTTTCATATAATTCAAGTAATATAAATTATATTTTCAAAAATAATAATCCTTATGATTTGCGTAGGAGTAATGTAGAAATATACCATCAATATCACGAAGAAGTAAAGAAAATTTATACTATAATTGAATATATACAAGGCCATTATTTGACTGCTGGAAATGATGCGTATGTATTAAAAAATCCAATGTGGAAAATAAGAAATGAACAAAATAACCAGAATGAACAGAATGAAGAGGTCATTTTAATGTATTGTGAAACAAATACATTATGTATTCTTTCTAAAGAATCCTATCAAAAAATAATTGATTTTGAAAATTTGTATAATAATGGAAAAAAATTAACCTTTTATAAACATCAAAACGGTTATATTGGATGTGCTAGTAACTTATATATCCATCAAATCATTACTGATTGCCGTGGTAATGGAAAAGGCACAAAAAATATTAGTGTTGACCATATTGACCGAAATCCTTTAAATAATACAATTACAAATCTGCGAATCGCCTCCCGAATTGACCAAGAACAAAATACAAAAGGCATTTCTGAAGGAACTAAACGTGAGCGTAAATCAAATGCTCGTGAATTGCCGGAGGGTCTTACGCAACAAATGATGATGAAATATGTAGTATATTATAATGAATGTTATAATAAAGAAAAAAAACTTTATAGAGAATTCTTTAAGGTGGAAAAACATCCCAAATTAGATAAACATTGGATGACTAGCAAATCTAATAAAATAAGTTTATTGGAAAAATTAACTAGCGTAAATAAAGTTGTAACTGATTTAGAAAAAGATGTTTATCCGCTTGATAATACAATTGGTAATACACCAGAAGCCTTATTGCCTACCTACATTACCCTAAAACAAGAACGCAATAAACCGCATCTTGTATTTGATAAAAAAAGTGTTGGCGCTGAAGAAAAAAGACTGAATTTAAGAATGGTATTGCCTGATAATTACATATTAGAAGAACAGTTGACTATTTTTAGAGAGAAAATAAAAGAAAAATACGATTTAGAATTATAAATAAAATATATATAATATAAAATGCCTTTATATCCAACTACACCAACAGTTTCAACCGTAACAACAGGACCAACAGGTGCTACAGGACCATCAGGACCAACCGGTGCTACAGGACCAACAGGTGCTACAGGACCAACAGGACCAACAGGTGCTACAGGACCAACAGGTGCTACAGGACCAACAGGACCTACAGTAACAAATGGGTTATTTTCTCAAACCGCAAATTCAACACCAATAACCACAACAACTACAGAAACTTCTTTACTTGGAACAGGAGTTGGAACTTTAACTGTACCTGCCAATGGATTTAATATTGGGGATAGTTTTACTGCTAATATGAGTGGTATTATGTCTGCTAAAACTAATGATACAATTACAATAACAATAAGAGGGGGCGTGGGCGGCGTGCTCGGCACGGTTTTAGCTCAAAGCACAGCTTTAACCATGCCTAGTATATCAAGTCAAGTATGGAATCTAACTGTAGATATTACTATTAGAACATTAGGTGGACCAGCAACTGCATCAATAGCAACATTAGGACAATTTCATATACTTAAAGCTGCAAGCGGAACTCAAGAAGGTTTTGGATTTAACACAATTAATACTACAACTTTTAATACAACGGTATCAAATACTCTTAACGTAACAGCGCAATGGTCAAGTAATAGTGCTCTAAATAGTATTTATACTGACATTTTTGTATTAACTAAAATATACTAATAGTATACTAATAGTATACTAATAATATCACTATAATATACAGACAATGAATTTATTTCTTGGAGTAAGAAGACAAACCACGAGATTTAAAAATAAATCACAACCATTTTTACCTACAACTGACTATTTACTTAACAAGTGGAACAAATATTATTGTAGGAGTCGGATTGTATTAATTTTATATAAAATATATAATAAATAATAAATAAAATATTTATTATATATAATTACAATGACGACTCTTATTAGAAATTTATTACAATACGAAGAATCTTGGTGTAAATTCATGTCTTTTTTTAATCCTTATCTAGACCCTTTTAATAATCATTTAACAAACAAAATGCCAGTATTTGACGGTAAGGCTTATAAAAGATATCCGCAACATAACTTCGTCTATGATAAACTCTGGGTTGTCAAAAGTCAAGGGTTAAAAGGGGGTAAATTAGAAAATCTTATTGGTAAAGAAAAAACCGTGAACTATCCGATTTTTATAAAACCGCGTTGGGGGCATTTAAGCGCGTCTTCCAAAAACTGTTTCAAAATTACCTCGCCCACGGAATTAGCCAAATATAAAGAGTATAAAAATATGATGTGGTCCGAGTTTATTAAAGGCACGGAAGGAATGACAGATTATATTGTAGTGAAAGGGCAGATTATGCATCAAATCACCTATGTTTATTCCGAAGAACAAAATGGGTTTACGGATGTATGGAAATATATTTCGCCGGATTCTAAACCCCCGACACATATTACAGAGTGGGTGATTAAACATATGAAAAATTTTACCGGGATAGTGAATGTTCAATCCCGCGACGAAAAAATTATAGAAGTTGGGTTGCGATTAGCAAGAGGTGGGGCCTATATTATCAGCACGGATAATAAGGCATTGATTACTAATATAAATAATGTATTTACTAATAATTTCTGGGATTTCACTCTTCGGCAAAAAATGAATTTCAAACCCTTCTATGTATTTAAATGTTTTACGACGACGCCTATTATTTATTTATTTCCGCAATATCTATTAGATTACATTGTTCAAAAGCATACAAAACTTCCGTTTTATGAATACTATTTTGAACCGGCTGGCAAAGAAGGAATGGTATTTTTACAATTTATGGATACCGATTTTGAACGCGGTATGAAAACCAAAGAAAGAATTGAGAGTTTATTTAATATTTCACAGAAAATAATGTATTCGTTATTAATTATTATGATATTATTATTAAATTTTTCCAAATCAACTATGAAATATTATTTTATAATATTTGTTATTATGTTATTTCTCTCTCGGTTTATAAATCCAATCACTGTAAACTATAATTTATATAAGGCACAAAAACAAAGTTTATTTGGAGGTGGACCAAATAAAAGCACCGAATTGGATTTAGAAGTGGAAACTTTTGAGAATTAAAATTAAAATTAAGATAATAATTTTCAATGCACAATTGTATATTTTTGCATCGTGGTAAGCAAATCTTTATATTGTAAATTTCCATGAAGTTTGTTTTGATCTATTGTTACAATACACCCACCAACATTTTCAAAACCAGTCACATCAAATTTATATAGTTTATTACTAATAGCGTAATCAATTATTTTTTCAATATTAAGATAATTCTCTTTATTTACATGAAGATGTAAACTAAGAATATCCACATTAATATTTAATAATAAATTGTCTAATATATATTTAAAATCATTGAATTTAATATTACCACAGGTATCAGACAAACACAAATTATTTATCCCTTTTAATTTAGAATAATAAATAATTTCATTTATTATGTAATCATTATTTTTCTTTCCCTCAAACGGACAATTTGTTATACATGAAATATATAATTTAATATTTTTAAATTCATTGTTATTAGATAAATTATCATTTAATATCATTTTTGTATCTATTATACTTCTGTGAATATTTTTCTTCTGAAATGTGTCTGAAACAGAAGTGATGAGAGAAATATTTTTAATATTATTTAAAGTAGCCTGATTAATAAAAGATTTAATTGGCGGAACAAGTAAAAAAAAATCACAATATACATTATCATATAACTCGTCATTTATACTATCATGTTTTGTTAAACAATTTATACGATCATATTTATCGGTAGCGTATTTATATAATTCAATTGAATTCTTCATTTGGGGTAAAACGTTATATGAGACAATAGAACCAATCTCCATCTGATGCGGTCTATAATGATGAATTATTTTAGATAACATTCTTTTTTTTTCATGCAACTCATATATTTTTGGAATAGATTGTAATCCGTCACGCAATGATACATCAAATAATTTTAATTTTGATAATATATTTTTAATTTGAGACATTTTATAATAAAGATATAAAAATATTTATATCTTTATTATATTTATATCTTTATTATATTTATATCTTTATTATATTTATATCTTTATTATATTTATATCTTTATTATATCTTTATATATATAGGATATATGGAAATTAATTATTTTAAAATAAATTTGAATGAAGTAAACTATGCTGGTATATCTCATCAAAACTTTAATTTTCACACATTAATTAAGTATTGTTATAAAAATAATTTAAAGTTAATAAAACCTATTTTTAAATTAACAAAAAATCATAATAAGCATAATAATAATGATTTAATATCAGATTTGTCAGAATATTATGATTTAAATAATATTAAAGTTAATGGAGAAATTTTTAAATTGTATGATGATAATATAAATATAATATATACAATAGACGTAAAGTCATATCACGAGAATCTTTTAATTAATGATTCTTTATTTTGTAACTTACCAAATGTTTCAGTAAATATACCATATATTTTAGATATATATAACATAGCAAATATCATAGCAGATAAATTAAATAATGATTATATGTGTATCCATGTTAGAAGAGGTGATAGAATGACAAACAATCAAATAGATATAGATACACAACCAACTAATATTCAAAAAATTATTGAAAATTATCAACAAAAAAATATATATATAATGACAAATAGAAAGGAAGAATTAAATTTTATATATAATACTGACAATTATAAAATATATTTTTATAGTGATTTTGAATGTTTAAATAACATACAAAATAATTATTATTTATTTTGTATAGAAAATGTAATAATGGATATGGCTAAAATAAGATGTTCAACATTTAATACACAGAATAATTATTATAATTGTTATCTTACGAATTATCCGGGATGGATGCCAATAATTAATAAAAAATTATTATAATACTAAAATAATATGTTAACAACTATTAAATAATATATTCATATTATATACTTCTGGTTTATCCAGTTCTTTCTGAAATAATTTCAAAATTAAGGAATTATCTCTGAACCTTATACTATAATCATGTTGTAGTTTATTTCGGCCAACCCGACCCATTGCCTGAACACATTTTTCTTGACTGATACAGCCCAGGTCTTTGCTAATATACCCGTGACAGAATTGATAATTCGTTCCATAAATATAATCCGTTGACGCAATAATAAGATACAATTTCTGTTCTTGAGCCAACGTTTTCATAATTTCCGTATATCTAGAACTATTATGCGTAGCAATTAACCCAATCCCCATAAGAAGGAGGAGTTTCCAATTATCTTCTACATCATCTAACAGCATAATTTGCTCTACAATATATTCCGAAATAGCCGATGTATATGGTGTTCCGGCAAAGTTTTCTACCCTAGACGCATATTTATAAATATGTTCTTTTGTATTCGGAACAAAGGCGGTATTAAGCGCAACTGTTTTTACCTGAAGTTTCATGGCTTCTATTTTATACATAATTTTTTTCATTTCCGGGTCAACACGTCCTTCATTCATTTTTTTCTCCTTGCCTTCATCTTTTTTTGTACCATCTTCTAAATCTTTTTCTAATGAAGCAATTTTTTCATTAAGCTTCGCATTTGCTTCAATGACCGTCATAATATCTTTCATAACAACCTCGGGAATATTTGCTCCTTGAATGTAGAATCGGCCTATTTTTTCTACATCATCTGCTAAGAATATAGTTGGTCCATCCGTGAGCGTATGAGCATCAGTTGTTACAATATTAATGTTTGACAACATTTTTTGTTTTCGGTTATCTAGCATAAACTTATAAATGCCTTTCCATTTTTCTTCATTTAAATTGCCGAGCAATTCTAAATAATAGATTTTAATATTTTCCATGTTTATTGCTTCAATTGAAGGGAAATGATTAGTTAATTTATATCGTTCGTTATTTATGAAATCATTTGTAGCTGAATGTTCTTTATTCACATACACTATGAATTTAATCGCTTCTGCCAGATCAATATATCTTAAAATAGTTTTAAACTCATTACAATGCGTTACCGATTTTAAAATATCCGAATAATTATCAAACAGATAATGCGGCATTTCCACATAACCTTCTTTATTAATAATCGGAATAGTTTTTTTACAATCATGGCTGATTATTTCATGAACATCCGCATTGTCAAATGTGCTACGGAAATCGGCAATAGTCTCGGCCAATTCATTAATTCTGGGTAAAGTCGCAGAGGAAAGCACTACATTTGGTATAAGATTCTTAGACCAGTTATTCTTAATGATTTCGTGAAATTCGTGTGTTGGGTAATCCAAGGTAATCGTCGGCTCATCCCAATAAAGTATGATTTTTTCTTTAGGATTGAATGCCAGCATGTAGAGCATCGCAGGAATATATGATTTAATATCACTAATCATAATTTCTACTTTATCGCCGATAGAATTATCTACTTTATCAATAGAGCCGGACTTTTTATTTCTAGTAAATTCTTTTGCTGAGGAATAATGTAAACGAATATCGCCTGAATCAGAACAACCAAACGCAAACGCGACGCATTTGTCTGAGGAAATTGCTGCTTTTGCTAATGCTAAACCCACGTGTCTTGCGGCACATACAAATATAACTTTATGTGCTTCAGATAAGCCTAAGGGCGACAAGGTTTTTCCTGTTCCGGTTGGCGCAATATATAAAATCAGTTTTGGATTTGGTTGTTTACATACGCTAAACAAACGCTTTTGATGTTCATATAAAGTTTCATCCGCGTATTTTAGTAGATGTTCATTACGCTCAATCAGTTCATAACCACAAGCGAGTAAATTTTCAACTTCTATTTCTCCATCCAACGCAGAAAGGAGGCCTATAACTGCTACTTTAAAACAATTATTTATCAGTCTGACATTGTAATTAATAATTTTCTTAATCGTGAAATAGTAATAGACCCAGGTATGATTTATGTCAGTTTTTTTCTTAAGTTTGGGCGATTTTCCATCTACACGAAGTTTATATATTTTTTCTAAAAAGTCAATTATGACATATTCAAAAATGTTTGATTTTTGTTCATCAATGTGTTTATCGGTGTTTGAAAATCTTATAATATCTGCCTTTTTCATCATCTTTGAATTAAACTCAACTTGCTTAATAACAAGTTTATATTTTTTCCCAAGCGCTAATAGGTCATTTTGTAGATAATGAACATAGACATAAATATCAATGCCGTCACTATGTGGCACCTTCATGTACTTTAATAAAGACAATGTATAATTCTTCTTTATGTTCACATCGTGGTAACCTTCTTTGATTAAGGTGGTAATGCGTAATTCTTCATCTGAAATAGGGAGTTCGATGCTGTTCCATTCGGCTCTTGTGAGTTTGCGTTGAGTGAGATCCATTTTGTAAGTTAGATGTATAATGATATATAGTAGTATATTTCTATTTCAATTTATTAAATTAATATAAAAATTATATGATTTGTGTTAAGTTGTCACGGTGTATTATATTTTAATTTCTATTAATTTAATAAATTGAATTATAAATATTAAATTAATATATTCCACAATCATTATAAAGAACATGGCTCCTTTAGTCTATTCAATTGAAGGAAATATCGGTACAGGTAAGTCTACATTTTTAGAAAAATTAAAACAGCATTATAAAGACGATGATAGTGTATGTTTCTTGCCAGAACCAACTCAAGTTTGGGATACAATTAAAGATAAAAATGGAATAACTATTCTTGAAAAATATTATGAAAATCAACAAAGATATGCGTTCTCATTTCAAATGATGGCCTTTATTTCGCGTTTAACCGGATTAAAGGATGTATTAAAAAATGATAAATATGCTATTATTATTATGGAACGTAGTCTATTTACAGATTGTAATGTTTTTGCGAAAATGTTATATGATGATAAAAAAATAGAAGAGATTGAATACACTATATATAAAAAGTGGTATAATGATTTTATGAAGGAGCTTCCTCCTATTTCGTTTATATATCTTCGCACGGACCCAATCATTTCGCTTAAGCGTGTAAAGGAACGAAATCGCGAAGGAGAAACGATTCCATTGGAATATCTTGAAAATTGTCATAAATATCATGATAATTGGCTTTTAGGTGATAATGCTGCGCCTCTTCTTAAAATAGATGCTAATGTAGATATGCGTCATAATCCAGAAATAATTCTTAATTGGATTAAATCAACTGACCAATTTATTAATAATAAAAAAAGGAGAGAGAGTTGGTATAGTATTATGGATGTAGCGTATTATATTCAAGAACGACTATTTTAAAAGCCTATTTTAAAAGCCCGCCTCGTCAACAAATGCGTGTGTTACTTCACTTGTTAGTTCTTTCGGTACAAGTTGTTCTATTATAAAGATGCCTAGAATAACACTAAAATATACATAAATTGTATCTTTAATAAGATCCTTTAATGGTTTATTTTCTTTTAAAATTATGCGCATTTCGGCAAATTTTACCAACAAGTAAACAACTGATACAATTCCGGCATTGATAAATAAGTTGTCCATTTAATTTATATAAGTAATATTGATTAATTATATAAACGCATTTTTAATGAATTATTTCAGTTAAGAAAGTATTTCAATATCATCTAAAATCGGTGGTCCCCTTAAATTAATTGGTTTATCTAAATCATTAATATCAAAAATGTCTAGAGATATATTTTCGCCAATAGTTAGTTTTTCAGTTTCATCGTCGTCGCTTCCGCAGTTAATATTTTTTTGTTTTTCCATAGCTAGTTGTTCTAATCGTTCTAATGTTTTTGGGGCATCAATATTTGTTCTATTTCCAATAATATCAACCGCATTATCAATATCCGAAAATTGTATTTTTGGTCTTTCTAAATTTGCTGGCGCTTGATGAACAGGAGCTTGTATCGGCACAGGTGCTTGTATCGGCACAGGTGCTTGTATCGGCACAGGCGTAATCGGCATTGAAACCGGTTCTTGTGCTATTGGCACAGGCGCCTGTTCTTCAACTGGAATCGGTATTTCTTCATCAACAATTTTTACTTCTACATCATTTTCGGTAGTTTCATCCATATAAGCCCGCAGAATATTTTCTACAGGGACACTTTCTCTTACTGTATCTAAAATGCACTCTTTAATTATACATTCTAATTCTCTGTTTCTTTTTTGCGTTTCTAACGGAGCAATATTTTTTTCAAATAAATATATAGTTGTATATAATTTTCTAGCAACATTAATATATATTTTGTGAATAAAATCATCAACCGATGGGATATTTATATCAACCTTTTTCTGTTTTTGCCCTACTCTTACGCAGGATAATGCTTTTAGTTGAATAATATGAACACAAGTAATTAATTCTTCTAAATAACTACACCCCGATGTTTCATAAATGCGTTTTTTCTCATTTTCTATAATTGACGAGTTCCATTCAGGCACACGTCTAAGAAATGTTTGAAATGTCATTAAATATTTATCTTTTTGGGTATTTTCTTCGCATAAATTCCAGGCTTCTAAGAATATAGATTTCATCCCTTGTATGATAGTTGGCGTAAGCGTATTAACTAAACGGGCACACCATTCATTTTTGGATTCTCCAAGACTACTCACTGAATAATCATCCATTTAAATAAATGATATATTTTCTAAATCTACATCAGAACGTAAATATAAAAAATTAAATATATACAACATTAATAATTTTTCATTTCTAAAATCTTTTTTTATTTTATTAAAAATTAAAAGAAATTTATATTTTTTAATTGGTTCAATGTCTTCATTTTCTATATAATTTATAATATCAATTCCACTATAGCCCTTTTCATATAATTTTGTTGATAACTCCATTAATAATATATTATTTTTTATAGGATTTTTAAAATATTTTTCTAATTCCTTTTTTAACCATAGAGTTCTCTTTTTTAAAATAGTATCATTACTAAATACTTGTTGTATTCCATATTTATACAGATTAATCTTATTCTTATCTATACAAACATTACTTACATATATTTCACATAATCTAGATAAAATAGGTTTTAATAATTTATATTTATCTTCTACAATGATAAAAAATCTGGTGGTATGACTAAATAATTCAATACATCTACGCAACGCAGATTGCGCATCTATTGTTAATTTATCGGCATTTGAAAGTATTATTGTTTTAAATTTCGTTGTTTCATTGGAGTTAATGTGTGTTTTTGCAAAAAATTTTAATTCTTCTCTTACAAATTTAATGCCCTTTCCATGAGCACAATTAACATCCATCACATATTCTTTAATTACATCTTTATTATCATTGTATATATTAGATACAAATTTGCTGACTAAGGTTCGTTTCCCACTCCCGCTTTGGCCGTGAAATATTATATTAGGAATTTTATCACTTGTTATAAAAAAATCTAATTTATCTTTTATATCTTGATGTATATTTAAAGTCATTTGTATATTTACTTTATAGGTCAATATATTTAATTTATAATTGAATTAAATATATATAATGAAATGATTTATTTTTAGAGTTTTTCTTTAATTAAATCTTCTAACGTAAATCCTAATATATGGGCTAATGAAGTTAGTTTAAATAGACCTTCACTTAAAAATGCCTTTTGTTCTGTAGATGAAGCATCGTTGGCCTTTATAATTTGAAGAAAAATTCGTAACTGCTTTATTAAGGTAGTACACAATTCCTCTGTTGATTTTTTTACTGCTACTTCATCTTCTTTAATTTTTTCTTTATAATCCGATAATAAAAAATCTTCTTCTGTAAAGCGTATGTGACCAGAAACAAGATGAGGCATGGTTATTATATTTATAATTATATATTTAAATAATTATAATTATAACATATATTTTATAATAAACAAATTTTGGTGGTTAAATCTAATTTTTTACCACTAGATAATTGCGGTGTTTGTTCATATTTAGATGTTTTTAAAGAACTACGCATAGTTGTTAATAATTCTTTCCATGATAAATTCGGATTTTTATTAACTGTGTCTAGGAATGCCCAAGTCATTGCGCCCTGATATGTTGAATTAATGTATGCGTCTGCGCTGGTTTGATTATCCCTGCATCCGCTAATCATTATAACATTTCCAATAGTTTCTGTTTCTTTTGTATTCTCTGAAGCATTATCATAGTTTTCACTATCAAAATATTGATACCGAAGATCTAATATTGTTCCGCTATGACAGCAATCAAATAAAGCAAATAATGTTACATCCTTTTTCAAATTATTATTTATAAATGTTTTTATTTCGTCATCACTTATACAATTAAAGTCCAAAGGAACAAACATTTCATCTAAACCATCTTTTTCATCTCCTGAGGTATCTCTCATATATGTACCGTGTCCGCTAAACGATAAAAATAATTTATCACCACTATTTGCGTTCGTTAATAAATTTTTAATTTCATCTAATATATTTACTTTTGTAGGTTTTTTAGATGTATTATCAGACATAATTAAAATATTATTAAACCCATATTGAGTTTTTAGTTTATTTTGAATATTTTCTACATCATTTATACAACCACTTAATTGATACTGCGTTCCTATATAATTACAGCCGATTAATAACGCGTTTTTTTTAACTTTAATTACTTGTGCCTGTGCCTCAGCTTGTGCTTGTGCTTGTGCCTCAGCTTGTGCTTGTGCTTGTGCCTCAGCTTGTGCTTGTGCTTGTGCCTCAGCTTGTGCTTGTGCTTGT
>Ga0222714_10000500_pt1 | contig 44690 bp, 39 predicted proteins | sample C33_3DmetaG_FD_165048 | JGI IMG/M metagenome (GOLD analysis project Ga0222714, IMG submission 165048) | Estuarine water microbial communities from San Francisco Bay, California, United States - C33_3D | ecosystem: Environmental > Aquatic > Marine > Unclassified | place: USA: California...
GACTTTGCATTGATGAAGTTTAAAAAACTTGCTGGTGGTGGATATATGAAAATCGCAAACCAATCAATTGGTCCTGCACTTAAAGCACTTGGGTATAAACCTAATCAAGTCAAAGAAATTATTGAATATGTTATTGGATCAATGTCTTTGGAAAATTCTCCATATATCAATAAACAATCTCTTATGGAAAAAGGTTTGACAGAAGCTGATGTTTCAAATATCGAATCAGCGCTACCAGGAGCATTTGAAATTCAACATGCTTTTAATGTGTTTGTTCTTGGTGAAGAAGCTCTTAAAAATCTAGGAATTGATGAAGATGAATATACTTCATTTGATTTCAATTTACTGCAACGACTTGGCTTTTCAAGAAATGAGATAGCTCAAGCAAACCTTGCAATATGTGGAACACAAAAAATTGAAGGAGCTCCACACTTAAAAAAAGCACATTTAGAAGTATTTGATTGTGCAAATAAATGTGGCAAAGATGGCGAAAGATTTATTCACTATATGGGACACGTTAGAATGATGGCTGCTGCACAACCTTTTATTTCAGGCGCTATTTCTAAAACTGTTAACATGCCAAATGAAGCAACTGTTAAAGATATCGAAGATTGCTATTTTGAATCTGCAAAAATAGGAGTTAAAGCTATTGCAATTTATAGAGATGGTTCAAAAGCATCTCAACCTTTGTCTTCTAAGTCTGATGAAGGAGACTCTGAAGAAACTGATCCTGAGGTAAGTAAAATATTAGACGATGAAGCAATGCTGATTCAAGGTAATTTTGCTCCAGGAACTAGTCCAACTAGAGCATATTCTGGAGTTAATAGACCAAGATTTTTACTTCCAGAAAGAAGACAAGGGTGGACTCAAGAAGCAAGAATTGCAGGTCACAAAGTCTATTTGAGAACTGGTGAATACCCAGATGGTACTTTAGGCGAAGTATTTATAGATATTGCTAAAGAAGGAGCAACTTTGAAAGGAGTTCTGGGTTGTTTTGCAATTGCGGTATCTAAAGGTCTTCAATATGGTGTACCGCTTGAAGAATTTGTAGATACCTTTACATTCCAAACATTTGAACCAAGAGGAATGGTTGAAGGACATGAAAATATAAAGATGAGTAATTCAATAATTGACTATGTATTTAGAGCTCTAGGTCTTGAATATTTAGGCAGAACAGATATTGTTCAAGTACCACCGAAAGAAGCTATTAAAACTTTGAATTGTGGCTGCGACTCAGGTAACTGTAACTGCTCAGAAGTTAATATAGAAGAAAACACAAAAATTATAAACAAAAAAAATCCAGCTAAGAAACCTGAGCCTGTTAAAGCAACCCAAAAAATAACAAATTCTGTTGATAGCGTTCAAGAGGTTCTTGGAGATATGATGGGTGACGCACCAGCTTGTGATGATTGTGGTCATATAACAGTTCGAAATGGATCATGTTATAAATGTCTTAACTGTGGTAATTCATTAGGTTGTAGTTAAAAAATTAGTTATTTATTCTTAATATTAAATATAATAAATACTCAGGGCGCTTAGCTCAGCCCGGCAGAGCGCTTCCCTTACAAGGAAGATGTCAGAGGTTCAAATCCTCTAGCGCCCACAAAGGTTTTTAATTGAACCTATTTGTAAAATTCACTAAAAGCCACTATCTATTTAACTCTTTAGTCTTTCAAAAAATCTAACTTGTTTTTTTAATAAATACCTTTAAATCCTTGTAAGGATCGTAATAATATGAAATATTTCTGTTCCCAAGAAATGTTTTAGTGTCTAATTCAAAATATTCATTTTCAAATATTTCATAATTACAATTAAAGTCCTTATTTTCAATTATGATTCCTCGTTGTCCGATTCTCTTAGAGCTACATACAATAACATCAGGTTTTAAATTAACTAAAATATTAACTTCATCATTTTGAAGTTTATTTAAGCTAATTAATGGGTCTGTAATAAATTGAAAGTAATGATTCGTTGGATGAATAATATAAGAATAATTTGGTTTATCTAAATAGTAAAGTAATAAAACTGAGTCTAATGCTAAAATTTTAGAATCTTCATCTATAAAATTAGAAATTTCTTCTGATAATTGATATAAAGGATATTCTTCTTGAAGTTCTTTGTAATGAACTAAATTATATTTTGATATTTCAAAAGAGTTCATAAAAACTGATATTCCAGAAAATGTAACATACGAGAATAAAATTATAAATAAATGGGTTTTTTTAATATTTGAAATTAACAAAGTAGAAAAATAAATAAAATAAAATAGATGGTGTCCATATGCAGTGTTGCCAAGAAAGTAAATTGATAAACTTGTTATAAGAATTAAATATAAAATACTTTTTTCAAAAATAATTGATTTTATTTTTTTTAGATTTAATACTTCAAAAATAAAAACTGAAATCAATGAAAAATACATTGCTTTATTAAAATAGAAATAATCTTTAAACCATACCTTAAACTCTAGTAAAATGTTGACTTGGTAATAATTTTGATATCCAAAAGGTAAATAGAAATAATTCATTAAAAATATAGAGTAAGAATCGTAAAAAAAATAAAGAAGCTGGAATAGTAACTGCGGTAATAATAATCCAATAAAATATTTTGTTAAGATTGTTTTTGAAAATTTATTTTTAAATTTCATATCAACTAGAAAAGGCAAAAAGAAGACCGCAGACACTTGATTAACTAAAGAAGCAATTGAAATTAAAGTACCAACTACAAATTCATAATTTTTTAATTGCTTTTTAATGTTGTTTTTAACATATAGGTAAAAACTTATAGAAACAAATAATAAGCTATAAAGCTCTGAATATTCTGCGGTATATATAGGATCACTAAATAGCAACAAAAATAAAAGTGAGGATATTAAAGCGTAGCTGTTTCTTTCTTTGTATAAAATAGTAGTTTTAAACAAAACAATTGAAATTAAAAATAGGACAATATCGTTTAAAATTTTAAACAAAATGTATGAGTTTTGTGACAATACAGTTAAAAAATAATAAATATATATTAGTAATGGACCTTTAGTCTCCCACTGAATCTCATAGGGCAAGTACCCTTCATCTATAGGAAGAGTGGCCACAAGATAAGAAGGTACATCCCATGTAATAGTCTCAAAATTAAGATACAAATTTTGAGATATAATTGTAAACAAAAATAATAATGCATAATAATAACTTTTTCTAAATCTATCGAAAAATTCTAAATACCTATTTAGACTATTTTCTTTTTTACAATCAATAAATATATTTGTAATAAAAATAAGCGCCAGATAAATAATTGATACTAAATTAACTAGGTTATTAAAGTATTTTTCGTTACCTGGATTCAAATAATTAGCAATGAGTGACGGTACAAATAAACAAGCTAAAATAAAAATGTTCATTAAAAAGCTTTTCTTCTTTAGACCCACGCGATTATTATAGATGTGTGATATCAAAAGATGAGTTTTGGAAAAATAAAATTCCAATTGGCTTTTATGATAATTTGTATACCAAAGGACAAAACAAAAAAAAGGGTTTACAGTCTACTTGGCATCATTTAACATTTCTAAAATTAAAAAAATACATTAATACAAATTTTAACCACTTAGATTATGCGTGTGGACCTGGTACTTTCATTGGTAATTACATTAATTCCAATTCAATAGGTTATGATATAGCTGAAAACCAAATTGATTTTGCAGTAAAAAAATATTCAACTAATAAAAAGTCATTTACCTCTGATAAGAATCAAATCGATAAAGTAGGCTACTTCGATGTAATAACCGTGATGGGTTTAATTGAAGTATTAACAATTGAGGAGTTTCTATCTGAACTAGACTTTTTATATAGTATTTTAAAGCCTAAAGGTAAACTTATATTTGTAACACCTAATTACGGTGGGTTAATGTACTTTCTCGAAAAGTTATCAAATTTATTTAATTCTGTAAACTACGGAGAAGTAAAAACAACTTTTTATAATAAGAAGAAAATCAAAAATATTCTTAAAACATGTACTCAAAGTAGTGACATTAAATTTACAATAAAATGCATTCTAAATTTTGGGATTTTATTATCTGTTTTCAATAAAAATCTAGGAATAAAACTTGAAAAATTTCTTGAAAATATTTTCAAAAACTTTTTTGGGTTTTTGTTGGTTATTGAAATAGAAAAAAATTAACAAATTTTAAAAACTACTTTATAAATTTGTATTTTAAAATATTTTTTAAATACAAAAATCCATCTTTAGTTTTAATTTTTTTTCCTTCTTCATAGCTTCTACCATTGTAAGAAATTGGAATTTCAATTATATTATTCGAAATTTTTATAAATTTTGAAACAATTTCTATTTCTATAGAAAAACCTTCTTCTACAAATTTTGTATTTTTAAAATAATCACTAGGCATTAGTTTGTAGCAAGTTGCTATATCAGTTATGTTAATACTATTTACAAAACTGAAGAATTTTGACATTATTTTATTAGCTAAAACTGTTCTTTTATATAAATTATTTCTTTTCTTTTTGCCAATAAATCTAGAACCTAAAATCATTCTATCTATTTCTAATAGTTCAAAAGCTGCTTCCAGATCGCTCGGGTTATATTCTAAATCTGCATCTTGTATGACAACAAAATCAGAATCGATATATGCCTTAGTTAAACTTAATGCGTATCCTTTTCCTTTATTAATGGGATTATTAATAATAATAATTCTTGAATCTACCTTCCTTAATCTACTTACAATTTGTAACGTACTATCGGTAGAACCATCATTGACAACTAGAATTTGTTTGAAATTTGATTGTTCTAACAAACGCCTTAAGCTTCTTTCAATTGTATTCTCTTCATTGTATGCTGGAACGATTACTGAAACTGTATGCATTAAATTTGATAATAACTTAAATTTCTTTTTTTGTAATTTGGCTGGCAAATATAAAACTAAATATAATTACTAGAAAATTGATTAGCAAAAAATAAGTCACAGGTGAATTTGAATATATTGAACTTAACTCTTCTAGTCTATTTAACTTCTCGGGGTCTGAGATTATTTTAATTAAAACTTTCTCAATAGTTTCAAATTTAAAAATATTTAGTAGATTTACTATGATAAAAGTTCTTGAAAAAGCTGAGAGAATGTTTTCTAAATAATAAAATTCGGTAAACAAGTATAAAAAATACTTCTCTCCAGTTAAACCAACTGTATTGCCCCATAAGGTTCTTCCTGGACTTAGGTTTAAATTGGTAGAGGTATACAAATAAAAGTAGCCTAAATAAGATACTGAAACAAATATAATAAATATTTTTTTTAATTTTTGATTAACTAAGAGCTCATTGAGTCTTAAACCACAAAATGGGATAAGCCCAACTAATAATCTTTGTCCAAAAGAAACATCCCTGCCCTGCCATACAATTACAACAACAATAGCTCCAAAAAAATACAAAAAAGTAAAAAATTTTGAAAATGTATTTTTATCATAAAAAAAACTACTTCTCCACAACAAAACAATTCCGAATGCAACCACAGGGATAGTCCAAATTAACCCAAAAGAAAATGAAAATATGAGATTTGGAATATAAATTAACTTACTAAAAACGAATGAAAAATCAAACTCTATGAAATTTTGGTCGTTAAAATTTGTTTGGTAATTATTAAAAATTGAATAAGTTGAATATAATTTTTTACTTAATAAAACATGTACAGTAACAAAAAAAGTTGTTAAAGAAAGTGAATAGAAATAATTTATAAATTTTATATCCTCTTTTTTTAAGTAAACTAAAAATAAACATAAAGTGTAAATAAATGTTGAAGGACGAGTTATTGAAAGTAAGAAGTAAAAAAAAATTAAATTAAATAAATTTTTTTTTGAATTTAAAACATCTTTAATTTCATACATATAACAGATACAACAACATATAAAAAATTCAACTGCATGAGACATTAAGAACCTGGTTACGACATAATGGCATAATGTTCCCGTGAATAAAGAAAATAATATGACAGGAGTAGAATTGTTAAATTTTTTATTGTTAAAAATAATTCTTCTAATTAGTTCAATGCCTGCCAAAAAATAGAAGAGTGTTGATAAATAATACCCAATATATGCATAACTACCTACTGGATTTAATCTTTGAGGTAATTGTTTATCGAAAAGTGAAAAGAAAAAAACAAAAGGTGCTGACAAATATCCTGCTCCAGGTGGATGATAGGGTGTATTTGTTACTGAATTAAAAGCTTTTTCTTGTAAAGGGTAGTCTTTTAAATAATCAAAATCAAAATCATAGACTATAGTTGCTGCATGTAGCCAATAAGATAGATCATCATTACCTGGTGATCCTAAATCTTGATTGTTTAATAACCATGTCGGTTTAATCAAAATAAAAATTAAAAGAAAGTATATAAATGTATAATAAATCTTAGTTTTGTTAACTTTTTTCATAAAATTTAACTTTGTCTTAACTATTGTACAATTTGAGATATTAAAATTTAAATATGATTATATTATTTTTCATTTTGTTCAATATATTTTTTTACTTTTTAGGTAGAGGTTTTTTGATTTTATTTAATATAAATAATAAAAACTTTTTAGATCTTGAAAATTTTAAAATTTTAAATACAGAATTAAAATATTTTTATCCAATTTTTTCTTTTTTTGTACTTGGAAATATTGCAGTACTTTTAAATTTTTTAATACCAGTTAAAAGCTTAATATATAATTTATTCATCTTTTTAATACTGATTCTAAATTTTAAATTTAAAATTTCATTTTTTAAAAATATTTGGAATACAACCTACTTTTTTTTTATACCATTCTTTCTTGCAATAAGTGCTTATGGAGTAAATTTAGCATCTGATGCAGGACTCTATCACCTTAACACTCAAAATTGGATACGATTTGAAAAAATTCATTTTGGATTAATTAATTTACACACAAGATACGGCTATTCATCAATTTTTGATTATATTGTTAGTAATTTTTGGAATTTTGATAATCTGATTTACATTCACTTTATTAATTTAAGTTATATTTTATGCTTCTTTTTCTTTTTATATAAGAATATATTTAAAAGAAAAAATAGTTTCCTAAAAAATTTAAGTTACTCAATAATCTTATTTGGTATATTAGATAATTTTGGCATTAACGGTGGAAAAAATGGTTTTCTTGACATTGAAGCAATAACAAAATACGATACGCCTTTCGCAATCATTTATTTCTTTTTAATAATTTTAATTATTGAAGTTATTCTTACTAAAAAATTAAACTATACGAATACTTTAATAATTACTTTGCTTTTCATTTATTTAATACAATTAAGGATTTTTGGATTTACTTTAGTAATAATTTATTTATATTATGTTTTTCAGTTTTTAAAAAAGTATTATGACCAAGTATTTAAACCAGGAATATTATTGCTATTGGCTACCTCTTTAATATGGTTTATAAAAAATCTATTACTAACTGGTTGCTTAATTTTTCCAGTTAATTTAACTTGTTTCTATAGTTTAAAATGGTCTAACAAAAACCTCGTATTGCTTGAAAGTGGTGATTTAGGTTTATTTCATATTAATTATCAAATAGGTGATAATTTATTTTTTTGGATAGATGCTTGGTTATCTAAAGAAATAAACAAATCAACTATAACAAATTATCTAATTTCATTACTACTTATAGTATTTTTAATTAAATTGTTATTTAAAAGTACTAAAAATATTGATAAAAATTTAAGTCTATATATAGTTGTTATATTTCAAATTATTTTTTCTTATTTTATTTGGATGTTAACTGCACCAGGAATTAGATTCGCATTAGGACTGTTTATTTCTACCTTTGCAATAATTTCATTAAATTATCAAGATTTTGAACCTAGGTTGCTGAAAGTAGATAGACTTATTGACATATTTTTTAAGACGTTATTTTTTATTTCATTAGTTTTTTTATTAAGAATTAGTTATTATTCAAATTTTTTCAATAATTTTCAAAGTTTTATAACTATTAATGTTCCTGAAGTTACATATAAAAAAAATCAACTAGGGTGGGGATCTGTAAATGCTGATTTGAGTTCAGGTTGTTGGGGAAATATTTATTGTCTTCCAGAAAGTAAAGTTGTTTATTTTTATAAAGGAAAATTATATAATTACTTTTCCAATTAAATTATCACTTTTGATTAATTACCAAATTTATCTAATGACTCAATAATCTTTTCTGCAATATAGCTTTGGTTTTTTTTATTAATATGTTTTCCAATAGGTATGTAGAAGCCTTGTCTTCCTAATAATTCAGAAATTTGTAAAGATTCAGATTTATTATTAGTTTTAAGATATGCTTTTTGTAAATGGAGTGGCCAAAAAAAATCTCTTGTATCTATTTTAGAATCAAGCAAATAGCTTCGTATTTTATCCCTTGAAAGATTATTTTTTAACACAATCCCGTATACCCAATAATTATTTTCAACTCCATCAATAGAAGCTAGCGGAATCTGAATTTTTTCATTTGAATGATTTAGAAGTTCAGAGTAGTACTTACCTTGCTCTTTTTTTAATTCTATAAAATCTCTAAATTTTTTAATTTGAGATATACCTAATGCAGCCTGTAAACCTCCCATTCTATAGTTCCAATAAAAATTTTCATGATTATATCTATTAGGCTCAACGAAATCTAAATTTATCATCCTCTTAATTTTCTTGTAAAGTTCGTATGAATCAGTTAAAACAGCACCCCCCTCACCAGTTGTAATGTGCTTATTTGCATAAAAGCTTAAAATGGAACACTCGCCAAATGAACCGCAAGGTTTGCCTTCAATCTTTATTCCATGTCCTTCAGCTGAATCTTCTATTAGGATTAAATTATTTTCCTTACAAAATTTGCTTATATTGTTTACCTCGCAGGGTAACCCATAGGTATGAACAACTAGTATTGCTTTTGTATTTTTTGTGTATACATCTAAGACGTTTTTTAAAGTTATATTCCATGAATCCTTATCAACGTCAGCAAAAACTGGTTTTAAACCAGATCTTATAATTGCACTTAAGCATGAAATAATAGTAAATGATGGAACAATAACTTCGCTACCTTTAGGTAAGTCTAATGATTTGATAGCTACCTCCAACGCTACACTACCATTACTTACAGCGATTGAATATTGTCTTTCAAATGTTGAAGCAAGTAAATTCTCAAAATCATTGATTATCGGACTTGTTCCTGAAATGTTATTTTTTTGAACTGCTTTTAAAATTTCGTACTTATCAAAAATACTTAACTTTGGTTCAAAAACTTTTATCACTTAAAAATGCTCTTTATCTTCTACAGCAGAATAAGGGCCTTGTTTGAATTCAATAAATTTACAATCTTTCAATATTTTTATTGAATGACCACCACCTAGTATAAGTATGGAATCTTTAGATACTAATTTTATTTTTTTTATATAAGATTTATCGTTATCATACAAATGAATTTCGAGGCTGCCTTCTAATACAACTATTGCTTCAGGTGTTCCGAAAATTAATCTTTCCTGACTTTTGTGGATGTGTCTTTTAATTTCTTCTCCTGCTTTAAGAAAAAATGTTCCAAATTGAAATTCTTGAAAATTATCAGTTAAGAAATTTTTATTATCTAAAATCTCAGAATGTTTTTGAAAAATCGCTATCAATTTTCCAGAATCATCAAATACTTTCATTTAACAACTTTCTACATTTCATTGCAGTAACTAAGTATGGCTTAGTCAAGGATAGTAATCGAAAAATATTTGTACTTGTTTTTGATACTCCAAATATTCTAGGTTTACAGAAGTACGGTACTTCAACTATTTCAATATTTTTTTTGTATAGTGCTGTAACAACAAATATAAAATATTCCCCATAGTTAAAACCTTCAAACATTTGTTTTTCGAAGTAATCTCTTTTTCCAATTAAAAAACCACTAGTCAAATCTTTTACGTTAATCGGTAATAGTTTAGTAAGTAACTTATTAAATATTAGTGATAGGAAAATGGATAAAATTGAATCTTCTGATTTCCAAATACTTCTAAAAAATAGATTAGTTTTGAATATTTCATCTTTCTGCTTTCCTTTAAAACCTCCTCCTAATACAAATCTTGAACCTATAAAAACTGAATCCTCCTTAAGAATAATTTCATCTACTAATTTTTTTACAGAAGTTGAATCCATAGAACCATCTGCATCTAACCAAACTATGAACTTATTTTTTGCAACATTAATTCCATCAAAAATTGACTTGGAGAGTGATCTTTCTTCAGATCTTTTAAGTAGATAGACATTTCCTAAATCATTATTGAGTGAATTTACATAATTTTCAGTGTCGTCAGTAGAGGAATCGTCAACAACTATAATTTCAAAATCAATCTTATCTAGGACTTTGGTTAACTCTGGTATAAGTATCTTTAGATTTTGCTCTTCATTTAAAGTTGGTAAAATTATGCTTAATGAAAAATTTTTCATATTGTAAATTCGTTAAATAAAAAATAAAACATAACATTATTGTACAAAATATTAACATTAAAATTACAGAAAAAATGCTTTTGCAAAATTTTAGAAAACTTAAACATTTAATATATAAAAACTTAATATTTTTATTTTTTCTTCCTATTATTGGTAATTTTTTAATAAATTTAATATCTAATAATTTTATTGAAAGAATTGAAAAATTTGATATTTTAAACTTTTTTTCAACAATCTTATTATTTTATATTTTGAAACTAATTGGGGAAATATCATCTAAAACCTTTAACCTTCCAATGGTTAGTACAGGAATACTATTTTATTTTTTTGGAATTTTTTTTACTAATAACGTATTTATTTTTATTTCTAGAAATTTTAGCTTTTCGACTTTTTTCATTTTTTATAATATAATTTTTTTTGCTTATTTATTAACTAAAAATAAAAAATCAATTGAAATTATAAAATTATTTTTGCTTGTCATTTTAAATTTTATTTATAACAGTATATTTTTTGAAAAATTTAATTTGAAAAATTTTGTAAAAGGTGACGTTGAATACCTTTGGTTTCCAATGGCTAAGAATATTTATAATGAGAATTATTATTACTCATTAACAAATCCAATAATTGAAGGTTATACCCAATTAATTAGTTACACCCAAGCAGTTGTTTTAAAAATTAATTTAAATTTGGAATCGTTTACTTATGTAAAAAGTACAACAAACATTTTCTTTTATTTAACTTTACTTCTTTTTTTTGAACTAAATATAAGTAAAAAAAATAAAATTTTGCTTGGAGCTACTTATACCTCTTTAGTTATTAACAGTGATTGGCTCAACTACTTGTTTTTAAATTCACTTATGGGGGAAGGGTGGGTAAATTATTTTTTTTGTGTGGGGTTTGTTTCTATTTTTAAAGTTCTTAATGATAATTCAACTACAAAATTGACTTTAAAAGTTATGTTTCTCCTATTTGGAATATTGTACTTTTCAAAACAGTTCATTTCGTTATTAGTAGTAATAATAATTTTAAGCTTTCTTTTTTACAAAAAAGTAAGAACTTATGCATTTTATTCTATTATTCCTTTTTTATTCAATGAAATTAACTTAATAACAACAATTAAAAGTACAAAAAGAGATGCTTATATTATTAGTTTTGATTATTTTGATACTATTAATGACCTGTTAACAAACACAAATTTAAAATTAAATAATATTTTAATAATTACACTTAATTTACTAAAAGATATACCTGTTACCTATTTGATTACAGTTTTTATTCTGTCTTTTTTCTTTTATATTTTGAAAACAAATAAATATGAATATGAATATATTTGTGCCTTCGTGGTATTTTTAATAAACTTATTGCTTATTTTAATACTTTATATATCTGTTTGGAGGAATCAACCAGAAATGGAATCACCTATTAGATATATTTTAAATTTATTCAATTTGGTTCTAATTTACTCATTTATTTATTTAGAAAAACTTGAAAAGTTATTGAAATAATTTTTTAAACTCTTGGTACTCAAGAGCAGCTAATTTTGACAATTTGTTATTATTTTGAACTGAATTATATGCTTCATCAGAAATTCTTTTTATTTTCTTTTTATCTGATGAAGTATCATTAAGAATTTTAATTAAATTGTCTAAATTATCATAAATTAAACCATTTACATCATGTTCAATAATTTCTTTAATATTAGGTGTTGACTTTGCTAAAACTATACAACCGGAATTCATCGCTTCTAAAATCGCTTTTGGATTTCCTTCATAATTTGATGTAGATAGAAAAAATAAATAATTTTTTAATTTATTCATTAATTCATAATATTTTATTTTTCCTATGAAATTGATCTCAAAATTTTGTTCTTTGGCTAACTGTTTCAACTTATCTTCTAATGACCCACTTCCAACAATATCTAATTTGTAATTTGAGTTTCTTAACGAGCTTATCATCTCTTCAAAATTTTTTTGAGGTTCAAGCCTGCCTACGGTAATAATTTTTCTTGATTTATTTAAGTTATTAGGATTTTTAGGATAATCATCTACCCAATTTGGCATATAAACAATTTTTTGTTTATATTTAGGAAACAAACGAACTAAATTTTCTATATCTGTATTAGAAGTTGAGAAATATTTACTTGAAAATTTTAATGAAATTTTTGTTAAATAGTAGAAAAATTTAGTTAAAAGTATATTTTTACTTTCTTTGGTTTTAAATGTAAATAAATCAAAACCTGTTCTTACTATTAGGGGCTTCTTAGTTATTAAAGATAGGATTATAGCTACCCAAGAACCATTCAACTGATTAGTTTTTATAATATCAAAATCAAGATTCAGTTTGTTAATGTAAATTGGAAAAATTAATGACTTTAAAATATTTAGTGTTTTATATTTGCTTTTTTTAAAGTTGTTAAAAATTGGAATTACTTCATTTTGAAAATAATTTTTTGCAATAGTTAAATCTTTTTCTTTACCATATGTTAAAAATATAAAATCTACATTATGTTCATCATAAAAATGTTTATAATACCTTGCTTCTCTTTCTATAAATCCTGCATTTTCCCAATCTTCTAGTGAAGTATTGTAAGTAAAGATAAGTAACACTTTCATGAGTTTATTTTCTATTTAATATTATTTTAAGTGAATTTAAATACTGTTTTAAATTAAATAATTTATTTATATTAATTTATCTTATTAAAGATAAATTAAACATAAATTAATTTGTAAAATTATTTTATGTATAAAAATAATCCAGATTTAAAAGTAGCAATTGTTGCTCTTACTCGAGGTTATAATGGTGACTTACAAAAATATAAAGAGTTAATTAAACGTAACAAATCAATCAATTCTCTTATAAATTCAAAAATTCAATTTCCCTACCCATTAATCTTATTTCATGAAGGCAACATACCTAAAGTTGATCAAGAGTATATTCAAAAACATTCAGAAGATTATATAAAATTTATCGATGTTCATGAAGTATTTGAAAAATATAAAAATATAGATGGCTACACAATTATGTGTAAATTCCAAATGTATTACATTTGGAAATACGTCGAAGAATTTGATTACATTATAAGGATAGATGAAGATTTAGAATTAAAAAATTTTAATCTTAAAGCAATAGATAATATGAATAGATTTAATATTGATTGTTACTTTTCTAAATTAAGCTTTGAATCACATAGTTTGACTAATGAAACTTTACCAAAAAAAATTGCAGAAATTTTTAATACAAATGATACAAAATTTTACAATCACCTATTTCCATATACTAATTTTTTTATTACTAAAGTAAGAATTTGGAATGAAAAATCTGTTAAAACAAAACTAAAAAATATAGCGGAGTCTGAACTGCAATCTCAATACCGCTGGGGGGACTTACCTGTTTTAGGGTGTTTTATAAATATTAAACAATTTAAAAGTAAGAGATTAAAGAAGCTATCATACATACACACTTCTCACAATGTGGTTATTAAAAACGATTTTTATTCATTTATTCTTGATATTTTTCACTATAAAAGAGTATTTTTGATATACCCAAATTTATTAAAGTTCTTAAAAAAATTGTACAAATTAGTTAAATGAAAATTTTAATTGCGTTCAAGAAAAAGTCTTATGCGCACTTTTTTAATATTTATAAAAAATTTTTTAGTAGGTTCTTTAGATTTAGCAGTTACCCTTTTATTTCTGGTGATACATTTAGAAATAACTGTAAATTTATTTATGATGAATTCAAAAGTTTTAACCCAAATTTAGTAAAAAGTGGTGACTTTGTTTTTGTTAAGACAGATATGTTAAGTGAGTTTTTTTCCTCAATACATAAAAATATTAATAATTCTTATTATTTACTATCTCATAATTCAGACCATAGTATAAATTCCCAATATTCCAAATATTTGGATAAGAAAATTATTTTATGGTATGCACAAAATATTGAAGAACGGTTTAGTGAGAAAATTCAATTTATTCCAATAGGATTAGAAAACAAGTGGTATTTTAAAAATGGAAATGTATATAGGTTTAAAAAGATTCTAAAAAATCCCCCTAGTAAAAATATATTAATAAATGCATCTTTTTCACAAAATACGCATATTTCAAGAAAAGATATGTATTCAAAATTATCTAATATAGATATTGTTTTATTTAATAGTAGGCAGAAAAATAAGGACTACCTAACAACAATTGCTTCTTCATATTTTAATATTTGCCCAAGAGGCAATGGAATAGATACTCACAGAATTTGGGAATCATTAATATTTAAAACCATACCTATTGTAGAAAAGAATAATTTTACTGAACTATTGTTAGAAAATGACATTCCTGTATTGATAATTAAAGATTGGAGTGAGCTAAAAAATTTTACAAAGCTAGACATTTTAACTATGTATAAAGATATTACTAAAAATTTTAAGTTAGAAAATTTTAGTAATTTTAGTTATTGGTATAAAAAAATTAATTTTAAGTAAATTAAGTAACTAAATATATTTACTTAATTTTTTACTATGAATATGAAGATTCACTAGTTCGATATTTCTGCCTTCAAAATCAACTGATGCATTACTATTTTTGTATTTTGGTTTTAAATTTTTAGTTCTTAAATCTGGACCTAATATATGTTCAATGTCAGTAAATTTTTTAGATAATTTTTTATTATGTGTACCTGATAAAAATTGACCATATGATGCTGGATCGAAAATATATTTACTATTTTGTTTTGGATGGATTGGGAGTAAATTAAATAAATCAGGATTTTCATTATAAACAATATACAATGCTTTCATTTCAATAATTTTTTTTCCGTTATAGTATTCATTTTCATAACTAGAAGAATTTTGATAAATCTTTAATATTTTTTCACATATATCATCATATAGTTCTAGATTTTCAATAAATGAATAGCCGAACACTAAAAAATTATTAGTTAAAGGTGTGATGTTAAATCTATTTCTATCATTAAGATTTTCAACTTCTTCAAAAGATTTGTATAATACAACATCATTATCAAAATGAACAAAACTTTTAATTTTTAAATATTTCGCAAATTCATATAAATAAAAGATACGCAATAACGAAGCTTCCCAAAGCAAGTTTGAACTCCAGCTATCAAAATAATTAAGTGATTTAATAAAATTTATTCTCTTGTCATTAACTTTATTAATATCAATATGGTTTACATCATTATTGTCAAACTTGCTGTCTGATAGAAGAAAGATATTAGAATTTTTATCTCTCTGTTTAACCGAATAAATTGAATGAATTAAATAATTTGGGATTTTGCCTATATTAAAAAATAGATAATTCATAAGGTTAATTCTATCTTGAAGTATTAAATACAAAAAAAGACTTCGTAATATATTTAATTAGTTTAAATCCATCTCTAAATCTACTAATTTGTGTTTTTCCATACTTCCTAGATCTATAGTGAACTGGGTATTCAATTATCTTTTCGCCTGTCAAAGCTGCAGTAAATATTAAATCAAAATCTCCAAAAGGATCTTTTAGTTGAAAAGTGTTTTGCCACCAAGTTATTTTGTTAATAAATTCTTTTTTAAATACTTTTGTTCCACACAACGAATCAGTTAGTTTTTTTCCAATAACAATACTTACAATAAACTGAAAAAATATATTTCCTTTTTTGTTTAAATATCTCATAGCAAACTCTTCCATTTCATAAATCAATCTTGTTCCGTTAACAAAATCAGCATTGTTTTTTTTTATAATTTCAAAAAAGTCATCTAACGTCTCTGGATCAACTGAAATATCTGCATCTAAAATAGCAATCATATCAGAGGTAACATATTTTAATGACTCCCAAACTGCATTTGCTTTACCAGTGCTTTTTTGTTTAATAACCTCAATATTTAAATTGAAATTTTCATTTTTGATTTTGTTGACGATATTTAAAGTATTGTCTTCTGATTTACCAACTGTAAATATAATTTGAGAAATATCTTTATTAGGAATTCTTTCAAACAATTCTTCAAGATTTCCCTCTTCATTTTTTGCAGGTATAATAATAGACCTACTAAAAAGATACGGTTCAACACTTTTTTTTCTAAATACAATATATGTTTTAATACCCAAGTTTAAAAAGTATAAACTTGATTCAAGAAGTTTATTAATTAAACTCCCCAAGCCAAAATTTTTAAACGGATATATTTGTCTTGAATCTGATTTAACTTTTTCAAAATTAGATCCACACACTATATTCTCAATCTTTTTTGGGTGTATATATGAATAATTTCTGTTTACATCTTTAAGCTTAAAATATTCAAATATTTTAACTACTAGGTTCCACTTTGAATTTATTGAAGTTATTATTAATTTACCATTTGGTTTTAGAATCGATTCAACAACTTTAAAGAGGTTATACAAGTCTTTAGTAACTTCAACAATATCAGTTAAGATAACTACATCAAATTTTTCTGATTTTTTTGAAAGTTGAGACAGGTAATCATTTGAAAAATTAACAAATACCTTTTCAGACAATTCTTCTGATATTTTATATTTAGATTTTTCATTAATGATATGAAGTGAATTTGTAGATATTAAGTATTTTTCTAACTCTTTATTATGCTTTCTATAAAACTCTTTATTTGATATTGAGATTTTCATAAATAAATACTAATCACTTATAAATATCTTTTAATTAACTATATATTTTTTTAACTTTTTATCGAAAATATTTAAGTTATATTTACTATTTATTAATTCTTTGGCACTTTTAGCAACATTATCTAACTTTTTTTTATCATAATATATTTCATTTATTTTTTTTACCCAGTGATCGACATCATTATCATTAATAAAATATATATTTTTTTCATCTACAAAATCTACTTTTTCCCAAAATCCTGAAGTTTTAGAGATAATGACTGGAACTTCCATTGACATAGCCTGAAGACTAACACTTTGTCCAGATGGTTGACTGCTTTCTATTAAAGGGATAATGCAAATTCTTGAACCAGAATATAATTTTTTTAGTTCTTGGTCAGTTAAATATTCTCCTCCCCACTCACCAGGAATAACTTTTAAATTTTTAGAATTAGAATCTTTAAGAGCTTTGAGATTAGAAACTACCAAAAATTGTATTTCATTAAGATTAGCTGCAATATCTAGTAACAAATTTGTATCTCTATTTGAATCATTGCCAACAAAGATCACATATTCTTTTTTAATTTTTTTTGATTTATCTAAATTCCAAAATTCTGTATCAATACAAAATGGAAAATATACTATTTTTTTTTGTGAGTTATGAAGTTCTTTTGCTTTCTCCAATTCACCTAAACCTAGAAACATAAGATGATTAACTGAAAAATATAACATTTTAATAACTAAATTATGAAATGGTTTAAAAACAGGATATCTTAACTTTTTGCTATAAAGTCCCATTACAAAAAATATTATATTTACATTTTTGAAGAATTTTAATAAAAGTAAAAATGGTAATAATGAGCAAGCTACGCTCTCATTAACCATTATGATATTTTTTGAATTTATTAAAATTTTTAAATTTTGAAAATTTAATATTTTTGAAAAATAAAAAGGCAAGCTTAAAAGTTTACTTAATTTATGTTCAATATTTTTAAGAATAAATTTATTTTTTTTTGGTTCCTCAAACTCAATTATTGCTACATTATTTAATTTTTGAAAATTAGGTAGATTGTAATAAAGCTCTTTAGCAAATGCTTTGTTTTGTAATAAATTTTCTTTTCGATTTTTTTTAAACACATAAGTAATTTCGTACATAGATTAAATAGTACTTTTGATAAGGTGAAATAAAAAGAAATTTTATTTTTATCATAATCAAATTTAGTTTACGTACGAGTAAGATTATTTTTAGCAACTAAAAGTGAGAATGTTAAATTTTTTATATTGTTTTGATAATAACTATAATTTCCAGGGGTTTACTTCAATTATTTCTTTATTAGATAGTGTTGATGAGAAAATTAATATATCAATAATTCATAGTAATGAACTACTCAATTCAGCCATACCGGAATTAATTACTAAACATAAGTATTTAAATTCTTTATCAATTTATAAATTTAATGATACTGATTATGATTTTCCAAATTTGAAAGACAAACACGTTTCAATGGCTACATACTATAGATTATTTATAGAAAATTATATAACAGACGATATACCAATTATTATCTATTTAGATGCAGACACAATCTGTTTAAACAATCCAATAAATGAATTAAAAAATCAAATCAATATTTTAAATAATTCAGAATTTACTATTTCAGCAAAAACTGAAGTAAGTTATGATGAAAATAACCTTTTGTTTTCAAGATTAAACATAACTAATAATTACTTTAATGCTGGTGTATTAATTATTAATCTTCAAAGGTGGAAATCTCAAAGTTTAAGTAAAAATCTTATAAATCAAATGATTGATTTAAGTTCAAAGATTAATTTTTGGGATCAAGATGTCCTCAATTCATTTTTTAATGGTAGATACGTTGAGCTTAGCAATAATTTAAATTACAATTCAATCGATAACATAGGTAACCATGAAAGTATTAATATAATTCATTATATTGGTAGTAAAAAACCTTGGTACTTAAGTGGTATATTTGAAAATTCATCCGATTTTTATCACTCAAACTATTATAAGTTATCAAAAAAAAGATACCACATAATTCATTTATGGAAGCTCTCTTCTATTACAGATCTTATAATTTCTGTTATTACATTAAAAATATTCAAATTGCAGAAACCAATAAGCTTTTTAAAGTGCTTTTTTACAAGTTTTTAAATATGCTTATTATTGTCTTAATAATAAAATCAAAGATTATTGTATGAAAGTTTTAATTTTTGGAAGTAATGGTTTAGTTGGTTCTTCCTTAACTCGTACATTAAAAGAAGAATTTGAGTTAATTTTATCAAATAGAGATGATACTGATTTGTTTTCATTTCAACAAACTAATCAAAAAATTCTAGATTCTAATCCAGACTATATAATAAATGCCGCTGCAAAAGTTGGTGGAATACTGGCCAACAACACGAACAGAACACAATTTATTTTTGAAAATCTAAAAATTAACATGAATATACTTGAAAGCATTGTTGATAAACCAGAAATTAAAGTAATTAACCTTGGTAGTAGTTGTATTTATCCATTAAATGCTGATAATCCGATTAAAGAGACTAGTCTTTTAACAGGTAAATTAGAGCCAACAAATTCACCTTATGCTATGGCAAAATTAGCTTCAATTGAAATGGGTGATGCAATTTCTAAGGAATTTGGTAATAAAGTAATTAATTTAATGCCAACTAATTTATTTGGGCCGAATGATAATTTTTCGACCGAATCTGGACATGTTATTCCTAGTTTAATAAATAAATTTTTTAGCGGAAAAAAAAATCAGAGCTCTCAGATTAATGTTTGGGGAAGTGGAAAACCTCTAAGAGAATTTTTATATGTTGATGATTTGGCTGATGCTATAAAGTTTATAATTGAAAACAACATTGACGACTCAATACTTAATATTGGTAGCGGTGAAGAAATAACTATAAAAAATTTAGCTTTAAAAATTAAAGAAATAACAGAATATGAGGGCGAACTTATATTTGATTCTAATTATCCAGATGGTAACCCAAGAAAATTACTCGATTCGTCAAAAATTAATAATTTAGGATGGCATCATAAAACAGACATTGAACTTGGTCTAAAGCTTACTTGTAATTGGTACAAAAAACATATATTAAATAATTAACTATGGTTCTCCCAAGTTGGTTTAATTAAATCTTTTTCAATCAATACTTTTTCTCTTTCTGCACTTTTCAAGTCACTTTCAACCATCATTTTTACAAGAGTTCTGAAATTAACTTTATTTTGCCAACCGAGAAATTTTTGAGCTTTTGTTGAATCACCTAACAAATGATGCACTTCATTTGGTCTTTGATACTTTTCTGAGGTTTCAACATATTTTTCCCAATTTAACCCAACTTCCGCAAAAGCTGCTTCCGCAAATTCTCTAACAGTATGAGTTTCTCCCGTTGCTAAAACCCAGTCATCAGGGATATCATGTTTCATCATTAAATACATTCCTTCAGTATAATCTCCAGCATAACCCCAATCTCTAGATGCATCTAAATTTCCTAATGTTAGTTTTGTTTGAAGTCCCAAAGATATTCTACCAACAGCTTTCGTAATTTTTCTAGTCACAAAAGTTTCTCCTCTAAGCGGTGATTCATGATTAAATAATATACCGTTAACAGCAAATATCCCATACGAGTCTCTATAAATTTTTGTAATATCATGACAAAATACTTTAGCAGCCGCATAAGGGCTTTTTGGATCTAGAAGTGAATCTTCATTCAATAATTCTTCCTTTTCACCACCAAACATTTCAGATGATGATGCTTGATAGAATTTTATACTTTTATTTATGTTTCTTATTGATTCCAAAATTGTTATCGTACCAATAGTTGAAGTATGAGTAGAATATATAGGGTTTTTAAAAGATACTGCAACATGGGATTGTGCTGCTAAATTATAAATCTCATCAGGTTGAATATTGTTTATAAGATTTGTTAATGAAGATGAATCTATTAAGTCTGAATAATATAAATTAAAATTACCTAAAGAACCAAATTCTGATATTAAAGGATCAATCCTGGATGTATTGATATTAGAACTTCTTCTAATAATTCCATGAATTTCGTATCCTTTTTCAAGTAATAGTTTGGATAAATAATAACCATCTTGGCCAGTAACACCAGTAATTAAAGCTTTCAAATCATACCCTTTTTTGTTGATAAGTTTCTTTATTAATATTAATTAAAAAATACCCAATGTAAAAGAAAAATAGCATTGGGAATTGAACGCTCGACATAGAAGAATCGAAAATTGAAACAACTAACAATGGTATGATAAATACAAATAAATAGTCTTTTTCTTTTCTTAACTTATATAGATATGCATAAAAGAGATAGTATAAAAATACAAGAATTAAACCCCCTCGTGCGTATATATTGACTATAAAATTATGAACATACTCGTTTGTGCCATCTTGACCACCATATAACGGATTATTCATTGCTGGAATTATTTCATTATAACCTATTCCATAAATGTATCTATTTTTTTCAAATGACATTAATAATACATCTTGCCAAATTTGCAATCTAAAATTTATGTTGCCATCAGTAGAAAATATTCTTCCATTATCTAATAGTTTAAAATTAATTAAATCATCAATTTCATCAATAATATAAAAAGACATAAAACTATTAATTCTTGAATTTTTCTCTTCTAAAAGCTCGTCAATTATGTTTACATTCAAACTAAGTTGATCATATTCTGTTACTGAATCTGTTACTAAGAAAGCTGAAGAAAAAAACATTACTAGAGAAAAAATTATTAAAGTTAACCATTTGAAAATAGAATAATTAATACTTTTTTTTAATCTAAATAATTCGAGAACTATAAAAACAATGAAGGCAATCGCAGAACCACGACTTTTAAAAACTAGAAGCGGTAAAAAAATAGAAATTAACATAAAGAAATATTCGGTAGAATATTTGAATTTAAATATTAAATTGCTGTTGTTAAGAATAATTATAATTATAAGAGCTATCAAAATGTCAGAGGCTTTTAAAAAATCAAATTTATCTGAGTTTACAGTGAAAAAGTTTTTTAGAAAACTTGGAAAATAAATGACCGAAAATAAATAAATCAATAACAAAGTAATATTTAAAACTATTAAGTGGTACTTTTCAAAATATATATATTTTTTGAAAACATGGGCAATAAACATATAACCCATTAACCAAATAAATGAGCTTGATTTAAAATTATAAGCATTGAGTTTTAAAGTAGAAGATACAAATATAGAAATAAAAGATGATATGAAAATTAAAGAAGTTGATATAAAAAATTTTTTATCATATATTTGTCTTAATTTTTTATTATAAAATAAAAAGTACAATGACAGGGCTAATCCAAATGCAACTATCAACTCTCCCAATCTGTAATTAAATATATATAGCCCCATAAATGTTCTACCAAACAAAATTGTTAGTACAATGATTAAAAAAATACAATTTTGTATGAACTTATTAATAATTTGATTATTTATTAGCATTTCAACCAGATTCTTTTTTTCAATATCCCTAGTTTTTTTCTTATATTTATATAAAAAAAATATATTTTTTTGTACATCTTTCTAATTAAATAAGTATTAAATACTATAAGTCTGTTTTTTCTTTTTCTCAGCAATAAATACTTATTTTTATCCTCAATAGCATTATTGAAAATTTCTAAAAAAGTTTTAGCTGCGTATTCAAAATTATAAGGATATTTTTGTAGTCTAAAAAAATATTTATCATAATCGTTAATTATTTCTTTTAATTTTTTTTCAAGATTATCAACTTCAAATTCAACTCCATATCCTTCACAATATTCTGGAATTCCACCACTATTTATATATAAAATAGGTAAACCGCACATAGCAGCTTCCATGTGGTGATTTCCAGAAGGCTCATTTATAGATCCTGTTATATAAAGGTCATGTTTTTTGAGCTCATTTGACAATTGAACATCAGCTAGTGGTTTTATAACTTTTGTGTTTTTAAATTTAAAATTTTTAGGTAAATTACCAATGTATGTAAATTCAATTTTACTATTCCAATTTTTATCAGAAATTAAATTATCTAATTTAGCATAAGATTCAAAACCTTTCATCCAATTGCTACTCCAATGGTGAGTAACTACTTTTAACTTATTTTTTTTATCCCATTGGTTTTTATTCCTATTATTAAATACCGTTCCATCAGGTCCGCCTTTAACAACAAAAATCTCTTTTGTTTTCAAACCTTGCTCAACAAACAAACTCTTTAACCAATCACTAACAAAAACAGATATATCAATGAACTCATTAGAAGTAATTATTTTTTGATTTACATGGTTTGTGTTTTTTCGCTCATCGCATTCGTTAATTCTTTGAATGGTTATAGCATTTGGGTTCTTATTATTTACATAATGAAAGATATCAATATGATCAAATGTTGCAATTGTTGAGGTAATTAATGGGCTGACTAATAGAATCAAATCTATATCGTCATCAACTAAATTATCTACTACTTGATAATTATTTTCTTTCAAATACTTTACAAGATTTTCAAGAAACTTATTTCCACCTCCGAATGGTCCTTCAATGATTTTCGCCCCAATACTAATTTTTTTCATATATTCTCTTTAATAACTTAATAAAGTTTTCAAATCCATTAGGAATAATATAATTTTGAACTCTCTGAAATGAATATTCCGTGTTCACTTTAGCTTCTTTGAATTCGGAAACTTTAAAAATTGAATTTTTATGTAAAATTTCTGATGCTATACCAACATTAGTAGAAAGGATTGGAGTTTTTGTTAAAGCACATTCCATTATAGCCTGTGGTCCACCTTCGACTCTAGAAGTTACTAAGTACAAATCTAATATATTGTATAGTTTATTCATAGTTTCCAACGATGCCATTTCGAAATAAACAAAAGGTATAGACATTTCATTTAACTTTCTTATAACATAGTTTCTTCTTGTTCCAGAAAGAACAACTTTTAAATTTTTATTGTTTTCATATAAGAAACTAATAAGGTTTACAAAAATATCTGGACCTTTTATCAGTTTTGGTGAAATTAAATCGTGTCCTTCTGTATCTCTTTGAAAACTACCTACTAAAAATTCATTAGGTTCAAAATTAAAATTTTTTCTGATTTCAGTTTTGTCTTTTATTTCAAACCATATTTTTTGATTTACCCATGTAGGAATTGTATTTATTTTTTTGTTAGTAAGTTTAGCTAATTGTTCTTTTGTTTTACTTGATGCTGCATGATACTCATCAACATATTGATCTAATTCAAAAAAATTATTTCTTTCATATTCTCCAAATTTATTGAAATCTATGTGATAATAGGTGCAAATCACTTTCTTATTTTTCAAATGTCGTTTTGGAATTTTTTTCCACATCCAAGGAGCAATTACCCAAATTATATCTGCTGACCTAATACTTTCAGTTGAAATAGAGGGATTAAATTGATACCATTCAGTTCTTAATCTATCGACAATCCACGATTCATTAATTTTGCTTAAATAAATTTTCATTCTTAATTTTATTCTTTGATAACTCTATTAATACTACATATAAATCAAAAAATAATGGCACTGTTAAAGTGTGATTATAAAAAATTTAATCTATTTTACTCGGAGAAATACCTTTTCTTACACAGTCTGCAAAATATTTTTGTTCATTTTTTTTGATATTAGAAATATTCTCAGTCATATTTAAGCAATACAATGATTTTTTGATAGTCCCTATTTTATAATCATTTTTGAGTAAATCTGTAAATAATTTGTAATCTTGTGCATAAAGAAAATTCTCATTGTAGTTACCAATTCTATTTAAAACACTTTTACTGATTAAAAGAGTTCCATGAATAAAGGGGTTCTTAATTTTTACAACTAGTTTTTGTGGTAAGTAATAAGAGAAATTTGGTATTACTTTAGTAGTGTTTTTTATATATGCTCTAGTTGTGCATGCATCTAAATTATACTTTTTTAAATACATAATTTGACTTTCAATTCTATGTTTATCACTTACATCATCAGCATCTTGCCTAGCTATATAATTTCCATTAGCTTTCGCAATTAACAAATTTAGAGATTTTGTTAAACCAATATTTTTTGTATTTTTAAAAATAAGTAGTCGTTTATCTTTAACAGTCTCAATGTTTTTTAAGGTCTTATCAGAAGATCCATCATCTATAACTAAAACTTCTAAATTACGATATGTTTGATTTAAAATACTATTTAAAGATTCGAGGATTGTATTTTCATTGTTAAAAACTGATAACAACACTGAGACTTTATCATTGTTGTCGTAACTAAAGTTATGCATATTTAATAAGAAAACTTTCAAATTGATCTAATAATTTTTTTTCATTTAAAATACTAGATGTTTTAAGAAAAACTTCATTGCTCAACTTTTCCATAAGAGAGGAATCATGAATACTCTCAATCTTCTTAATTAAATCTTTGTAATTGAATTGTTCAAAAGATAATGAATAATTTTTTGGAAAGTATTCATCTATTCCACCAAATGAAGGAAAAATAGCTGGAACACCATAAACAGATGCTTCGGTCAATAATCTTGGTTGTCCTTCATATATTTTTGTAGCAGTTATAACTGCTCTTGATTTTTTAATTATCTCAATAGTTTTTAAATTTGATAGTGATCCTAAAAACTCAATATTTTGGTTTTTAAAGTCGTTTTTTATTTTTCTTTCAATCTCTCCTGATCCAATAATTAACAACTTTAAATTTTGTGTATTTGCTTTGGTCCAAGATTCTAATAATTCTTGTAAGCCTTTATTTTCAGTTAATCTTCCTGCGTAAACTACTGTATCGCTATTAGGGTTATAAAATTTGTTTTGACTTAGATTTTCTAACTGATTGTAATAAATTCCAATATTTTTATTTTCAATTCCTAATTCTTGTAAAAAATTTTTATGAAAATGGTTCATAACTAGTACTTTTAGATTGTTAGTAAGTAAAATTTTTAAATATTTTTTTCCATAGAAAACAACTGCTAAAGATTTAAAATATGAATCTCTAAAATATTTATTAAAGTATTGATAGGATTTTTTTTGGATTCCACACATAAAGCATCTATTTCTACCATTAAGGTGTTTTTTAATAGAAAAATAACTTGTACAGTAATATCTATAACTGTGTATTTTATGAACAACTAAATAATTATTTTTTTTTAATATACTAAATATTCCAAGATTAGCTTTAAACCACGTATTATGTAAATAAACTAAATCTGGTTGAAACTCTGATAACTTTTTTTTGAGTAACTTATTAGAATTGAAATTACTTCTTATAAAAAAACTAATATAATCAAATAAATTTAATTTATCAGAGTTTTTAAACTCAAGATAGTTAACAATAAATCTTTTTTTGAGAGCCCTTACTTCTTCTTGTATGTTTGAATCTTCTCCTCCAAATTCTCTATAAGAAGTATTGATTATTAAAACTTTTTTCATTGATCTAATATTTCAATTTTACGAGAATTACCAATTATTTGAATATTTAAACGACAGTCTACTTCTTCAAACTTTTCTGGATCGTGCGTGGAATTAATAATCGTAATTTTATTCTCTTTTAATATCTCAAATATTATGTTTTTTGAGTACTCATCTAAATTTGAAGTAGATTCATCCAATAAAAGTAAATCTATTCTCATTAATAAAGCTCTAACAAATGCAATTTTTTGAGTTTGTCCAGATGATAAGCTTTTGTTATCAATTATTTTGTTTAGATCATAATTCGAATTTTCATCAAAAGTTTTGAGTAATTTTAACTTTGAGATTATTTCTTTATCTTCAATTTTATTTTTATTACCATATAAAATGTTTTCTCTAAGATTTGCTGTAAATATTAAAGGTGAGGCACCAACAAATCCAATATTTTTTGTGTATGAAATAACTTTTCCTTTTTCTGGATAATAAACACCTCCCATAAGGCCTAACAATGTACTTTTACCTGAACCATTCTTGCCAGTTATTAAAGTGTGTGTGTTTTTTTTGATAGTTAAATCTATTTCATTAAATAGTTTGTCATTACTATTTACATACCTGAATGTAACCTTATCTAATTCTATAATATTTTCAGTCTTGAGGTTTTCTTGAAATTTGTAATTTTCTTTATAAATAATTGGCTTTGAATTTTCAAGTTCATAAAATTTTTCTAAATGAACGTGCGAATTAATAATCTGATTAATTGATGTAGATAAGTTGCCTAATGATTGAAATAGTCTTAAAGATATGCCAATTAGATCAAGTGTTATAATTTTGGAAAATCTTAAAAACAAGATAACTATAGAGAGGATAAACAAAGTTAAAAAGCTTGGTAAATATGAATTAATAACTCCATATTTGTGATTACTGTAAAGGCTTCTGTTAAATTTACTTAATGTTGAAGAAAATCTTTCTATTTCTTCATTTTCTTTATTTAATAATTTAATTAAAAACATGTTATCTACTACCCTCTGAATTTCAAAATTTGAATCTTGTCCATAGATATAACTATCATGCATAAATTTTCTGGCTTTTTTGAGAATAAAATAAATAGGATAAAATAAAATTAAAATTCCAACAACAAAACTAATCATAAGTTCATGATTTGTAAAGAATAGATAGATTGAGAAAGCAAATATTTGCAAAAAATAATTAAGGAAAGCGGCAAAACTTGAATAGAAAAATGAAATATGTGTTGTTAAAGAGTTTATATAAAAGTAAGCATCTGCTACCGAATAATTTCTTTTATTGAAAATTTCTCTTAATAAATGTATTTTTAAATTCTTTTGAACATTGAGCTCTAAATTTTTTATAATCATAATTTGAAGATAATTCAACAAATATCTAAAGAAAATAATAATTGGTAAAACATAAGTTTTTGAAAAGATAACTTCAAGTATTGAGGCTAAGTTAGCATTTATACTCACGGTCTCTGTAATAATATAAGTAAAAAATAAAATAATTAAAATGTCAGCTAATGCAGAAAATTGAGTCAAAATAACAGCTATGATTATTAAAAGTTTTTTATTATTTGTTTTGGTTACCCTGGAAACATAAATTGTATCTTTAAAAAATTTTTTAAAATTATTCAATATATTATGAGTATAAATTTATAAATTATTTTTATGTAAATTTAATGAATAAATCAAATAATCTTAATTTATTGTATTTATGGTATAAGTTTGAAATTCCAATAATTTCTAATTTGAAGTCTTTGAGAAAATTTAATATTTCAATTAAATTTTCATTACTTATTTCAATTTTTAAATATGTAATTTTGCCATTTTTAAGTAAATTTGACATAGATTCAAGAATTTTAACTTCATTGCCTTCAGTATCAACTTTTAATAAATCAATTTTTTCTATTTTATTTAGGTTCATAAAATCTTCAAGAGTTAGAGTGTTAACTTGTATTACATTAACCACGTCATTAATCTCTCTTTCTGGATGATTTTCATCCAATGAAGAATGAGAATTTATATTCCTTAAATAAAAATTTTTTTTCCCACTACGGTTGGTAATAGCATATTGATGATAACTAATATTTGAAAAATTTTTGAACATTTTTTTTTGCTTATTTAGTAGTTCGATGTTTGGTTCTATCGAATAAATTTTTACATCATTGAAAGTTTTTAGTAAAAATTTTATATAAGAACCTAAATTAGATCCTACATCTACAACTACCTTAATTTTTGATTTTCTACTATTAAAATATTTTTTTTCTGAAAATGAATTCAATATTAGATATTCAATTAAAATTTTTAGTTTTTGTATGAAACTTAAAAGTATTGTCATTTTTTATTAATAATTTATATAGCTAAAGAAAATTATATATAAGATTAATAAGAAAATTTCATAAAAAATAATAATTAGATTGATATTCTCTATAGCTTTTTTATAACAAGTGAATAATCATGGTATATAATTTTGTAAAATTCTGAATTTTCCTGAAGATAATCTAGAACCAATCTACCTTTACCAGGTATAAAATTGAATTTGTTTTCTTTTATTGTTGAAAATTTATCAAAGCTGTTAGGAGTGTCGTCAATGGCGATTATTGTACCTTTTTTAATTTTTTTATTAAGCAACAAGAATTCATTTAAACCATGGCTTTGTGATGGTTCTGGATTAAAAATATCTAAATCGTAACTATCTAAATATATTAAATCTAAATTCTGAATAGTTAAATCATCCAACTTTCTGATAAACTCTATTGAGTCCTGGGTGTGAAATTTAACACTATTAGACTCTAAAAAACTATAAATTTTTTTAATTTGAGGATTGGTGTCAACCGTGTCAAAATTCCCTCCAAATTTTTTTACATAACTTGCAAAAAGCATAGAACTCTTAGTTCCATGTGCTGCACTTCCAGTCTCTAGAATATTTAAACTTGCGCCACCGAAATGATTTAAAATAATTCGAAACATTTCCCTGTTAATATGATTTTTCTCAGAATATGTTTTGAAGTGAAAATTAATCAAATCTTCAACATTTTTAATTTTTTTTAATTTCTTGTCTAAAAAAATTAGATTATTAATCTTCTTATTATTAATTAGTCGAAAATATATTCTTACTTTCCTAGAAAAATAGTTTATATAATTTTTTAGCTTAAAATATTTTTTCATTTAGTAATCAATAGCAGATTCGAACTGCTTACTTCTATAAAATTTTAGAAGACAACCAATTGACTTAAAAAAATTATACTCAAATTTTAATTAATTAATAGCTTTTAATTAAAGTCGTTTATTATCTTAAAAGTAGATTTTAAAAGCCATGTCAGATTTAATAAAATTTTTTATTGTTGCTTCTGCGTCGTTTTTATTAGCAACTAAATTGTATCTCTTTTTTTAAATTCACTAACTAATTTTGGTAATTTTTGATTGTTTGAATTAACTTATGTTACTACTACTCAATTATGAATACTAATTTCTTCAATAAGCAATAAATTATCATAGTCGTAAATTTTAATAATTGTGTCGTTTTTGGTATCACCAATGCCATTTGCAATAAACAATCTATTATTTATTTCTTTACAGTATGTTTCCTCTCCCCATGCCCCATAATCTCCTGATATAACAATAAAGTTTTTATCATTATTTCTAATCCAACTTAATGAGTCCTTCTTTAAAGAAGTTCTTAGTAAGCTATCTGAATTTGCACTTATCTCATAATTAATTTCTTCTAACCAAAATAATTGATGACTAAGTATGATAATGTTTTTTTTACTTGTATTGTCAATAATTGAGTTGATTTGATTTTGATATTCTATTGTAGGCAGCCAATCTTCATTTGAAAAATTTGCAGAAATTATTAAAAATTCGTTAAATTCTTGGTAAAACAATTCATCGTTGAAAATTTCATAATAATTTTTTAAATTACCAATTTTTTCATCGACTTCGTGATTACCGACAGAAAGAAAATAATTTGAAAAATTATTATCAAAATAATTTTTAACCTTTTTAAAGTTCTCAACATTATTAATTCTTACAAAATCACCAGTAAGTGCAATATGATTAATTTGATCTGGATTGAGTCTTTTAGAAAAGAATGTAATTAAACTATCTGGAAAAAAGTCTCCTTTACCAGGTGCTCCATAAGCATGACCTACGATATAAATTTCATTGTCAGCTTTAATACTTTCTTTCATCAATTTTGGAGAATTTATATTGCAATTCTCAATTTCAAAATAAATGTTAGATTCTAAATTATTTATGTTGTTTGAACAACTTGCATAAAGTAATACCAACAAATTTATAAGATAAAATTTTATTTTTTTAGAGACCATAGAGCCGATTAGCACCAACTTTATATTTTGAAAAAGCAACTGGATTTGTATAAATATATTTTTCTATATCAAAGTTTTTTTCAAAAGGCTTGTATTCAATAATTTTATTTTCATATTGTTTATGTATTATCACTGGTGACCTATAAGAATGGCTAGTAAAAGTTATGTTGTAATCTATAGTTATCCTACAATTTTCAAATGTAAAATACCTTCTTTCGTACTCTGTAAAAAGAATTGGATAAAGTGTTAATTGGTTTAAATAAATTTTATCAATTTGGTCAAAAGATTCAATTTTAAGCTTCTCTACCTCTTTATATTTTCCTGAAAAAGTGTTTTTCTTTATTTCTTTATAAAATTTTTCTGAATTTGAATATGTTCTTATCCTTACTTTAATAACATTTACATCCTGAAATTTTGATGACGAAAGTAATGATTGGTCTATGGTATCAAAATATAAAGATGTTATTTTTCGAGATTCATAGATCTCTTTAATTTTTTTATTATATTTTGAATAAAAATTATTATATTCGTATGGAGTAGCAATTATTTTATATTCTTTTCGAAATTCATTTTTCAATTTCTACCTCTTGACCATCTTGTATGAAATTTGAATTTATTGATAGACAGTTGTAACTATTTATCTTTAGATATGAGGGACCAAATTCCTGTTTTTTTCGATACATTGCAATGCATACATTTGCGTCATCACCTCTGAAATTATTAATTATTACTTTTGATGAATCTTTTACTGCAACTACAGTGTTTATTTGATAACCATTTAAAAAATTAATACTTACATCTGATTTTTCTCCAACAGAAATTCCTTTATCGTTGCAATTGTCAAGATTAACTTCTGAGATATTTATTTTACTATACGAAACATCAAAACAGTCATTTCCAGAATTATAAATTTCTACCTTTCCAAATTCTAAATTAGAAAAATCCGCATCCACTCCGTCAAAGTTAGAATTAACTATATTTACCTTATTCAACTTTCCAGTTACATTTATAAAATTAACAGCATCTTCACAAAAACTGTCTTTTGAAACAACTGTTATGTTTTCTAATCTAAGATTTAAAAATGTTACACAACCTGTTAGCGAATTTTCATCTTGTCTAAATTTTGTTAATTCTCTGTTTTTTGAATCCTGAATTACAATATCCCAATCTATTAATGCCCCAGGGCCTTGAAAAAGAATTTTTTCATTATCTTCTAGAAATATGTAGATAATTCTTTTTGTATAATCAAAATTAATTTCTACAGGACCATTAAATTCTTTTATTTGAATTTTTTCATCGATATTTATCACATTTATATAATTTTCTTCAACTGAGTTTTCTAAATTAAAACTTCCGAGTAGAAAATATTGTATATTTTCAACCTCAACCATATTTTTTAGCTGATAATTATTTTGAATTTTTTCTAAATAACAGTCCTGCAATCCAAAATTACAATACTTAATGAACTGATCGTTTTGATTAATAAAATAAAAGCCATAATTATCGTTTTCTACATCCTTCAGATAGTTTGTTTTATATATTGATAAGCCATCTTGGGAATCATTAAAATTTTTACTATCTATTGCAGATATCTTATCTAAATTGAAAATAAATTTTTCAACAATTTTTTGAAATTCATTTTTTGATATATTAGCTTTTTTTGAGACAAGTTCTTCATAAAGACTATCTATATTGAAGTCTATTTTTTCTAAAAGTAATGATGCTCCGTATGAAAAATAATTATAACATGCGACCTTTTCATATTCTTTAACTAACTCTTCGCTACAAGGAGTAACTGATGTCTCTCTAAGTGATAACTGTGAATCTGCATCGTAATAAATTGGTAATAATTTGTTAGAAAAATTATCAAAATAAAATTTTCTATTGTGAATAGCTAACCCATGATGACCATCTAATGCATACATTGCAGTATCAAACAGAAGTAAGTCTAAATTGTTAATATAGTCATATTTTAAATAAAAGCCATTTGATTGAAATATGATCATGTTTAATTGGTTTAAGCCTTTTAATGAAATTGTCTGATTAAAGACTGTTCGATTTACCCAATTATCGTTTAGAAATTTACCAAATAGGATTGGTAAATTTGAGTCAACTAATATTCTTTTTTCCCAAAAAAATTCCTCAGAAGTCTCTAATAAAACAGATTCTCTCAAATTGTTATTCTCTATAAACTCTTTAGCTATTTTTTCTTGAAAAATATATTCAATTTCTTTTTGATTGTCAATTGATGATTTAACTTTTATTGTACGAGGTACAAGAAACCCCAAGTTTTCCATAATAACTGTTAATGCAAGTTCAGTATCATTTCTTCTCGTTTCAGGTAAAAATAATTTAAAATTAACAATATTGTCAATATTTCCATTTTCTAATTGAATATCCAAAGAAGCTGACAAATCAGTAGTTCGTATATGATCTTGAAAGTCACCAGATAATCTGACTTTTCCACTAAAAATACAATTTACTCCATTAGAATATGAAACTGAAATTTTTGCATCAAATCTGCTTTTTCTATTTTCAAAAATGAAAACCTGGCTCTCTTCAATTGCTGAAAACATATTTCTGTACCATTTAGTTTGATTAATAAAATTTATATCAATTTTTTCAATATTTTCTAAATTCATTTGCTGACTTCGTCGAAAATTAATGCCCTCACAGTATGGTTCAATTTCATCATCAATTAGAGGGGATGCGTTTACTGGATTAATTTGTGGTAGTATAATTTTGTTTTCAGTTGAATAAAAATTAAATACTAAAAAAGAAACAAGAAAAATACTTAAAAAAATTAGTTGCTTTAGATTATTCAGTTGATTTGTCAATGCTGTAACTTACTATGGTTTTTTGATCTAATTGATCAAATACTTCATAAAGTTTATCAAGATTTGTGAAGCCAATATTATATATTTTGTTTACAGAATTAGACGATTTATGTAATAGGTTTTCACTTAAATCTAAGTTTAAAATATCTTCGTTTGCTTCTATTCTGAGATAAAAATTAAAAATTTTATAGTTTATAGAATTAAAACCTAACTTTGATGAAACAATTCGATAAATTTCTGAGATAACAACTGTAAATGAAAAGAACAAGGTGAAGTTAATTGCAATATTTGGATTTACATTTGTAACAATTCCTAAAGTAATCAAGAAAAAATAAACCACTAGTTCAAGAGGATTTTTAATTGGCGTTCTAAAACGAACAATCGACAAGGCCCCCACCATCCCTAACGATAAAGCAATATTACTTGAAATAGTTGAAGTTATTACAAATCCAGTTACAGGAAGAAGCGTAAAAACTAATATAGTATTATTACCAATTGAAAAATAATCTATTTTTATAATAGTTATTAAATATTTTGAAAATAAACCTAATGTTGCGGCAAGTAAGCACAATTGAAAAAAATTAATATCAAATGTGTAATCAAACCCAAATATTCTATATATCATTTTTATAAATATAATACTAACTAATTAATACAATATAAATTTTAAATTTATACTTAAATTTGAAATTTCTTAACTTGTTATTAAAGATCTTGATATTTCAAAGAATATAAAGTTTTAATAACGAATTCTTTATCTTTTCAATTAGTATTTGGTTTAGAAATTAAAATACTATTAATGATTAACTTTGGAAATAAAAACACTCAATGCTAGAAAATATAAAAAAATATAATTTTAATTTTGGTTTAATTGGTTACATTTTTATATTTTTGACAACACTTACTGTTGTTTTTTCAAATATTAATTTGCATTACTTGACAACTAGTTCTCCAGATTTTCAATATTACAAAGACTACCTTTCCTATTTTTTTGGAGAGCTTGAAAATACTGGCAGAGAACAGGGCTTAATTTATTTCCTGCTTGTTTCTATATTTATTAAGCTAGGAAATAACAACTTTAGTTTAGATAATACAAATCAATTAATAAGCAACGCTGTACAGATGACTAACTTATCTTTATACCTTCTAGGTCTAGTTGGTTTATTTTTTTTACTACAATATAAAGGATTTAAAACAAAACATATACTAATTACTTTTTCTATAATTAACTTTTTTCCACAAACTATAAATATGCTTGTGACAATGAAGCCGGAGATATTTGCTTTTGCTATATTGCCGTGGAGTATCTTTTTAATCTTGTTATTTTTTGAGAATAATAATTATAAATTCTTGTATTTTTCTTTTATTCCGAATGTTTTATTGATTACTTCCAAGGGTACTATCGCAGGATCTATCTTGCTGTTATATTTTTATATCGCGGTTAGCGAAAAATTTAAATTTTTCTCAATAAAATTTACAATTGTTTTTTTACTTTTTCTTGTTTTCCTGTCGCCAATTTTGCTAGAAAATTTTAATTCTAATGGAAAACATATATTTGAACATACAAATGAAAAGGCTGAAATGCAAGATACAGCTGATTTAAATTTTTTATATAACATTAATTTTCATGATCTATACATGTATCCATTTAGACACTATCATGCAAATTCGTTGGTTGGAATGATTGCGTTGGATACTTTTGGTGATTACTACCAGTGGTATGCATATAATGACCAGAGTGCTTTTAATTATATTAAAAAAAATTTCGATAGTATTTGGTATATTACTCATTGGCGCCAATTTTTTTCAGTAGTTTTTACACTTATTTTTTATACTTTGATAGTTTATTTCTACAAAAATAATTCCGCTAATAGATACTTTTACCTTATGCCATTTTTTGGATTGTTTATTTTACTACTTCAAGCTTATGGAATTCCACAAGTAAACTTTGATAAAGAAACTGCTGAGTTGTTTAAAACACATTACTATTCTTATCTATTAATTATTTGTTTGACTTTTGTTATAGCAAATTTAATCAAAAAAAATATTATTATTGGCTATTTTTTAATTCTTCTTTTTGCTTTTAATACATCATTTTTATATGGTGTTCCAAACAGTAATGAAAAATACATAGAATATTTAAATTCAAAAAATTTACATTTAAATACATGCATATTAAATTCTTTTTTTATTGAGGGATTTGAAAAAGCAAACTGTAATGATAAATCTATAGATATATGTAATTTTGATCGCATAATTTATAATACTGAATTGATAATTTCTAATGATTTTGGTGGCGTTGATAATAAAAAATATTTACCGATACAAAATTTAATAAATTCCAATGGCAAACAAGTCACTCCTGAGAATCGAGATGAATGTATTGGTGCCGTTAAAAATGGATACTATTATGACTCTATTTATCTTAACAGCATTAAATTACCGTTATTCAATTTTATATATTTCATTTTTTTTATATTATCAATAATTCACCTCATAAGAAAAGGACTACTATCGAGTACATTTAATAAACTATCTTAAATAAGATTTATAATAATTATGTGTCAATTCACAATACAGCATTAATTGAAAAAGGGGTTGAAATAGGTAATGGGGTATATGTTGGTGAATATACAGTTATCTATTCTGGCACCATAATTAAAGATAATGTAAAAATTGGAAGTCACTGTTCAATTGGGTCAAGTCCTGAAATAAAAAGTAATAAGCAAAAATCTAAATTAATAATCAACAAAGACACTACTATCAATAGTTTTGTGTCAATAAATTTAGGAACAAAAACAAACTCTGAAATTGGAGTAGGTTGCTACATTATGAACCACTCTTACATTGCACATGATTGTTTAGTTGGTAATGATTCAGTAATTGCCCCAGGTGTTAGAGTATTAGGTTCAGTGCGTATAGGTAAGGAAGTGTACCTAGGTGCAAATAGTACCGTACACCAAAACTCTGAGCTTGAAGATTTATGTTTACTTGGAGCCAATTCTTTTGCAAAAGGAAATTTACTAAGTGGCTTAATTTATGTTGGGGTTCCCGCTGTTCCTAAAAAAATTAATACTGTTGGAATTGAGAGGTCAAATTTAGACAAAGATTATCTCAATAGGTTGTTGTTAGAAGCAAAGAAAAACATGCTACATTAATTTTTATTTAATATATTTAGCAAGAAAAAAAGGAAAAAATATTGATGGGTAGTCAATAATAGGTTTAATTTTTGTGTTTTTAGTTTCTTTATTATATTTTATAGTTACAGGAACCTCTTTTGATTTTATTTCACGATTATTTAACATTTTACCAAAAAGAAAAGATTCAAAGGCATAGCCATATAACCAAGTTCTATCGTATTTTGGAAGAATTTTTTTTATAGTTTCAATCTTATAAGCTCTAAATCCATTGGTTGCATCAGTAACTCTCCTGTTGTAAAAAAGTGAAATAAGCCAACTTAAGATTGGAGTGCTTGCTCTTCTAAATTTTGGCATATTAACAAAAGAGTCATTAATAAACCTACTTCCCCAAATACAATCATAATCATCAAATATTATTGGACTTAAAATTGTTTTAAAATCTTTGGTATCCATTTTGTTACCACCATGGATAACAGTCATAACCTGGTAATCCTTGTCTATACAATAATTAATTGCATTGATAAAAACATATCCTAATCCTTTGTTTTTTGGTAAATTAATAGTTTCATATTCTGAATTTTTTAAAATATCATAAGATTTATCAGTTGATCCACTATTTATAAACAAAAACTTATCTACTCCAAAGTTGTGTTTTCTTACAGAATCAATTGTTGCATTAAGGTTTTCTGCCTCATTAAAAACTGGTACGAGACATAATATTTTCATTTTTTTATTTTTCAATTTTATCCAAAACTTTAATGATATTTGTTTTTAAATATTTAAGCTCTCTAATTAATGGGAAAGCAAAAAGTGGAAGACTTAATACTTTAGATGATAAATTTTCAGTGTTCTCTAGTTCAACATTTTTGTAAACAATATTTTTTTTATTCATAACGCTTTGTAAATGGATTGGTGTCTTATAGTAAATATTTGCTTCAATTCCATTTTTATTTAGTTCAGATTTAAAAATATCTCTAACATTTTCGGGTAAAATTATTGTAAAGTAATTTAACAAAATATTAGTATCAATTTTAGGTATTAGAACATATTCTATTTCTTCAAAAATATCAAGGTAAAATCTAGTAAATTCTTTTCTTGATTCAGAAATAATGTTAAAAATCTTCAATTTTTCATTCAATGTAAAAGCATTTAAAGAGTCTAACCTTGAATTTATGCCTACAATTTCATGATTGTAAACACCGAGTTGACCATGATTTTTTAACATATTAATTTTTTTATATAATTCGGCGTTGTTAGTAGTAATAAAACCTCCATCACCAATTCCTCCTAAAGTTTTACTTGGAAAATTTGAAAATGCATTAATATCCCCAAAAGTACCTAAGTACTTGCCATTTTTTGCTTTACTACCAAATGCTTGTGCTGTATCTTCAATAACACTAATACCTTTTTTTTGCGCATAATTTACTATATTTTCTATGTCGGAATCATAGCCATACAAATGAACAGGAATTATGCATTTAGTTCTTTTCGTTATTAATTTTTTTATAGAATTTAAAGATATACAATAAGTATCTTTTTCTATATCTGCAAAAACTGGAATTGCATTTACCTGTAAAACAGCTTCAGCTGTTGCAAAGTAAGTAAATGATGGAACAATTACTTCGTCTCCCGAACCAACACCAAGAGCAATTAATGATAGTGTTAAAGCATCTGTACCTGAATTCATTGTTGCTGAATATTTAACGTCTAAAAATTTACTAAGTGATGATTCTAAAATAGCTACATTTTTTCCACCGACATATCTTCCAGACATTAATTCTTTTTTAAATTTTTTGTCAAAATCAATAATTTTTGAAAGTTCTCTTTCAGGCTTTGATACTGGTATGTAGTTGTTCATATTAGTTAAAGCTGTCAATAAAGCTAAGAGTCATGAATATTTCTTACTTTAATAACTGTATTTTCTAAGAGATACTTTTCAACACTCTCTGAGCTAGCCAAAAACTTTTCAGATATCCTATCTCCTCTTCTTGGATTTATAATATTCTGTTTTCGTCCAGGATATAGCCTTTCTGCAATTTCATTCATTCTAATTAATGCACTTGAGTTAACAATATACCTACCAGGATCTTCCATAGCTGTAAAAATAATCAGACCGATTGATTCCTGTAAAGAAATAAAGTGTCTCTCACAGATTGTGGCAACATCTATAGGATCTTTTTTAGGAATTTTACTCCATATTTCAAAAACATTCCCAGCAGTTTCAATAACATTAAAAAATCTGGCTACGCTTCCCCCAATGTTTAATACCATTCTTTCAGCTATAAGTTTGCTAGCACCATAAACAACTTCGGGGTTTGTTGCCTTACAAGTAGAAGTTAAAACTAACTTACATTTTTTATTCATATTATCAATTAAATTTTTTGTACCAATTGTATTTATCTCGAAGGTACTCCAAGTATTCACTTCTCCTTCAGGTGCGTGTTTAGCTCCGGCAAGATGTAAAATTAAATCCGGCTTGAAAGAATTAATAATAATTTGCACAGATTCTCGGCTTGTTACATCTAATTCTTTAAAACCTTTAACAATATCTGTTTCCAGAATTTCACCATTGAACTCTTTTAAACGCTCAATTAAAGCCTGGCCAAGACTTCCAGCTGAACCAGTAATTAGAATTTTTTTAAATTGTAAATCTTTGCCATTTAAGTTTGCAAGATTATAATGTTGTTTTCTTCCTAAAATATTTTCTATATCAATTAAAGATAGTTCACTCATTAGCTAAATTATACTAATTTCTACTTGAATAACTATGAAATTATTCTCATACATTTTACTTATAATAATTTACTCGATTAAAATCTAGCTAAATTTTAATTTTTCTGACAATTTTCATTGGAAGCAATTGAATTAACTTTCCTAAAAGAAAAAGTCCAAAAGTAGCAAACTTTACACCTGTTGAACCTAAGTTTTTATATAAAATTTCTGCTGCATCATTTATAGATAGTGTAAAAGGAGGATCTATGTGATTTTGTGACATTTTTGTTGTAATTTTTCCATATCTCATTATTAAAAAGGAAGGAAGTTTTAAATACTTTACGCTTTCCTCAAGTTTATTTTTAGATAAACCGTAAATATAATTTTTATACCTTGGCTTAATAGCTGCCATACTTGAAATGTAGATAAATTTAGAGATATTCTCTAACTTCATATTTAACTTCCGACTTAAAAAATAAGGTAAGACAAAATTTATTTCGTCAGTTTTACTAATTTCATCTTTAGTTGGAAATTGAAAATTTCTATTTTCTGCCAAAAAACCATTGAAAAAAATTAAAGTTGGATTTGATAATTTTCTAACTTCATTTTCTATGATTAAGTAATCTTCAAAATAATCTTCTATTTGAATATGGTGACTTGTTTTGATTTGGTCGAATTCAGAACGTGAAATTGAAACTACAAATTCTGATTTTTCTAAACATAGTTTAATAAATTGAGTAGCTAATTCAGAAGAAGATCCGATGACTACTATCTCTTGTTTCACCAATTTTTAAGCCCAAGCCTCATTGAAAGTTCTGATTGAAAGTCTTTATTTGGATCTAAACTTTTTAATACAGCTTTCCACTCATTGTAGTTTTTATAAATCTTTTTAAATTCATCTTGATTTAAAGTTGAGTCTTTTGCTAGATAAATTAGGCCATTATATTGAGAAATTAAATCATAAAATTCTCTAATATTCGAATAATTAAATGTATCATAAGCAAAATCTAGTGCAAATGTCCAACCATTCTGAACGAATGAAAGGTTAATGTTGGATTCATTACTAGAAAGTCTTTTTACACTGCATAAAATTACGTTATTCTTAGTACATATTAATTCAATTAATTTCCGGACTTTATGAGTATTTTCTAGGGGTATAGAAAATTGAATCTGAATAATTTTTCTGTTTTTGGCAAAATTTTTTGTGTTGGAAGTTTTACTTAAAGGATAGTAAACATCCATATAAGATTTAATTGTGCTTTTTCTAATACCTTTAGATAGTAAAAATACTTTGTTCATTAATTCAAGTGATTTATATTTATTCATACCAATAAATGGCAATGAAAATGAATATTCTTTTTCTACTTTTTTCTTTATTTCTATACTTTTAAGGGTTTTTATGGGTTTTGATTTTTCTGAATACCATCTATATTTTTTATTAGAGAGATCAACCCAAGCTACCCAGTAACAGCCATTTTCATATTTAAAATTGGAAAATAGATCTTCAAGCCCTTCCCCAATGTTTATTTCGGTAAAATATTCTCTATGTAAAGCAGCTTTGTTATTAACCATTTTGATGTCAATGATTATTCCCGTCAATCCATAACCACCAACTGTTGAATAAAATATCTCACTGTTTCTCTCTCTACTTGCCTTTATTATTTTTCCTGATGATGTTTTTAAAGTTATTTGATCAATATTTTTAATAAAACTTCCACCCCATAAATTATCTTTTCCATGAGCATCTGAAGCTACTGCTCCTGCTATCGTTACATTTCTTTTTCCAGGAATTCCATAAAGACTTACCATATTATTATTTACATAATCTTCAATAGTTTGATTTACAATATATGGTCTTTCACTATTTTTTTTATATTTAATTGCATAATTTGATGCAGTTATTGCTGAATCTCCATATGAATTATTGTTACCATATGCTATAACAGGGGAAAGGTGGCTATAAAAATCATCGAAAGTTTCTACAGTTTTGGTTGAGGTATTACCCCATGAAGTAATTTTACCTTTCAAACTATTAACCCTATTAATGCTGACAATCCAAATATTGAAGCTAAGTATTTTATGCTTTTATCACCTTTTACATTTTCAATTATTTCTTCTGTTAGCCCACGGTAGCTATTCTCAATAAAAATATCATTAAAAAAGTAGAGTGCAATGCAAGAGATAGATAGAAATACTGAAGTTAAGTTATTTAAAAACAGAGATTTAACAACTATAACCCAAACAATATATGTAATTAGAGATAGCTGGAGGGTTGATTTTAATATATTTAACAGATTCTCTTCACCGTAAGACCTTATAAGAAAGTCTTTAACATTAGAGTCTTTAATTAAATGATTTTTGACAATTGAAAGCTTTTTTCCTGCTGTAATTCCTAAGCTAATAAAAAATACAAATAAGATAAGAGGTATAGAAGTTGATATGGATATTGCAAATGATCCAAGCAATATACGTAAGACAAAAAGAAGTGATACGGTCAAAATATCAAAATACTTTAAATATTTTAATTTTTGAGAATATGAGAATGTTATAAAAGTGTACAACAATGTAAAGATTACTAATCTATTATCAAAAAAGTAAAGTGATGCGTTTCCTAGAAAAAACAAAAAAAACATAAAAGTAAATCCATTTTTTTTTGAAATCCTGCCTGCAGCTATTGGTCTATTACTCTTAGTTGGATGTTTTGTGTCTATATCTATATCTTTAAAATCGTTAAAAATATATGTAGAAGATACAACTAATGAGAAAGATACAAAAATATAAAATAAAGTATAAAAATTTATATAACTAAATTTGCTTGATGCAAATGCAGAGACAAAAATAAGTAAATTTTTTATCCATTGTGATAGTCGCATTGATTTTATATAGTCCATTTTATAATTTTACTGTAAATTTTAAATTTTAAGTTATGGCCTTCTATAAATAGCTTTATATGGCAAAATATGTTCTTATAAAAGATCTTTAGTTTTAACTGACTTTCAAAAATTAGCTAAAGCAGAACCTTTAAAAAAACTAGTTAACTAATTTTTTTAATCAATACCTTTTCATTCAACTAAATTTATATAGACTTGTTACAACTTCTATTATCCTATAAATATCATTTTGATTACTAAAAATCATGTCTGTATCAAATTTTTTAGTAAAGTGCGGCAGGTATAAAGTAGTGTTAAGAAATATAAATTTTACATAATCGAAAGAACTTAAATGGACTGTTTTTTCTTTTTCATCGGAAAGATAAACTGTATATAAGCAAAAAAGAAACATATGTATCCACCTCCCCCAATCTATAGCAAGTAAAAATAGTGGAATATGTAAAATAATAAGAATTATGAAATCTTTGTAAAACTTAAGAAAATATTGAGTTTTTAAAATATAGACAATACCAATAACCCACAAAATAATGTATCCGGCAATTATATTTAAATTAATAAACGAAATTGTAAAGCGTATGTTTTCTAAAAAACTTGCGTTATTTTTGAATTCAAGCATGTAAGTTGAAGACAAATTTTCACAACTTGAATCAAAATTAAAACTGATCTGAATATCTTTACACCATTCATTAGTATTAAAAAGATTTAAATCTGAATTAATGGAAAAATAAAATACAGCTAAAAAGAATACAGGTATTAAAAATAAAAATCTTAATAATTTTTTTATTTCTAAATCACAGAATCTATAAATATAAAAGAAATAAAAAGTTAGAAGGAATATATTTACCGAATGAGAAAAAAGAGCTAATACATAAAGAAAAATGCACAAGTAAAGATTTCTTTTTTCTTTAGTGTTATTAAAAAGTATTAAATATGTAAATGATAAATAACCAATTATTTCTTTAAAATTACCTCCAGGAAAATCATTGAATACAAAAAGTATGTAGAAGGGTGATGTTAAGATAAATAATGAATTAACGTTTTGGTTGGAAGATAAAAATATTTTATAAATATTTTTAAATAAAAGACCAAAAATATTTGAAATAACAAATAAAGTAACGAATCTTAAGTCTAAAAAATTAAAATATGAAAAAACTTCGCCAATTAATCCTCTTCTGTTTAATCCAGTTGAGTAATTAATATTCCAAGTGCTTAGGTGTAAAAAATATTCTTCGAAATAAAAATTATCAATGTGTTTTAATATTATGAAAAGATAGATATTAATTAAATATATTTTAAAGTAATTCCTGTACTCAGTTGTATTGTTATATATTTTCGGAAAACTTTTAAAAAAATTTTTATAAATCAAATAAAAAAAATATAAAACTGTAACTACTACATTAAAATTTAGAATTTTTATTAAAACTTTGTGTATTGGAAGGCCATAAAACTGAATGAAAAAAAAGAAATCGAAAATTAACAAAATATTGTAAAAATTAAAATTGAAATATTTTTTAAAATATACAAGAAGAAGATTCAAAAGAAGAAACTGAAAGATAAAATATATTTTAGAATAGGCAAATGTTACAACTAATTCATTTGTATTTGACACGTAATTAAGTGAACTTACTAAATTAAGACAAGCTAGATTTTCAATTTGTGGAATTACAGGAAATTGTATAAATTCATATTTAATATCATATTTTTTATACATATCATCGATGCTGTAAAAGTTTTCACTACAAGTAACTCCAGTTTTATCATTAAATAAAATATGCGAGCCACTTATAACAAGGAATAAAATTAGAAATATAAGAAATTTGATACTTTTTTTTCTCATCAATTGTTTATTCATATTTTGAAGTCAAGTAATAGTTTAAATATAAATAAAATACTTTTTTGACAAATTATAATTTCAATTTAAATTTTTTATTACTTACTACATTGTATTCAACTTCTACCACTCTTCATCTTCATCAAAAACTTCATATTTAATATTCTCAAAAAAAACACTCTAAATTTGGGTAAAAAAGAAAAGAGTTAAGAGTTGGGGGTGGTAAATACTATCTCCTAGAAAAAAATATCCCCCCCCTGTTTATTGGGTTTTTTAAAGTGTATGTTCTCAGTTTTGTTCTCACTTTAAGGCAGTATCTATTCTGACCTCTGTAAACACCAATGATTATTGGTGGCCAGAGGCAGAATCGAACTGCCGACCCCTTGTTTTTCAGACAAGTGCTCTACCGACTGAGCTATCTGGCCTTATAGCGGGGACGACGGGATTCGAACCCGCGACCT
>Ga0222714_10000501_pt1 | contig 44580 bp, 34 predicted proteins | sample C33_3DmetaG_FD_165048 | JGI IMG/M metagenome (GOLD analysis project Ga0222714, IMG submission 165048) | Estuarine water microbial communities from San Francisco Bay, California, United States - C33_3D | ecosystem: Environmental > Aquatic > Marine > Unclassified | place: USA: California...
AGGGGCGGCTTGAGGGGCGGCTATTTTTGTACTGTTGCGAAAATAGTAACTGTTTTTTAATAATTTGTTGCAAATAATGTCGTCAAACTGTGGCGAGTTATTACCATAATAAACGTAATTTAAAATTCCCATACTAATTATTGAAAATATTAACCTTTGTTCGGGATTTGTTTGTTTATTTATTAACAACTGATAATATTTTCCTACCGAACTTCTATAAATACGGTCATTTGTTTTTACTCTTAAATAAATATATGTTAGATATTTTAATTGTTTTAATCCAGTTGGTTCTAATCCATTTGGATCCAACAATTTCGTTTTATTGATTTGATCGGGGGTGAGTTCGAATTCAATCCAACTAAACATAGCCAACATATTATAAGGACTAGACCACGTTAATAAAATTAATATTAATTTTATTGTATCTAAGTTTAATATATTCAGCATATCGTTGACAGTTAATAAGTTGGCTGAAGTACCTGAATTTGGTAGATCATTATAAGTATATTGTTCAGCTATCATTTTTAATCCAACTACAAAACCTAAACCATCGCTTTGTAATGTGTAACTTTCATCTTGTTCATATAAAAGTTGATTACAAAACTCATCAAAATTATAATTATTGATTATTTTTTGTATAATATTCATGAAAGTAGGGGCAGCAGCAGCAGGAGCAGCAGCAGCATCACCATCAGCTCTGGCAGCATCTTTACAATTTTCCCATATGGATGACATATAGATGGCACATTTATTAGTTAAATTTAATAGTAAATTTTGTATTTCGAGATAAATAATTCTTTTATTTTGTTCTTGTTTTGGGTCGCCTCCCGTCTGCTCTCCCCCACTCATATCACCCGCATCATCAACCTGCTTTTCCTCCTCCATATCACCCGTACCATCAACCTGCGCAATATTAACCTGCTCTTGAACTTGTGGGTTTACTTGTTCTAGAAGGCGTTGTATTTCAATTAAACGCTGCTTAGTCGTGACATCACAACCATTTACACCTTGGTTTACAACTGGGTTTACAACTGGGTTTACAACTTGGTATGCGTTTACAATTAATTCTGTTTTATAATCTTGCTGTATATTGTCAATTTTTTGTATTTTAAGCCTGAAAACCGCGCCTGCTGCTGCCCCCTGCACCTGTGCCTGCACCTGTGTATTATCCAACCCTTGGAAAATAGTTGTCTCAAAGGAACTAATAAAATTATTAAACTCGTTTATAGCTGAATCATTTTTTTTTTTTATATTTTCAGCGGCTGTTTCTAAGTTTCGTATTGCTGTTTCTGACGGTGGTCTTTCGCGGTCGCCTCTTCGGATGCCTTGTACATCTTGGACCGGTGCGATATTGTCTAACCCCCCAGTGTTTATTTTTTTAAGCAGACCTTTAGAATTCATATCTATACCATTTTTTATGTTTAACCCAAATATTCCTCTATTCAATGTAAAATCTTTCACAGAAACGTCTACATTGAAGACAACGTTTAAACCAGGTTCTAAAGCAGATGACAAATTTAGGTCAATTATTAAATTATATAGAGCAAATTGGGTGTTTTCAAAATTAGAAATATCTTTCAACAAACTCTTCAATTTCTCATTCAACCCCACGAAATTAACATTTGGATTGAGTTTTTCGGTTTGAGCGGTTTTATATCTATATTTCAAGGTTTGATATGTATTGATAAAATTTTGAGATAACAACGCATAAGGAGGAAAAGGAGGAAGAAATGCAATATTACAATACTTAATTAATTGATTTAATTTATAAATTACATCAGCAATTTTTATGAAAGCAAAAAAATACTGAGTTTGTGAATAGATGGGGGGTTGATAGTATTTTTTTAACATGTCAAATAGGGAATCTCTAAAAGTACATATTTGGTCATAGTAGGTTATAACAAAATAACATGTTTTATTTATTTTATAGTTGATTTGATTAAAGGAGTTTTCAATATTTGTTTCATAAATGTCTATTTGTTGTTGCGCCCTGTCTTCGATGGAAGTTTTATACAAATCACATCTATATAAATTACACGAACCACTGTTGCCGACTTGATAAATTGATGGTACTCCTAAAAGCCTACCAACTAATGTTGATAATTCATCGCCACTACTAAATGTAAAACAATCAGTGTTAGTTCTTGTTCTTGTATTTAATATTTCTTTTAAAACAGTATATGATTGTTGGTAATCACCTGTTCTTTTATAGTCAACTAAGATTTTAATTAAGGATAAGTAATCGTTGGATGTCATATTGATATTATCAGCTTGCTTAAATATATTTAATATTCGTGAGTCAGCTATTGGTATACGGCTCATTAATGACCCTTTATTTTTTTGTGAGTCTAAAATAGTTATTATTTTGTCGAGATTATCTAAATTATCACCTACACGTTTTTGTTTTTTAGCAGCAGGAGCATCAGCGGCAGCAGGAGCAGCAGCGGCAGCATTACGAGCAGCAGCAGCAGCAGCAGCATCATTACGAGCAGCATCAGTAATATTACTCAGGTTAAAACCTTCACCTTCATCATAATTATTTGTTAATAACTCGATAACTTCTCCTATATAACGAACTGCTGCTCCACAAGTACCACATGTATTTGTGTAAGGGTGTCCCAAGTGTTGGCTTACCTGACCAAAATAATATCTAGCAACCTTATTAGAATTTTGATTAATATATAATGTAATAGTTTTACACGCATTATTATAATTATTAGGAGGATGATGAACCTGAGCAGGAGCAATAGGACCAGCAGCAGCAGCAGGAGCAGCAGCATCAGCAGCAGCAGCAGCAGCAGCATTAAAAGAAGGCACAGCAGCAGCGAGGGGAGTCTCCCTAATAGTCTGTATTGCGTCGGAAATACCCCCTACTGGTATTTTAAATATTATTAATGAAAAATCATATAAATTATTTATATCAAAACTCGCGCCGTCATTTAATAAATAACACATAAAATATTCGTCACACGAAAAATAATTTGATACTATAGGAACAATGCGGTCTGAGTGTAATTCTTCAAAATGAAAACCCTTGGATGGGTCTAATAACTTGACCGAACTTGATGCTGAATCAAGAAAGCAAGGAACTGCAATAAATGGAATTACATTTGAACCTTCATGCTCAAAAATTTTAGCTAAAAATGAGAGTCCAGCATCAGCTAATATTTTCATTGTTTCATCAGGTAAATTTACTACTGTATTATTATCGTCGCCATCTAAAATTAGAGGCGAAAGTTCGCCATGTAAAAACCATCTAATAAATTGTGCTATTTGACTATAACATTTAAGTGTATCATTGTCATTTCCATCTGATAATACATTTATATATTTTTCAAAAGCAGAACCAGAATCATCAGGGTTCTTTACATAGTCTGGTGGTATAATTATTTTTAATGAATCTCCTGCCAATTTTACTTTTTTTTTAAGGGCCGGAGTAATAGTCCATATGCCGGACTCGTTGTTGTCTTGGAACCCCTCTGTTATATCTTTATATGTTATAGTAATATCCGCTCTCGGCAAACCTGTTTCGGTTTCTATAGCGTAAACTACTCTTGGTTCAAAAGAGGTCATTGGGTTTTTGCTTGTAAAGTATTCACTATTAATCTTACTTTTATACTGGGCTATATTATTGATTTCGCTGCTGAAGTCTCCAGTCATTAAATAATTTGCTGGCTTACCATTAAATAATTTGCAGTAATATCTATTCTCCCCATCTCCACGGTCTTTTGTAAAATCGTGAAAAGTATCATTTATAGCCATTCTTCGTAGTATATTCGGACGATGACCATTCAAGACCACGTTATCATGATCATATCGAAATGGTGCTGTATGTGGTGCTGTAAGTTTATTATCTACACAACTTGTAAATTTATCGTAGAAATCGATCATATATTAATAAAATATAATAAACCCTAATATTTAAACCCTAATATTTAAACTTCTGAATATTTAAACTTCTAAATATTTAAACTTTAGACGATATATTTGTAAGCGCATCATTTTAACTATTAAATTGTGTAATGAAAAATCCAGAATATAATAATTATTAGTAGGATAAACTTATTAGAAAATATTAAATGTCTCGGTTATAAATAAGTTGTTAGACAGCAATTAAATTATATGCTATAATAAATGAACGAAATAGAAATTATATATTCAAAAGAGGGATTTATTTTTTCTAAAAATAGTAAAAATAATTATAGTTTAACATTTGAAATGGAAAACAAATCAATTATTATTTCTAAAATAATAGACTTTAGTTTAGTTAAATTAATTTACGATTTAAACGGTGATATTTACGAAAAAGTGGAACTACAAAAGATAAATGATACTGAAGCAGTAATGAATCTGTTAATGAAACATTTATTTGAAGAAATAGGTTTACCCCAACGTTTTTCATATGTTCATGTTATAAAACAAGTTCAAGAAAATAAAGTGTCATTTGTGTCACAGTCAATTTATTATGAACGTCCCGAAGGAATGCCAGAAAATGCCGAACAAATGCCAATTAAAAAACTGATATGTGATTGTAATATTATTACGCCACATAGGGTAGCGTTTTCGTGTAGTATAATATTTGAAGACCATATGATTATTCCAAAATTTTCAGAAAAAATGATAGGGTTAATATTATTTAAAATATTTAATCGAGTAAAACAATTTATAGAAAACGTGCGAATATAATGAAATGTCAAAAAATATATTAAAGAATATATTATTTTTACTAAATGTAGGATTTATATTTGGAACAGAATATCTGTCGTATTGTGTATTCAACGATTACTCTTTTTTTATAGACCGTTTGACTAGAAGATTAGCATCAATTAATATATTGTATGTTAAATTATTTCAGGCATTTGCGCTTAATAACCGATTAATAGATGATACTATGAACGCCAAATTACTTACATTTACTGACAACGCTCCATGGAATTATTCTGATATTAGTTTAAAACAATTAACGGATGTTGCCGAAAAATTTGACTTACATCTAGGTCGTGGATATGAAATTCCTATAAATTCAGGTATGATTTCTTTAGTGTTTAAGTGTTCTCAAAAAACAAATTTAACTAAACGTGTTATTATTAAAATGAAACGTAAAAATATACAAGAAAAGTTAGATAATGCGATTGACAATATAATATTTATGATGTATATATTATCATTTATACCAATTATAAATAAATACCAATTGAGTGAAGTAATCACAAAAAATATTGAAATAATTAGACATCAAACAAATTTCTTGGAAGAAATAGATAATATGAACCGAATTAGAGAGAATTGCAAAAACCTTAAATATGTTAAAATTCCAAATGCGATTAGAGAAGTAACAGAAGAATTTCCTGATATTATTTTGATGGAATATATTGATGGTATTAAAATTAATCAAATTAAAGAAGAAGATTATGATGGATTTGCAAAATTAGTTGTAAAATTTGGATTAGTAACGACCATTATTCATGGTGTTGCACACGGAGATTTACATAGTGGAAATATATTGTTTATTAAAGATGATTTAGACAAAAAATATCCCTACAAGATAGGTGTAATCGATTTTGGTATTATTTACAGTGTAGACAGCAATTATAAAGAAATGTTATTTGAAATCTTTACTCAATTATTTGACATGCCTGCCTTAGAATCCGCAAAAAAATTGTTAAATTCGGGTATGATAGATCCCCCTGGTATATTGAAACAAATTCCAAAAACTGATTATGATTCTATTTTAAAATTTACATCGAATATTATTTTTGAAACCATTCACGAAGATAAGCGTGCAAACCAAACGCAGATTTATAAATTTTTATCAACATTTAAAGAATATCTATGTAAAAAAGAACTGGCAAATCTTGGAATAAGGCCGAGTGATGACTTTATAAAATCTCAATTAGTTTTAACAATGACGCATGGTGTTACCCTTACTTTGTGTAAAGGAGATTTTGTTACTATGATGGATAAATGCACAAATGAATTATTTCATACACAACTGCTTCTATAAAATAACTAAACGGTTTCATAATATTTACACCATTGAATTATATGATGTATTTATTATAATATGAATATTACACATTTTACATTTTCAAATGTGTGATACAAATTTATGCCTTAATATAGTGCTTCTTTATACATTTTTAGGGATTTTTCTTTTTGTTCCGCATAATTAACGATGGGTTTAGGGTAGCCACATTCCTTATGATTTTCCCATTTGGTTTCCCAGTTATGAATGTCTTTTTCAGGGACATCCTTTAGTTCTGGAATCCATTGTTTAATATATTTACATTCTGGGTCGTGTTCTTTAGACTGTAAATATGGATTAAAATATCTGAAATATGGTTGCGAATCTGCACCGGAGCCAGATGAAAACTGCCAACCTCCGTTATTATTAGCGACATCGTAATCAAGTAAATGCTGAGCATAAAATTGTTCGCCTTCGCGCCAATCAATTAGTAAAATTTTTGTTAATATGCTGGACGATATCATTCTGCATCTATTGTGAGTCCATCCTATTTTGAGTAATTGGCGTTGAGATGCGTCAACAAACGGTATCCCGGTAATACCCTTAGTCCATGCATTAAACAATCGTTCGTTTTTTAGCCAACGAATTTGGTCATATTTAGGTTTTAAACTTTTTCCTAATACGTGTGGAAAATTATACATAACTTGGCTATAAAAATCGCGCCAGTATAGTTGACGAATAAAGGGTTGATTAGATTTAAAATAGCTATATACTTCCCTTATGGATATACAGCCAAATTTTATATAAGCGCTTAATTGACTGGTTGGTCTACTCGGGTCGTTCCTACTAGACGAATAATGTGCAATATTTTTGGCGGCAACAATAAGTTGTTTAAGCGCTTCGGTCCTACCACCACGAAGTAATATATCTGGATTTTCTTTTTTAACGAATTTGTTCATTGCTTGTTGTAACGATAGTTTGTTTGTAATATGAGCGTTGCTGCTTTTAAAAGACGATTGTTTTAATTTAGCGGGAGGTTGAACTTTTATTTTTTTTGCTTTTTCATAATAAGGAGTAAACATAACATATGGGTTTCCAGATCCATTAACAATAGAATCGGGATTTTGTAAATAATAATCGTGATCATATGTTAGAAAAACTTTCATTTTTTGACATAATTGTAATATTTTGTCATCCCTCACTCTAGAATAAGGTGTGACGTCTAAATTAAATGCAACTACGTTGATATCCCAAGATTTGATAAGTTCAGCTATAACTTTATTATTATTACCATAAAAAGTATGTAACTGCCCTCCTCGTTTGCTTATTTCAGTTGATAAATTTTCAAGAGATTCAATCATAAATTGGACGGCATTATCAGATTTATATTTGTTTCCAGAACTAACTTGTTCGGGGGTAAAAATAAAAATTGTATATATATTATTACATAATGAGGATAGAACGTTTAACCCATTATTATCAACAATTCTTAAGTCGCGTCTAAATATAAATAATCCATTTTCTAATTTGGTGGAAATTTCGGGCATTAAATAATATAAACTATGTATATTATTTAATTATGTTTAATTATGTTTTATCAATTTGTTATATGTTTTAAAGAAGACCAAAATGTATCATTATTTTTATTTGCTTTTTCTAATTGTTTTGCATAATAAAATGCTAATGCCGACGATTCTTCATTTTCTTTCTTTTCTTGATAAAATAATTGACGCATAGATTCATTTTGACTTAAAGGGTCCATTTTAACATTATCTCTATGGCGTTTATATTCATCAACAGATTTAAATTGTTGTGTTTTATTATAATCGTCTTCTGTTACAGGAATAACAGACTCTACATATGCTTGTCTTAAGTCAGTAAAACCTACGCCTCCGCCACTAAATAATAAACCAGACGAGAAATTGCTATTATATTCCATAAGCGAAGATCCTCCAACAGAAGATTTTTCAATTGTTTTTTCGATGCCTGTATAAGGTGTGAGAGTTTGTATCTTTTTTTTTCTTTTATCAATTTCTCTTGCCATTGTGTCTTTATTAATATTTTGTGGTGTAAAAACAATATCTTCATCAGATTTTAACCAATTACCATATCCGTGTTCAATTGGGTCTTCTACACGATGTTTTTCAAATTGCTCGTTGAACCATTTATTAAAATTGTTTGAATCTTTTAAATCTTTTTTCATATCAAACATCTTATCTAAAACTTGGATATTTTGACTGTCGTAATATTGATTAGTATCAATTGTCTTTTTTATAGTCTTATTTTGAAATTCATAAATTTTTTGTATTTTCTTATATGCTTCATTAAAGAATATAAAATATTTATTATCAAGTTGAGACTTGTCAGGATGTGTTTTAAGAACAATTTTTTTAATTTCTTTCATAATTTCATCGGTAAGCATAACTGATGGTTTAAACCGGAATAACTTATACAATTCTTCTCTTGAATAATTTTCAATATTGAGGTCGATTGTTTCATGTTTTAAATTTTGATTACTGGGTTCGGTGTCTATTACTTTATTTTCCAAATGATTTGCGTTTTCGAAAGGGTCGCGTTTATATTCATTATCAGTATTTTTAATTTTAATACCAGTTTTTGTGCAACCGGAAATTGAATGAATAGGGGTAGATTTCATTGTTAATTAACTATGGTATTATTATTTAAATGAATTTAACTAATAATTTTATCCAGAATATTATCTTATATATTCAACCAATTAAATATCTAAACTAACGGTGTTGCTGGCTGATTTCTTTCTTCGTCCACTTCGTTTTGGCATATTTCCTCCCGATTGAATATCTTTCAGGTCATTAAAACTAATTGTGCTACTATCATTTTGATTAATTGGTGTAGTTGGTGTAGTTGGGTGTTGAATATTAATGGTTTTAGTTTTTAGTCCAGAGAGAATATCTGTAATATCACTTGGACCCTTCATTTCAGGCCGCGATTCTGCTTGTCTTTCCATATTCTCTCTAATACTAATACCATCTTGGAAATTACTCTTGCTATAATTCAAATCTGGTCTAGCATAATTATTATTTCCTGGTCTATTAGTTGGAGGTGGAATAGAAGTTGGTCCTTGTGTAGCTATTGATGGGGGTGGACCCATGCCTCTAACAGGTGGTTCAGAGTTGTTCATCATATTTGACATAAATCCAGAAAGACCAGGATTAGTTTGTGCCATGGAATTAACTGTTGCGTTTTGGAATGAACGCATTAAGTCAGGATTTTGTCGCAAGATATCGTCCATACCAGGCATTGCACTCTTGAACATAGTATTTGTCATATGAACCATCATAGCACTACCTCCAAGTTGAAATAATAGCTTTAGTTCTGGTGCCATACTTGCCTTGCTCTTATATTTTTCGTGAAGTTCCGAAAAAATGTCATCATAATCTGTAATATTTTCTTGAATTTGGTCAGACCAACCATCTAATTTAATATCAAAAGGGTCAAATTTACCATTTAAAAATTCAAATCCGTTAATTACAGCCATTAGCATATTTCCTTGGAACTTAACAGAATTTTGCTTGGATTTTTCATCCATAATAGTTTCATATTCACCCATCATTTCTTGTAAATTGGATTCCATCGAATACTTTTTTGACAATTCAACCCCCTTTTTTTCCAAAGCTTCGAGTCTTCTTAAACACTTAAATTTCTCTCTCATTGTCTCTTCCCGAGATAGTTTGGGTTCTAATGGAACTGGGTTATCCGGATTTAAAGGTATATTATTAAACTTTCCATATCCGTCCCATGTTTTGGCATCATTTTCAGTTTCTTTAGTTGCTCTTCCTAAACCATTATCTGTATCGGGATCTTTCAATTTAAATTCAGCTTCGTCGCTAAATGAAACGTTGTGTCTATCAAATAAATCAGAATTAGAATGAACACTTGACTTAGGGATTTCTTCAACTAAATCATTTAAATCATTTTCTAATTTATTTAAATCGTGTAAATCGATGTCACTTGACGGTCTTGATTTTTCTCTCACTTTATCATTCATTAAAAGCTCTAAACCTCCTCCAAAATTAGATGAACGCCCTCCGCTGTCAAAATCGAGTTCGGTAAGTTCCATAATTTCTGTCATACTTATTGATTAATTAGAACATTTAATTTTAAGTAATACGAATTATAAATTATTTATTTTTAATTGTGTGGTAAAATAAATAATTATAGTTTTTTATTATTAATAAACCATAAACCTTGCAAGAATGAATCTGATAAATCATCCTTCTTTCTGTGTCTGTTAAAATAAGGAATATGTTCGTTAAATCTAAAATCTAATGTTAAAACTTCTAAACATTTTGCTATACCTAATTTTTTTCTATCACTATATTTCTCTTTATATTTTACATCACAATCTTTTAGTTTATTTGAAGCTGATATAAATTCTATATATTCTACATTTAAATTTGACATTATAAAATATTGTACTATCATTCCTTGAATTGTTTTCATTCTTATTGCTAATGGTCCTATCTGGTTTTCTATAATTACATAATCTATTTTACCTTCGTCTTTAAATAGGCAATTGAGTTTATTCTTTATATTTACACCAATAGTAAATAATCCAACATCCGCAGCTTTTATGTTGTCAATTGTTTCGAAATAAGTTTCATATATATGTTTATTAATTAGAATAATCAAATCTGTTTTCTTTATTTTTTTGTCATATTTTATATTATAACTATCTGCCATTTCATATAAATTTGCCATTTTAAGTTTATTTATAAATGACGGTTTATGCTTAGACTTTGGTATTTCATATTGTTGTTTTTTGGAATGTTTTAAACAAAAGCATTCATTATTTTTTTTAAATTTAGCCGGTTTATTACATATGACATTTTTTTCAACAACCTCACATTTTAAGCATTCCTCTTCGGATAAATCGACTATATCCCATTTTGTTACCTTAAAATAATTATCATTTGGCGATTTATCAAAAAGACACAATGCTAAATTTTTTATTCCAACATCAATCGATAGAATTTTCATACTATATAATTCAATAAAGCTTATTTATTATGTTTATTATAAATATTAATATTAATTTCAGTTAAGTTTAACTCCTGGAATATTTGCCGTTGTAATTGTCGGAGATACCAATCTTGAATTTAATTGTTCCCTAGATAAATAAGGGTTTTTAAGGTCAGAATTACAATATCCAAATCCTGGTTTTCTGGTATCAAATGTATTTTTAAAAGTATAAGGAACGTTGCTTGAAGGTGTTGCGTTTGTATTGTAATGAGTGGGTAAACCAAGTGTATAACACGCTTCTTGATTATTATAATTCATAATTTGTAGCCCATTTGTTTGAAGAAATTGACGATAACCCCAATTACTTTGGATACCTTCTTTAACTTGAATTCTCTCATTAACTACAGAATCAGGAGACCACTGCGACCAAATTCGTCCATCCGCCATTTTCGGTGGAGAATTGAAATCGTAGTTATTACTAGCAGAATAACAATTATCCCATCCATATTGTTTTGTTTTATCACTATAACAAGTTAAACTTGACATTTATATAGTATAATTATAATAAATTTTCATAAATAAATTTATTATACATTAATCATTTAATTTTCTTCGAGGAGTTTAATTAAGTCTCGTTTATTTAATTTTTGGAATTGTAAAACGGTTAAATCTTTTTCAAGAGCAATTTGTCTTAGTTGTGGTAATTTAAGTTTTTGGTAGTCTATGTTTCCAGAGACAGGTTCATTCCCTAAATTAATTGAGATAGTTTTCAATTCTGAAGAAGATGCTACTAGATGGTATTCCTCTGGTTGTACTAATTCTTCCTTTCCAACTTTATCATCTCCAACTTTATCATCTCCAACTTTATCATCTCCAACTTTATCATCATATTTAAGACTTAACATTTTTTCAACATAACCTTCACTTATTTCTGGAATTTCATTCGTATCATCTACAACTACTAAATCACCATCTGTTTCAAAATTTAAATTATATTCATCTTCGGTATCATCTTCGGTATCATCTTCAGCATCATCCTCAATTTCATCTTTTGCTATGCTTAATTTAACAACTTTAATATTTTCTTCAACAGACCCTTCCGAACTTGTTTCATCGTCTTCTAACTCATAATTATTCATAATAACATTTTTTTCTGTTTCATCGTCATTGTCTGTTTCATCGTCATTGTCTGTTTCATCGTCATTCTCTGAATCATCGTCAGAAACGTCGATAAGTTTTAAATTGTTTTGTTTACTTGAGTTTGTTCCTAAATTTTGTGGCGGAAATGGTATATTTTGCGAAATTCCCGATTGACTACCGCCATTAGAGAATGTAACTGCTAAATGGTTCAATCCCATTTTTACACCACCCATATCTTCGGCTAGCGTTGAAACGAGGCTAAACATTGAAGCAATTTTGTGGTTTTGTTCTCTCATTTTAGTTTCGAAATAAATAGCAATAAGAGCACTAAGAAGTACAACTATTCCTAAAATAATAAAAAAGGACGGATTAAATAAATCTGCTAAGGAAGTCATTTATTACAAAAAGAATATATAAATTAATTTATTAACTAACGAATTAGTTAATATTATTAAATATTAGTTTCGTCAATTATTTCTTTTGGATAATCCATTTGTTTTAATACCATAATTCCGCCTTTAATATCTGAAATTCCTGGTATCAATAAATATTTATATATTAATTTATTTCCGTCTTCCCAGTTAGTCAACATTTTATAATTTGTTATGGTTTTTGTTTTTTCTAGACGTTTGCATACTTTCATAAAATGTGTAGTTAGCATACACGACACGTTTTTATTTTTTGTTATATATTTCATAAACGCGATTGCACTGTGTTCGGCTTCTTCTGGATTTGTCCCAGAATATATCTCGTCAAATGCGCAAAAGTGTTCATCTTTTTTGTTAGCATCTATAATATCTAATATTTCTTTACATCTTCGTGCCTCCGCTTGAAATAAACTATCGCGACCAGACGTATCTGGAATATTTAAATAACAATGTAAATACTTAAATGGTTTGACTTTTGCCGAATCATAGAACCCGCATCCAAACTGTTGTGTCATCAAAATATTAATCATGGTTGACTTCAAAATGGTAGTTTTTCCGGATGCGTTAGGTCCAGTAATTATAATATTATTGTCGAGTTTTACAGTGTTTTTTACTGTGTTTGAGTTTTTTAATGGTGCGTAATAACTGTTTTTAAATATAGTCTTCTTGGGTTTATTAATAAATATAGCAAAATTTATTTTTCTCTCTAGAATGTTATTTTGTAACCCTTTTAGACAATCCATATAGCCGTTGAAGCCTAAAGAAAACATGATAGTATCATCATATATTTTATCTGTATGAAGTTCATAAAAGCATTTAAAAACGTGTCCGATCTCTTTAATTTTGCTAAAATTGAACATATTATAATCAGTTATGGTTTTTATTTTATTTTGAATATTTTTAAGAGTTTCCAAATTATCTCTAACCGTTTTATTAAACTTATCATGGCTTTCTAATTGTGACGAATAATTCAAATAATTTTCCATGGAATTAATAGTATGATTTATATAAATTCTGATTTCGTTGAAATGATTATGGATAGTCTTCATATTATTATTGAAACGGACACAAACTGTAAAATTTTGGTAAATAGAAAATAAATAAAACGCGGCCGATACTAGAATATATATTTTTTCTTGTCCGTGTATTTCATTAAAATTAACAACAAATAACTTACCAATGGCGTTTTGACTTGCAACCATTTTAAGTATTTCAATATATTCATCAATTGTAATTTGTAATCCTTTCATTTTTATAACAAAAAATGGTATAATTAATATTATTATAGGAACTAATAAGGATATAATAGGCGACAATAAATTGTAAATACTCATAAATTGCAAGAACCATTCAGACCTATTTAAGAACTCTAACATTTCCCATTCAATGAAATAATATTTTTCTTTAAATCCAGCATCAATTTTCAATTCATTCCAAATATCAACAATATTTTTATAGTTAGTCGAATAATCCGTATATTTTACTCCCAACGGCTTATATTCTTTAAGAAGCGTTTGATTATCTTTTATAAATTTAACATCGGTGGTATAATGAGTTACAATTTGTTGGTTTAGTTTTTTAGAAATATCATTATTATTATCAAAACAAAATGTATAAATTGGATTATAAGATGCGTCGTTAGTTTCAACTAATTCTAAATCATTAATAATATTTTTATTTACCTCTACTTTTTGTTCATTAAAATAAATAGGCATCTTAAAATAATCGTTGACATCATCAATTTTTGAACTCATTATATTTATAGAAGAAATATAATGAATTACTTTTACGAATATCCACTTTAAATATATATATAAAATTATGGGTTAGATACATTTCCTAAACCTAATGTAAATGTCTCTAATAAATGTGTATAAATTATTCATGTGTTTCTTAAAAATGTAATATCTTCGGGAAGTTCGTTAATTTGAGTGGCGTAGTGCTCTTCGATTCTCTTTAATTGTTGAATATCGCGTCGAGTAATAAAATTAATACCAACGCCTTTTCGCCCCCACCTTCCTGAACGTCCAATTCTATGTAAATAATTGTGAACACATTTTGATAGGTCAAAATTGATAACAACGCTTACTTGTTGAATATCAATTCCACGTGCAGTAACATTAGATGAAATAAGTACTCTGGATGAGCCACTTCTAAAATCGTTGAATGCCTTATCGCGTTCACTCTTCTCCATATTGCTATGAATACGACAAACCGGAAATTCGTCCTCACGCATAGCTTCAAATAAATCCTGCACACGTTTAACGCTATTACAATATATGATAGTTTGTGACATATTAATAAATGAAAACAAATGCTTTAGTGTATTATATTTTTGTCTATCATCCTCAATAGCAATATAATATTGACGAATCCCTTCTAATGTTAATTTTTCTCGATTCACGCAAATTCGAATTGGATTTATCATAATTTTTCTTACAATTTCATTCATATTATCTGGCATTGTTGCACTAAATAAACAAACCTGTACTTCTGAATTCAAATATTGAAAAATATTATAAACCTGGTCCTTGAAACCCTCAGATAACATTTCATCTGCTTCATCTAAAATAATAAGTTTAATGCTTGTACTATTAAGTTTATCTCTACGCAACATATCAAATACACGACCAGGACATCCGCAAATAATATGTGAAACATTTTTATTTGAAAAACTACTACCTTCTTCTTGAGGGGAACCACCAAATACTGTTTTTATTTTCAAACCAGTCATAAATGACGATAAATTAGATACAACTTTAGCAGTTTGGGATGAAAGTTCTCGTGTTGGGGATAAAATTAATACTTGAGTAGTTAGTTCTGAAATATTTACGCGTTGTAGTGCTCCAATTGTAAATGTTGCTGTTTTACCTGTTCCCGATTGGGCTTGTGCTATTACATCTTTTCCTTCAATTATAGGTTTAATAGCCTTACTTTGAATTGGACTTGGGTTTTCAAAACCATAACCAAAAATACCACGTAATAAATTTGGTTCCAAATTTAATTCGTCCCATGTTTTTATTTCCGGAACAAACACGGCTGTCTCATCCTCAATATTAGTTTCGCTTATAGTAGTATCGATTTCTGTTGCCATTTATTTAATATAATATATAGAATTCTATTTAAGCATATTTTAAATTATTATATTTAAGAAAATTGATATAAAACAATGGATATAATTTATATTAATTCTACTAATATGACACAGGTAAACTTGAAATATTCTTTAGAACAATTTGAAACCATTCTTTTCAATGGCTTCGATTATAAGATCACCGACGAAACAATGAAAATTATTTTAAATTTAGCATCGCAAGTTGGGTCTCCAAATTACGATAAAACTCCTATATTTAAAAAGCGAGAAAATCAAATGGCGGCTGGGACAACCCACGTCATTCCAAAAGATGGTGAAAGAAAACGTCGTGGAAAAGCTAATGAAATATTAAATAATGGGGCGTGGGGATCTGTAACACCATTTCATACTACGAAAATTGAAACTAAGACTGGCATTGAAGGCGATTTTGATTTGATCCGGTCATTTATTAATAAAATGACTGATAAAAATTATCTTGATATGCGTAATAAAATTATTGAAATCATCGATAAAATTGTTTTAACAACGTGTGAAACAAAATTGACTAATATTGGCACTAATATTTTCGATGTTGCCTCATCTAATCGTTATTACTCAAAAATTTATGCCGATTTGTATACTGATTTGTCACAAAAATATGACTTCATCAGAGAAAAATACCAAGAAAATCTAACACAATTTGTTAGCTTATTTACTAATATTGAATATGTAGACCCTAATGAAAATTACGATAGGTTCTGTGAGATTAATAAAATTAATGAAAAGAGAAAATCTCTTGCCACATTTTATATTAATTTGATGAACAATGGTATTATTTCCAAGATAGAAATCATAAATATTACTCGAAATTTACTTGCCGATGTTTATAAGTTTATTTCCATTGAAAATAAGAAAAATGAGGTTGAGGAGTTGACTGAAACAATCTCATTATTGTATAAAAAGGAATTATACGGCGCAGATCACGGCGACAGTTATGAAAAAATTGAAGGCTTTACTATTAGTAAAATCATTGAAAAAATTGCCAACAGTAAAGTCAAGGATTATAAGAGCTTGACTAATAAGGCGTTATTTAAGTTTATGGATTTGATTGATATATAAATATTATAGTATAAATAATCACATTTTTTTTATCATTTACATCCTTGAAGATGTAAAACCTCGCCTTTCTGTGAAAATAAACTTGGCGTTTCGTTCAAAGTGAAAATGACGACGAATTGCGTCTTAGTGTGAATGACACACCAAAAGACAAATTTTTACATTGTGTTTGTTGCGACTCGGCAAATAACCATTTTCAGTTCCTTCACATGTTTCACACGTCATATATTTTCATTTAACATTAATTTTTGGGTCTTGCATTTTTACAACATTCTCATACCATTTCGTTCAGTTGAAATCCTGTTCCAAAAACACGTGTTACAATGTGGTAAATTATTAATATTAACTTCGCAACAATTAATCATTATATAATATTAATATAATGATTAAATTATTATAAATAAAATAATATAAAATATAAATTATTATTATTATTATTATATAATGATAAACGTTGGAATAAACGGATTTGGAAGAATCGGTAAATGTTGTTTTTTACAATTACTCAACAACCCCAATTACCAGATTTGCTGTTTAAATTCGACCAATATTACAATAACCGAGGTGGAAGATTATTTAACGCACGACTGTGCGCACACCAATTATGACAAATCGTTTACCTTTAGTATCATTTCAACGGACGAATTTCAAATAAATCATCATACCATCAAAATAGTATGCGATAGAAAAGCCGGAAATATTGATTGGAACTCATTTGGGTGCGAATATATTATAGACACTACTGGTGCTTATTTAACTACTTCAAAATGTCTAGACTATAATTCTAAATATGTAATAATGAGTTCGCCATGCAAAGACAATACACCGACATTTATTTATGGGGTGAACGAAGATAAATACCACGGCGAAAAAATCGTATCTGCGTCGTCTTGCACTTCAAATAGTTTAACTCCTTTATTAAAGTTGTTGAACGATAAATACGGAGTTAATAATTGTGTATTTACCACGATTCATTCTGCGACGGCATCGCAATTCGTGGTGGATTGTCCCAAAGCATCCTCCAGAATAACGCGGTCAATCATCAATAATATTATACCTCATACAACCGGCGCATCGTCTTCCGTAACAAGCGTAATGCCTGAATTGGTCGGAAAAATAAATGGCACGAGTGTGCGTGTTCCGGTGATTAATTGTTCCTTGTTGGACGTGAATATAGAATTAACGGATGAAAAGGTCAAACTTGAAGATATTATTAAATTGTTAAAGAACGACATACTCTATAAGGTGGTATATGATGTTTCTGAAAAAAAATTGGTAAGTAGCGATTTTATGACAACAAGCACACCGTCTATTTTAGATGCGAACGCGTCAATAGATATGGGGAACGGGAAATTTAAATTGATGGTATGGTATGACAACGAATGGTCTTATTCCGCACAATTATTAAGATTGGTGGAAAGCATGTATTTACATAATATTCACAACAATAAAATAAAACAAATTTATTGCATGAACAATTTAAATATTGAAAATAAGAGAGTGGTGTGTAGGTTGGACCTAAACGTTCCTTTGTCGAACGGAATAATTACAGACGATTACAGAATTACCTCTGCTTTGACGACCGTTAAATACATTTTATCCAAACACCCCAAATACTTAATAATAACGGCCCATTTTGGGCGTCCAAAGGGCGTTGGATACGAAGAAAAATACAGTATGAATTTTTTAGCACCAATATTGTCTCGGCATTTGGGTGTCGATGTTACATTCTTGACCGATGGAATTTGTGAATCAACCTTAAATGTATTGAACGCCAACCCAAATGGTATTTATTTGCTGGAAAATTTGCGGTTTCACAAAGAAGAAACGGAGTATGAAAATATGGACGAAACTGTCGCATTAAATACCGTAGTAGTTCAACAGTATAAAGATATGGGAGACGTATTTATATGCGATGCGTTTGGGTGTCTTCATAGAAAACACATGAGTATTTGCGCAATACAAACATTCGGCAAAGAATTTGGTTATGGCGATTTGATTCGAAAAGAAGTTAACGCAATTGATAAATTAACGAATAATCCAAATTTGAATAAACTCGCAATAATAGGGGGAAATAAAATTAAGGACAAATTGCCGATTGTGAACTCCTTGCGAATGATAAATAATACAACGGTCTTTGTTGCTGGTGGGTTGGCAAAGCAATACGACGAAAAACACGACAACGTGGTTATAATGAACGACGGATATGGTAACGTTGATTTAAGTTTGCCTCCCATATACATCAACGATGTTAAATTGACGGAATATAATGCGTATGATATAGGTTATAAAAGCGCGGATGAATTATATAAATTAATAATTAATGCAGATGTAATTTTTTGGAATGGTTCGTTGGGAGTGATTGAACACACCGAATATAAAGAAGGAAGCCTGAAATTAATTGAATTTCTCCAAACAACGCGTGATAAGATAATAATAATGGGTGGCGGTGAAACCGCGTCGTTGGTGGAAGATAAAAATAAAAACATTTATGTTTCCACTGGAGGTGGTGCGTTGTTGGAATATTTAGAACAAAAACTGAACCACGGTAAACTATTGGTTGGACTGGATATTTTTACTAAATAATAAATTAATCATCTCAAATATCGAGATGTTGTCCGGATATCTAGTTAATAATAATATATAGTTTAATGAAAAAGTAAATAATATATAATAACTTATTATATATTATGGAGGAAATAATTTGGTTTAAGGATTGTTCTTATAAAAACAAACATTTAGTGGGTGGAAAATCTAGTTCGTTAGGTGAGCTGTATATGTTGTCAAAAAAATACGGGTTTATGATCGCGGACGGATTTGCGATTACTACTATTTTATATGATAGATTTATTGAATACAACAATTTAACACAAGAGATAGACGACAAAATATCAACGATTGACGTAACAAACATACACGAACTTGAAACGGTGTCGACCAGTTTAAAAAACCTAATAAAAAACGCCGAATTTTCCAGCGAGCACAGTGAATTAATTATGACAAAATATGCAGATTTATGCGATATTTATACAACATGCGACATTTCTGTGGCGGTTAGATCAAGTGCTATTGCGGAAGATATGCCAAACGCCTCTTTTGCAGGTCAACACGACACGTATTTAAACATAACAGGCGATAATTTATTATTATCGATAAAAAAATGTTTTGCCTCTTTATTTAATGGCCGTGCAATTTCTTATAGAAAATCCAATAATATTCCGTTGTCGGATGTGAAGATTTCTATCGCCATTCAAAAAATGGTAAGGTCTGACTTGGGTTCTGCGGGCGTAGGGTTTTCGATTGATCCCGAAATAGGATATGACAAGGCAATCATCATTAATTCTGCGTTTGGTCTGGGCGAACTTGTTGTTTCAGGTGGTGTAAATCCAGATGAAATCATCATGGACAAACGTGTCTTGAAGGACATCTCAGCAGATCCAATTATTATGAAAAAAATTGGAAATAAAAATTCAAAAATAATTTACGATGAGTGCTCTGGTGTGTGCGAGATAGAAACGACTGTCGGCGAAAAATTGAACTTTAGTTTAACAAATGAACAATCCATTACTTTAGGCAGATATATTTTGAATTTGGAGGAAAACTATTCTGCGTTATTTAACAAGAAAATCGGCATAGACGTTGAATGGGCATTGGACGGAATAGATAAACGAATTTATATTATTCAGACGAGACCTGAAACCGTGCATAGCGTGGAAAATTATATGGAAATTAAAAAATATGTGTTAAAGGAAACGAGTGAGGTTTTGTCTACGGGAGTGTCGGTTGGAGAGCGAATAAGCACCGGTCGCGTTAAAATTTTAAATAGCATGTTAGATTTTGAAAAATTCAACAAAGGCGACATATTGGTTACAGATATGACTACGCCAGATTGGGAGCCAATTATGAAAATATCAGGAGGATTGATTACGAACAAAGGAGGTAGAACGTGTCATGCCGCAATTGTTGCGAGAGAATTGGGATTAAATGCGGTTGTCGGGACCGGTAATATTACGGACATATTAAAGGACGACGACGAGGTAACCATATCGTGCGCAGACGGAGGAACTGGAACAATTTATAAGGGATCCCTTCCATACGAAATTGAAAAAATAGAAATAAATAAAGACAACGAATTGCCTGTTAAATTAATGTTAAACGTTGGAAATCCGGAGAACAGTTTTAATAGTTCCGTTATTCCAAATGAAGGCGTTGGATTAGCTAGATTAGAATTCATAATAAGCAATTACATAAAAATACATCCTCTTGCGTTATGTGATTACCCCAATGTTGAAGAATCGATTAAAGATAAAATACACAAAATGATTGGGAACCACGATAGCGGTCAATGGTATTTTATAAAAAGACTGGCGAGAGGAATATCAAAGATTGCGTCGGCGTTTTATCCGAAGGATACAATTGTGCGGTTGTCGGATTTTAAATCGAACGAGTATAGAAATTTGGTTGGAGGTGAAATATACGAGCCGCAAGAGGAAAACCCGATGATTGGGTGGCGTGGAGCTTCGAGATACTATTCACCTGAATATGAAAAAGCATTTGAGTTGGAATGTGCTGCGATTAAATATGCAAGAGAAAATATGAAGATGGATAATATTATTGTGATGATTCCATTTTGTAGAACGCCGAAAGAATGCGCTCGCGTATTAGAAAATATGGCAAAATTCGGGTTGAAAAGAGGAGATAATGGATTGAAAATTTATTTAATGTGTGAAATACCGTCGAATGTCATTGAAGCCGATAAATTTAGTCCCATGGTTGACGGCGTCTCGATTGGAGGAAACGATTTGCTTCAATTGACGTTAGGAGTGGACCGAGATAGTAGCAAGATTACTCATTTGTCTGACGACGAAAATTTAAGTTATCGTCGCATGATTTGTATGGCGATAAAAACGTATAAGGAGCACGGTGTCAAGGTTGGGTTTTGTGGGCAACAACCATCGGATAGTATTGAATTTTGCAAGTTTTTAATAGACGAAAAAATAGACAGTATTTCGGTGACACCCGATTCGGCATTAAAGACAATAAAAAACTTGTCTTTGTAGAAGAAATATATAGGTTATTTTAATATAAAAATAAAATAAATAAATATAATACAAATGCCGTTATTTATTTTAAGACATGGTGAATCAGTGTGGAACAAAATGAATAAATTCACTGGATTAATTGATGTTGAATTAAGCGCCGACGGCAAAAAGGAAGCGGTCTGCGCAGGTCTATTACTAAAAAACAAAAAAATAGACGTAATTTTTACAAGTGAATTAAAGAGAACGATTGAAACTGCTGACATTATAAAAAGTCAATTTCATAACGGATACGAAATCCCTCTGTTGTCTTCTGCGAATTTAAACGAGCGCGATTATGGCGATTTAACAGGAAAAGATAAACATGAGATTAAAACGATGTATGGAGAAAATATGTTAAAATTGTGGAGACGGTCATACAACGTTCCTCCACCAAATGGCGAAAATTTAGACGATGTTAGAAAAAGAGTTGGCGAATTTTACGATACAGATATTTTAAAAAAACTTAAAGAAAACCATACCGTATTGGTCGTCGCACACGGAAACTCTTTAAGGGCGTTGTTGGTTCATTTAAATTTATTTAATGAGACAACGATTGAAACCTTTGAAATTAGCACCTGTGTGCCGTTGGAAATTAATGTAGACGTCTGTTTGTTTAAGTATATAAACAAGTATAAGTTAATAGGGAGCCAGATATTTGACAGCCGTGGAATACCCACAATAGAAGTCTCGTGTTTGGACGTAATTTCCAATAAATTTATTGGCAAAGGGTCGTCGCCAAGCGGTGCCTCATGCGGTTCTACCGAAGTGCTGGAATTGCGCGACGGAAATCCAGATTATTATTTTGGAAAATCAGTAGAAATGTGTATATCTAATTTAAAAATGGTGAATGACTTTATTATGCTGAACGACAAAACGATTCTGGATTTAAAATACTTAGACGAAAAATTGGTGGAGTTGGATAATACAGAGATGAAAACCGTATTGGGTGGAAATACAACTACTGCGATAAGTTTTTGTATGGCGGATGTTGCATCCAAGAAACTCGGTATTGAAATGTTTGAATACATATCACAAGTGTATAAATTAAAATATTGTGTTGATGACGAGTTGCCGACACCATTAGTGAATATAATTAATGGTGGTAAGCATAGTGTTACAGGTGAGTTGAAAATCCAAGAATTTATGATTTTCCCGAATGAATCGTATAGCGTAAAAAAAAAGATGCGAATATGCTGTGAAGTGTATCATTCATTAAAAAAAATATTGGTCTTTAAATACGGAGAGAACGCAAAAAGCATAGGAGACGAGGGTGGTTTTTGTCCGCCGATTTATACAGCAGAAGAGGCGTTGAGTGTAATTGAAGAAGCCATCGTTAAGTCCAACTATGTTTCGGGTAAAGACGTATTTTTGGCGATGGACTGCGCGGCGAGTGAATTTTACAACGAAGAAACAAACTTATACGAGGTGGAAAATGGGCTATTTTTAAATAGCGACGATTTAACCGTTTATTATAATAATCTTATGGACAGACATCCTGCGTTAAAAAGCATCGAAGATGGTTTTCACGAAAAGGATTATAATGCCTGGAAGAAATTTTCTATGATAAATTCAAATAAAATTATGATTGTTGGCGACGACTTGTTTACTACAAATAAGACTCTTATTGAGAAAGGATTGAAAGAAAAATTTGCGAATACGCTGTTGTTAAAGGTGAACCAAATTGGAACAATAAGTGAAGCGATTGAAGGGGCGGAATTGATGTTTAATCAAAACGAAAATGTTATTGTCTCTCATCGTTCCGGAGAGACGAACCACGCTTATATTGTTGATATTGCGGTTGGAATTGGTGCCAAATATTTAAAAATAGGAAGTCCTTGTAGAGGAGAGAGAGTTGCGAAATTTAATCGACTAATAGAAATTGAGATGTATCTTTCAACTATATAAAGCGCGTAAATTTGTTTATTAAATTCATAAATTGAATAAACAATAAAAACTTATAAGACAATACTAATGCCCGTTGCTATGTATGTAACCACCTAGATGCCATGTTTGAGTTTTCTTCTGTTTATGTAATGTGGGTTTTATCCTTGTAATTTTTAAGTAAGGATTGATATTTAATGTTTCGTTTCTTTGATACGACATCATTTGTAATATTTGACAGCGGAAATTTATAATATTAAATAGTGTAAAGCGCCTAAATTTAGTAAATAATATATGCTTTATATGTTCCTCCAAATGTTTTATTTGTCCATATTTCTTCTAATGTGTATTTTATTTTATTTTCTAATTTACATTCATCCATTCCGTTTATTTTTTTTATTATATCATTAAGATTCATATCAAACTCTACTATTTTTCCATATAATAATTTATTATTATTTAAAGATTCATCACTAATTTCTAAAATATTATTTTCAATATCATAATTTTGTATTATGATATAACCATCATATATTTTAAAATTATTGTTTATTTTTTTTATTAGTTCTACATTAGTTAATTTATTATAAAAAAAAAATCTTATCATTTAATTATAAAAATAAATAATTATATACAAAATAAATAATTATATACAAAATAAATAATTATATACAAAATAAATAATTATAAAATTAGAAGTTTTAAATGAGAAATATTTAAATATATTTTAAAATATATTTAAATACTATACGAGTGTTTAAATAATGAATAAACCTGAAACCGACTCACCAATTACATATTGTATTGAGGAAATTGATAATACCGAAAATGTGGTAGATTTTAATATCGAAGATTTAATTAAACAAATAGACGATGAAATTTCTGTCCCAAATATGATTAATTATAGTAAAAAATATAATGTAAAGGAGATATTATTAATATGTGAATATTATGGAATTTCAAAAAAAATAAAAACATCAACTATTAATAAAGAAACATTAATAGACTATTTAATTGCATTTGAAAATGATACAGCTAATACAGATATAGTATTTCGTCGAAAAAATATGTGGTTTTATATAAATGAACTTAAGAATGATAAATTTATGAAGAAATTTGTTTTGTGGCAATAAATTATGATTAATACTAAATTAAGTATTAAATATAAAATATATTAATAATATAAATGGTCTTGTCAAAATTAAATAGTGAGGTTAGTTATCATGAATTAAAAAGTGTCGACCCCGGAGATTTAAAAATGGAAGCGAATTTATATCAATTAGAAATAAAGGATATTGATATAATTATCGCAGTAGGAAATTCTAAAAATACTTATGAAGATAAAAATATTTTATATTTTCCAATTTATTTAGTTAAACATAATAATAAGGTTTTTCAAATTGGGGTTTATGAAATAAATGCCAACGATTATTTATCATATTTGGATAAATATAATAATTTGGATATTGAAAAAATGGACGAACCGTTGATTTATTCATTTGTTACTAAAGAATTATTGAATAAATTGAGACTCCGTCCCGAATTACCGTTGCATAAGTTAGATAAAGAGGAAGGTGAAATAACAGAGGATGAGGAGGAGGAGGAGGAGGACGAAGAGGATGAAGAGATCAACATAGTAGAAGAATACGATATTCCCAAAGAGAGAGAAGATATATTTATTAAAATAAAAGGTATTCCTGTTCCACCATTATTAAAAGAAGAAACCAAAAAAGAAGCTAAAGATATTAGAGAAAAATATCATTCATCCGCAAAAGATATATGGATAGAGAAATTTATGAAAAATACAAATTATTCAATTGCTGACAATGAAGGAGGAGGGGATTGTCTATTTAATACAATTCGTGACTCATTCGCGAGTATTGCTCAACAAACCAGTACCAATAAAATACGTAAGAAGTTAGCAGAAGAAGCCAACGATGTTATTTTTGAAGAATATAAAAACCATTATGATATGTATTCTGCTTCCATTATTAGAGACACTCAAGAAATTAAAAAATTAGCAAATGAATATGAACTAATTAAACAACGATTTAATGGCATTATCGATAGAGATGAACAACGCAAATTAATTTTACACGGAAAAGAAATAAAAGCTCAGCACGATAGAGTGGTTGAAGAGAAAAAGGTTTCCACCACAATATTAAAGGAATATAAATTTATGAAAGGTGTTAACGATTTGGAGAAATTTAAAAAGGTAATTAGACATTGTGATTTTTGGGCGGATACTTGGGCACTATCGACATTAGAGAGAATATTAAATATTAAGTTTATTGTTTTATCTAGCGAGAGTTATGAAAACGGCGACGAAAAGAATGTTTTACAATGCGGACAATTAAATGATATAATATTGGAACAAAGAGGTAGATTTACGCCAGAATTTTATATAATAATTGAATACACTGGTAATCATTATAAATTGATTGGTTATAAGAAAAAATGGATATTTAAATTTACTGAAATACCATATGACATCAAGCATTTGATATACCAAAAGTGTATGGAACAAAACGCTGGCCCTTTTTATATTATTCCGGATTTTCAAAAATTTAAATCGAAACAAAAAAACACAGTTGTTAAAGAAGCACAATATGAAGACTTAACTGAAAGCAAATTGAGGGGTCTATATAGTGACGAAATTGTATTACAGTTTTATTCCAAATCTGATGACAAACCACTTCCTGGAAAAGGTAGTGGAGAGACAATCCCTAGTGATAGACTAATAGAATTTTCTACATTGGCAAGTATTCCGAAATGGCGTAAGAAACTATCCAACTTCTGGGTTCAACCGTTTACTTTGGATAATCATAAATGGGCCTCAGTTGAGAATTATTATCAGGGGTCAAAATTTAAAAAATCACATCCAGACTTCTATTTAAGTTTCTCTCTAGATTCCGGAACTGAATTATCAAAAGATCCGGCAATGGCAAAGGCGGCTGCGGATAAGACAGGTAAATTTAAAGGTGAATTATTAAGACCTGTTGAGGTTACGGTTGATTCTGACTTTTTTGGAAAAAGACAAAAGAAGGAAATGTATGATGCACAATACGCAAAATTTACGCAAAATGAAGATTTAAAAACATTGTTATTAGCAACAGGAGACGCTAAATTAACACATTTTATTAGAGGATCTCCTCATATTGTATTTGACGAACTTATGATGGTTCGCGATAAAATTAGACGTACTGAAATGTAAGTTATAAATAATAAATTTGGGTTATAACTTATTTAACAACATAAAAATATATAACAATATATAATAAGAATGAAGTTATTAAAAGAAAGCAAACAGTTCATGTTATTTTTTTTAAAAAATAATCATTTAAATGTAATCAATTTTACAAATAAAACAAATAGCATTTTCCGCGAATTATATAATGAAATAGTAAAAGCATACAATTACGTTAAGATACATTCACCTTACAAAGCAACTATTAAAAAAATTACCAATTCATCTCAAATAACAAAACCAAAAATGTTTAACGCAAAAAGTTTTCCAAAATTAGTTAGAAATCATATTGATGAACGGATTATGACCGAGGTGTCTTACTTTTTTTCTATATATGATAGAAAAATAAAGGTCCATTTCATGGTTGAAACCGATAACGTTGAAGGGAAGTTAGAAATATATAATAGATATGTCGAAACAATTGCTATGTGGTTACATATATTAAATATATATGCGTCTAAAAATTGCGTTAAAACAATTAATATTTATTTATATTTTACATCTCTTTTAAAGCAATTGCCAAGTTCAAATATTAATGTTTTAGATGAAAATAATATTAACACTGCTTTTACAACTACGTGTCCTATCGATTCAGAAATAGTTGTTTTTAGAAAAGAAGAATGGTTTAAGGTTTTCATACACGAAACATTTCATAATTTTGGTTTAGATTTTTCAATGATGAATAACGAAACATTACATAATTGTATTTTGGATATTTTTCCTGTAAATTCAACAGTAAACGCATATGAATCTTATACAGAATTTTGGGCGGAAATCATAAATGTACTATTTTGTAGTTTCTTTGAACAGAAGAATAAATCGGATATAAATGAATTTCTCTCTGGATGTGAATTATATTTAACTATCGAGAGAGATTATAGTTTCTTTCAAATGGTTAAAACCCTTCAATTTATGGGTCTAACATATAAAGAATTATATTCAAAGACAAAATATGCAAAGAATGCTAGAGATAATTTATATAAAGAGAAAACAAATGTGTTTTCATATTATGTATTGAAAACAGTATTATTAAATAATTTTCAGGGTTTTTTGGGTTGGTGTAATATACAAAATGTTTCTCTCTTAAATTTTAAGAAGACACACGATACTCAAATTTCATTTTGTGAATTTATAAGAAAAAATTATAAGACATCATCTATATTAGAAAGAGTGAATGATTCCGAAAATTTTCTCTCTAAAGTAAAAAATAAGAAAGGTAATATGAAATATGTTTTGTCAAATATGCGGATGAGCATCTGTGAATTGGGGTAAATTTATAACTCTAACAAATTTGTTTATTGTTATGTCTCTCTTATAATTATATTTAATTATTTATAAAGTTGAATTATTTTATAAATAAATATTTATCATATTACAATACAGAAATGGATGTTAAAATTAATACGACTAATCTTAATACGATTTTACCGAACTATATGTTTATTCAACTGGCAATTCAGCAAAAACAAAAACAAAAAGAAGAAAACGCAGATATATGGAAAGATAGTCCATATAAACATATAGTAAAATTCCAATTAAATAATATTGGAAACATCGGTGAAACATTTATACAAAATATTTGCGACACCTGTCAAATTCAAGCACAAGTAGGGAATGGATTAATTCTAAATAAGAGTATTAAAATAAAAACATCACACCGATGTTCAAGTACTCCGACTTTTCAACATGAGTTAGGAGAAACGCCTTGGAAAACAGAATTTATGGCATTTATTGACATAGCTCCTATGTGTATATATTTAACTATATTTAAAAACTTTGATGAAGAATTATATAAAAGTGGTGCAAAATGTGGACCGTGTTTTCCAACAAAAACTGTTACTTGGAGAAACGGAAGAGGAGTATTTACATTAGATACAACAATAAAAACAAATGAAGCAAATATTATAAAAGGACATACTTTTAGGTTTGATGACAATATTAATTTAAATCTACTAAAAACATTTATATTATTGAAATTCAATAAAGAATAAATCGTGTAGTTGTAATTTTCTCTCTTCTTCAACTATTAATTCGGCGTTTTAAATGTGCGAAGGTGTAAAACAAACCTACATCATATTGGTTGTGTGTAATAATAAAATTGAAATCAAAAATACAGGTTAAATAGAAGTATTATAACTAAACAAAATGGGAATTCGTCATTTAAACCGATTTTTAAAAGAAAATACATCATCTATCAATTTATGCAAACTTTCAGAATTTTCTGGAAAAAAGATTGCGGTTGATATTAGCATATATATGTATAGATTTGTAGGCGATAATAACTTAATTGAAAATATATATTTAATGCTTTCAATATTTAGATATTATAATATTATTGCAATCTTTATTTTTGACGGTAAACCACCCCCCGAAAAGAGCAAATTACTACAAAAACGCCAGGAAGATAAACAAGAGGCTAAAAAAGAATATAACAAACTTAAAAATACGCTAGAGTTAAATACTGGTATGGACTATTCTACTAAACAAGAAATTATTTACAATATGGATATGCTTAAGAAGAAATTTGTAAATATTAACAAAAGTGATGTCGATACAGTGAAAAATATAATTAGATTTTATGGCGCAACTTACTATGACGCGCCCGGCGAAGCAGACGAATTATGCGCTATTTTAACTATTAAAGAGAAAGTTTGGGCGTGTTTAAGCGAAGATATGGATATGTTTGTTTATGGCTGTCCTCGCATAATCAGGTATGTAAGTCTATTAAATCATACTGCTGTAATGTATGATGTAGAAGGAATATTAAATAATTTAGGTATTACTCAGAAAGAACTTAGAGAGATTTGTGTTTTATCTGGAACTGATTATAATTTAGAATGCGAACATAACAATATTACATTAACTAGTGCGTTGAAATATTTTAAAAAATATCACAAGTCAAAGTCAACGCTAGAATTTTATGATTGGCTAAATGAAAATTATGAAAATATCATTAAAGATTACGATTTATTGAAAAATATTTATAATATATTTGATTTATCACAAAGACATCACATGATTAAAACAATTAAAAAATTAAATATCACAAATGGACCAATTATGAAAAATGAAATTCACAATATTTTAAAGACAGATGGGTTCGTGTTTCCATAATTTATTATTTTTTTTATACACTTAAAATACTATAATCGAATTAATACTCTAAATGAAAATAGATGAATCAATATCATATAACGAATCAGTTGATAATTGAGGTATTTGAGTATATTTATTATTTTTAAGCAACTCCCTCATAGATTTTAATAATTCTCTCCAAGAACTTTTGGGGTTTTTATTTATAGATTGAATAAAGGACCAGGTCATTGCACCTTGTGCCTTATTATCAATTTGAGCTTCGGCACTAGTTTGAGAGTCCATACATCCACTAATCATTATAACATTTCCATCGCATTCTGAAACTCTATCATTCTCGGTATATTTATCATAGTTATTACTATCTAAATAATTAAATTTTAAATCAAGCATGGTTCCACTATTACAACTATCAAATAATCCAAAAATTGTAACGTCTTTCTTTAAGTTTTGTGATATTATGGATTTAATTTCATCATCAATTATACCTTGAAAGTCGCTGCTTATTAACATCTCGTCCATTCCATCTGTTTCATCTCCATTACTGTCATAAGTATTTGAACCATGTCCACTATAATAAAAAAATAAAAAGTCGCCTGGTTCAGCATTAACAATCATATTTGTTAGTTCATCTAATATGTTTTTTTTAGTTGGTTTTAATGAAGTCAAATCAGTAAGTTGTTGAATCGATACAAATCCTTTTTGAGTAAGTATATCTTTTATTCTATTTGTATCATCAATACATCCTGATAAAGCATATTGAGTATTAATATAATTAATGCCTACAAGAAGTGCCTTTTTAATGTTTGTAGAAGTATTAACCTCTGTAAAAGCAAACTCGAGCAAATTAACTCGTTCTATTTCATTTTGTCGGTTTTCTATAAGAATATTTCTGTTTTCTATATATCTTTTCACGAGTTCATTTATAATAGCATATTTATTTCTGTATCTCGAATATCTAAGTTTGTTATATTCTCTAATTAAATTATTACGTAACCTTCTAAACCTATTTTGGTAGTGAGAGTTAATATCTCTAATTCTAGACTCTTTGTATAATTCTAAATTTGAACTTGAACTTGAACTCATTATATATTTAATTATTAATTTAATTATTACTAAATTAATAATTTACAAACAAAAATTTTATTTTAATTGGGGTGTGTATTTAGGCAACGACTTCCGTAGCAGCCTTAACTGCCTTAGCAAAATGGGGAGACATATATCTTTGAAGATTGAAATACGTTAGTTCATCGGACTTATTAAGCTTCAAAAGAGCAGCCAACTTGTCGTCGGGGTTAATCTTGCGACCATTTTCCTTGTCTTGAAGACTGTGAGCGCGGATATACTTGTTAATATCACGCGTCACTTCAGTGCGTGCCATTTCAGTTCCAATATCCTTTCCAAGGAAAGAAGCAAGCTCATCCGAAATCTTGGTTGGCTTGACGAACCCGGACGGAGCACGATTTCCAGCCTTGCGCTTGCGCTTGGAAGATAGCTTTTGAGCGAACTTGATTTCGCGAGACCACTTCTTCTCAAGAACCCTGTACTCGGTCTTCAACGCGGAAATCATTACACTTAGCTGTTGAAGCTTACCCATAAATTCACCAGATTGTTCCACAAGAGGAGCTTCGCCATCAGAGGCAGCGTCAGCAACAACCGCTGGCGCGGGGTCAGTCTTGCTGGACTTAGCCTTATTTTCTACAACAGGAGCTGTAGATGCTTGTACGGAAGCAGGAGTGGGAACGGGAGCGGGAGCAGAAGTGGGAGCAGAAGTGGGGACTTGTTCAGTCGCTGTCTTTGATGTTTTCTTTGGCATCTTATTATACTATATTCTAACAATATGCTTTTAAGTAGTTTTTAGGTAAAAAATATATATTGGTACGATAATATGATACTAATAACTAAATGCGTTTAATTATTATCGAATTATATGAAATTATATAAAATTATATAAAATTAAAAGTAATTAACTGATTGAAAAAGCCAAGGAAGAGATGTAGCAGCTTCGTTGTTTACTAAAGTTAATGCACCCAGAACATAATAAGCGCCTAAAGATTTACTATCTTTATCTATTCCATTATTTACAAAGTTTTCTAATATACCAAGTAAGACACTTTTAACATTCCATAAATTTTGTTCCGTAATTATATATTGAATATTTAAATTTCTGAAAGGGTCACCGACCGGCGGACAAATATTGCGTTTTATTTCAATTGACAATTGAGCTCTGTATTTCCAAATATCCATCAATTCTCTTATAAATTTTATAAGTTGTATTTTATCCAAAGAGAGAAACCAACTCGCACTTGAATAATTACCCAACGCGTCTATATTCTGAAATAAGGTTAGAGCTTTTAGTTCAACCACTTTTTCATTTGATAGTTTTAGTGTATCATCTTCAAAATTTAAAATTATGGGGATATTTAAAATTCTTCCAAGACGAATTATTCCCCGAATATTTTTAAATACAAAATCTGGAATTAAATTACGATTATATGGATTTTTAATATCATTATCCGATTTTAAAAATAAATTGTGGAGCGAAGATATATCAAATCCATAAATAAACCCATCAATGTCCTTATAACTAATAAATTGATGAAAATTTATTTCTTCAATTGGTTCCATTGTTATAAAATCAACACTATTTGTGCACATTTGTCTATCCCTAATAGATGGACCATGCAAAGACTTATATTTTCCAACTAAATATCCTCTAAAAATTTTTTGTATTTTAATTATATGTGATGAAAAATATAAATAACTATAAATTCTTATTATCATGTTTTGTTTATTTCCGCTTGTTTTTAGTTTATAATGTTTCGCAAAACATTTCAATTGTGTAATATTATAAGAATTATTGAGCAGATCATTATACGTAGTAATGTCTGGAATTATTATTTCATATCCTGAAACCTTTTTACGCGTATTAACAATTGGCATTTGGTCTTCGCATTTGGCAGTAATATTATTTAAATATGTTTCGATCACATTTTTTGTGGTGTTATTTTTTTTTAAATGTTCTTCCATATTATTATATATTATTATATAATATATTATTGTTTTTATATATTATTGTTTTTATATTTAAAATTAATAATATTATTATCATTTTTAAATTCTTTACTGATGTAATTATTATTTTAAATTATAATATAAACTAACCTAATATTTATTTTTGGGAATTCAAATACTAAAATCTTCAAGTCTGTAAATAATTCTTTTCTGGATAATTTATTCTTAAACTCACACCAGAAAACATTTTAATTGATTTAAAAAAAAAATTGATTTAAAGATAAAGCCATAATATAACTCATACTAGCAAGATGTCTAACGCAATCATTGACGGAACTAATATTGATTTGTCTGTATTCAGCTACAGCTCTCCTAAGCCGAATGCGGCCGGAGGAAAGGTTGTTAATTTATATAATAAGCATGCGAAGGAGTCGCTTACTATTTCCGTACCACTAATGGGCTCTTGGGGGGCTCAAGAGTCTAAGGAAGTCATCGGTAAGGGTGCGGACGGAAAGGCCATTACCAAGGGAACAGGTAAGTATACTATGTCCCTTCAATTCTCGAAAGGACAATATACTACTCCGGATGCTGATAAATTTCTAGAACAAATGAAGTTGGTTGAAAATAAAATTAAGCAAGATGCTATGATTAATTCTAAGGAGTGGTTTGGCAAGGTTATTAACTCGATGGATGTTATGGATGAGAAAATTAGCCCTATGTTGAAATATCCTAAGGTTAAGAATAGTGAAGAAAGAAATTTGGATGAGCCACCAAGTTTGACTGTTAAGCTTCCTTGTTGGAAGGATGTCTGGCAAACTTCTGTGTTTGACGAAGATTACAACCCCCTTTATGTCAAGGGAAAGACTACTACCAAGGAAACTCCTCTAGATTTCTTGGTAAATACTAGCAAGGCGCCTATTCAAGTAATTGGCCTCATTCAATGCGGCGGGTTGTGGTTTGTTGGAAGTCCGGCAAAGGTTACTGTTACTTGGAATTTGAAGCAAGTTATTGTTAGAAAACCCAAGACCTCTTCAATTCCTGACGATACTTGTTTCTTGACTGTTAAACAAACGGATAGAGAATTGTTGTCTGGGTCGTCTGAAACCGAAACCGAACAAAACGACAATTTTGTAAGTGCTTCTGTCGAAGATTCTGATGGCGAAGAGGAATACAAACTACCCGTTCCGGATCCTGTACCTCTACCTGTACCTCTACCTGTACCTGTAGAAGAGACGGTAGAAGAGACGCCCGCAGATACAGTAGACACGCATACTTCTGTAAATTTGTCTTCTTCGGTTTTTGAAGAAACGCCAAAAAAGAAGGCGGTTGTAAGAAAAACTAAGAAGGACGCGTAAATAGTTAATAGTATTTAGTATATAGTAAATAATATTTTTTTTAATTTATATTACATCGAACGAAAATAAATTTTAGACAAAATAATTAAAAAACTTAATTATATTTCATTATAATTAAGTTAAGTTTAGTTTGGAATAAACTAATTTAAATATTTTATAAAATATTTAAATTATAAATTGGAAAAACAAATTATTTTATAATTTATTATATATATATTATATGACAGAACCATTTTATATAAATAAAAATAATGTTCCGAATAATATGATGGATGTAAATAGTGAACCAAAAAAAGACGATTCACAACGAGAATCAAATTATACAAATAGAAATAGCGATGATCCATTTATTGAAAATAATAATATGATACATATAAAAAATGGTTTGAATATGACATCGTCAGACCCACACTCCTCACCAAAAAAAGACGATTCACAACGAGAATCAATTTATACAAATAGAAATAATTATTGTAATTCAAAATCATTAATTGCAAAAAATAATATCTATATAGACAAAGCTAAAAATATAATAAACACGGGAATTGGTGATAATACAGGAATTATAAAAAATGATGTAAACAGATATAGACAAATTTTACAAAATGATTGGAATAAATGTTGTAAAAATCAAATAATTAAAAGCAAACAATGTAATGATTTAAATAATACATTTATAGAATTAGGTAAACAAATTAAAGGTGGTAAAAACAAATCAAAAACAAAACAGAAACGACCTAATAAGAAATGGACTAATAAGAAACGAAATAATAAGAAATGGACTAATAAGAAACGAAATAATAAGAAATGGACTAATAAGAAACGAAATAATAAAAACAATAAAGAGTAAAAATTATATTTTATTGCATCTTATTTTCTTGTTTATTCTTTTTAGTAACCGATTTTCTACCCTTATTCTTTCTCTTTTTAGTAACCGATTTTTTCACCTCTGACTTTTTCCTCGATTTTTTTGTTTCTTTTTTTACATTTTTATATTTCATACTATTTCTAATAAATTTTTCTATTGCTATTTTATCACTCAATATAATATCTATAATATTTTTATAAAAATACCTAAAAACGGAACGATGTTTTTTTATATCGTCAAATGAAAACCATTTTATTTTGGTTTTTTCAAAGATTTTTTCATTTTCTATTATTTTTCGATCCAAATTTTTTTGTAAAAAAATTTGATTATTATTGTAATATAATGGTAGTTTTTCATCGTACTTCATAGGGAAAATATGTACTCTATATCTAGTATAACCATTTGGTTTATAATCAATATCATATGTTCCGTGTACGTCTAACATTTTTTTAAGGGTTTTATTTGAACCTAAAAATCCAGTTAGTTCTTCCTCCCCCTCTCTAACAGCAGTTTCTAAAAAAGTTTCTCCATTATCTGTCGCTCCTCCAAAATCTGACCACCCTGATTTTTCATCAATAACTCTCTCTTTTCCAAATAAAAAATATATTTTATTATTGTGTAATACCGCTGGTAAAATACTACCTCCCATATAAGTACATTTTATAATATTTTATACAACAATATTTATAACTACTAAATTTTAAACAGATAATCATATTACGGAAGGATAACATTATTGTGGGGTTTACAAATATTACTACTGAAATAAAAATAGTTCAATAACATTTAGACGCGTGTATTAATGATAAACTAAATATTTCTGTAATAAACGCAGAAGTTGTTGAAGGACAAAGCGTAGGTATTGATTTAGGGGGACAAAATTATTATTTCAATATATTTACTTTGTAAAATTTCTGAAAATATGTTGATATTATTGATTACCATATTAAACGTTATTATGATAAAATGATTCATGATGTCATACTAATTTCATCACACGAAATAATGTATTTAGTAATATTAAATACGCTTAAAGATTTAATATTATAATTAATAATGTCTTCATACAGTGTAACACTCGGACAACTTTTATCATTTAAGCCACAAAATAACAGAGAGAAAGAAATATATAATATTAATCAATCTGTTATAGATGATATAAATATACATTTACAAAAAGATATGTATTATTTGGGCGGTCACATAAAAATGAATTGTAATGATGAAATAAATTTGGAGTTATTTGATAAAGTTAGAGAGATTAATAGACAGAGGATGAGTGAATACGGAGAGCCTTGTAATAGTTTTGAAGCCTTCTCTATAATTCGACATAACACTATATTTGAAGAGACTAATAATATAGTCAAAAAATATTTTGAAGTTATAAATTTGAGAGAAAATAGTTAAATAATAGTTACTTTAACTATTATATCTGATTTATCATTTATATTATATATATCCCTTTTTATTTTTGATATACCCTGTCTCTTAAATCTATAATATTGTTCTCTTTTCATATATAAATTAGAGAGAGGTATTGATAATTTTTTATTTCCAATATAAACTGATATGTCTTGATTACATATTAACATATCAGGTAATTCATTATATGCACTTATATATGTTTCAATATATAAATTATTATCATCATCTAGTTTCATTCCTTCTGGTAATTCTGGCTCACACAGAACAATAATTTCACAGCCAGAGCCATCATAATAAGTTTCGTTGTGCCATAAAGGAACAAGATAAAATTGACTATTCACATATAATTTATAAAAATTATTGTCCAGTAAATCATCAATACTTGGATTCAATTTATATATCTCGACATTATCATACTTAACTATAATAATATCTCTAACCTGAGCCAATAATTCATTGCTAAAATGAATTACAGAACGATAATTAGAGAGAAAATTATAAATTTGCAATGCACTATCTTTATCAAGGTCTTCAAATATTTTAAGCGATATTTGTTTTCTACCATCTAAAATGTCACTAATTATTGAAAATACGATATCGGTATATTTGTTATCAAGAACACTCCTAATAAAATTTTTCAAAACATTAAAATACATATATTGCTCTTTAGTATTATTTTCTGGTTCAGTAAAACAATCTTCTGAATTTAGTTTCAATATTTCACATTTAAGATAGTTATAAGCTTCATTAAGTTTTTGAAACTTTTCAGTAGATATATCAGTATTGTCATTTTTATCTGGATGATGTTTTAGAGCTAACTGATGATATTGTTTTTTTAAATAATCTAGAGAGAGTTCTTGGTATTTAATATCATCAAAACCTATTTCAAGTATTTCAAAAGCATCCTTATAATTCATTATTTTATTACTTATTTATAAACTTTAAGTTTAAACCTCATCAATAGAATAATTATTTTTATTTTATTGATTATATATCGGTAATTTATAAGTATAAACGTTAATAATAAGAAATCTAAAAATTGTTAATATGTTTTGCCAAATAAAACAAGTATTTTTCTACGTGATATATTGGCCTGTAATTGTTGTTGTAATATTGAAAGAAACAATATGTCTTCAATAAAATACCCGAAATAGATTTTTTATTTATTTTATCCTGATAAACCAAACTAGAGAGAATATACCAAATACACTCTGTTATATCCAAGTTATAGATAAATATATCATACAATATATCTCTAAATTTTAAAAATTGCAAGTCATTTATATTTATCAAATTATTGATTATCTTATTACAAATAATCCTATATTGTAACATCAACTCTTCATTATAACCATGCAACATTTTTATATTTGTTATATTTTCTAGTTTTATTTTTCGTGGAAGTTTTATTTTTGCACACTTTTGATATAATGTTTTTGTTGGCCTACATATATTTATCACTTCACAGCAGTTTAAAATATTGTCTGGAATAAAACTTAATTCTTCGCAGATCAAAATAAACTTAATATCAACACCGAATGACGTATTATTCTGCATATAGCTATAAAAATTATCTAATAATTCACTGTGTATTTCATGAAAATATTTACAAACTATTATTCCAGTCTTATCTGGCTTAGTTGTTACAATGTCTACTATTTGTTGATAAATATCGTGCCAAAGTAGTTTCGAAGTACATCCTAAGAGAGACATATCAATTTCATAATGTATATCACTAACTTTAAAGAAATATTGGTTCTTATTATAAGTTACACTTATTTTTCTTTCATATTTTAATTCAGTAGGACTATACTTTTTTATTGATTTTAACATTTGAGTGTATTTACCCGTTCCACTTGGACCATAAAAAATAAGATTTTTAAATTCATTCAGTGAGTTTGGAAACCTTTCATATATTTTTTCTAATTTGGGATGCAAATTCTCTCTATTGTTTTCAGATATATATTCTTCAAAATGTGTCGCATGAAACTTCATTATTTATATATTTTACTATTCTTTTATTATCATATAAACTCAATAATTATATTTATTATTAATTGTATAACGCTTAAAAAGATAATTTATTATATCATATGAACTTAGTTAAAACGTTTGAACAGTATAATGATAACAATGTTATTTTTTGTGATCCTATTAAAAATAATGTCATGAATGATGGAAATTTTATTAGACTTTTATATTCAAATAATATTATGGTAGTAAATGGAGTATATTTATTGATTAATATGACTGATATTTCGTGCGAAAAATACTACCACAAATTTAAATGTTCTTTTAATATTCAACAACATAAAGAATTGATTGAAAATTTAAAATTATTAGAAGAAGGGATACTTAAAAAATATAAAACAAATAAAATACCATCACATAAAATATATGAACAAATTAAATGTGGGTATATTAAAATATTTTCTTATACACCAAACAATTCTAATTGCCAATTTATTCTTAAAATATCTGGAATATGGGAAACTCAAAATAGTTATGGACTTACATATAAATTCTTACAAATTTAATTAACAGTAAATCCGTCTGTTGAATAATATTTAAGTATTGTATATAATATTATTGAGCTTATTCCAGTTAAAACACCTAATAAATAAATTATACTAGAAGTAACATTTGAAATTTTTCCCGTTGTTTGAAATTTTTCGGTGTTTATATTGTTCATTATAAGATATACTTGTAACATTAAAAGCATAACAATTATATTACTAAATGAATTATAATTAGGAGAAATATGACCTTCGGTTATGTTATTTTTATATTGTATTAATAAATATAAAACAAATGAAATTACACCCAGCATTAAGATAAATGGACCAGAAGTCATTAAAATTGAAGACAATATTTGTAAAGCAGAATCTTTAGACGTTGTCTTTAAAACGTGTGAAAATAAAATAAATAAAATCATCATTATCCCAAAAATTAATAATGAATAACCTGCTAAATACGCACCTAAATATGTAGACGAACTTGTAAAAAAACCAATTATAAATGCAACTATTGACGCATAAATACATGCTTTGTAAACTGTTGAATAAAATTCATTCATTATATACTTGAGCGACAATAATTTATTTTTTAATAAAGTTTTTCAATTCGTCTATTTCATTTTGCATCTCTTTTATTTTTGATAACATTATTGGTATTAATTCTTGATAATTTACAGTTTTATACCCCTTTTCTATCGTATTTACTAATTCTGGAAATACTTTCTCAACCTCTTGAGCTAAAACTCCAAAATGTTTCAACTTAGTTTTATCTTGTTTATAAGAAAAATGTATTGGATTTATTTTAAATAAGTTATCCATTTGTTCTAATGATATTGATTCTATATTTTCTTTTAATTTTTCATCAGATGGATTATAAATTGAACCGTCTACATATAAATCCTTTTTAACAACCAAATCATTATTTATATTTATTGACTTTTTACTATCTGATGGCGTAATTACTATCTGGCCAGATGTTAATCGTTTATACGACCAAGTTGCTGTGCTTTGACTACCAAGATAAAATTGTTTTATAGATTGTTGATTATCTTCTATTTTACCTCCATAATTAGCTGATGTGCTTATAACAGACATTTAATATATATAAGTATTTTACTTCTATTAATTTAATATATTAAATATATTAAATATATTAATATAAAAATATATTTAATTGTATATATAATGTCTGTAAATTCATTTGCGAATACACAAAAATATAATGATTTATACGCCAACGCGAGTTATAATGTTAATACATCACATCCTTTGATTACTAGTTCACAAGAATATCTTTATTATAAAAAATATATCTCAATTCATTCAGAAGATAGAGATATATTAAAATATCCTAATTCAGCTGAATTTGAAATAGAATTACCAGAAGATTATTTAAATGTTTCTACATTAAGACTTTCTCAATGGACATTTCCCGCAAATTATAATGCATTTTCAATTACAAACGACAATATTAATTTTTCTTTTAGAATTAAAAATCCATATAATCCTTCCGAATTTGGGGTGTTAGATGTCTATAATTATAGAATATTCCAAGCTTTGTTTAATTCAAACTCCACACCATATGGTTTTCAAATCGAAGAAGGGTTTTATAATCCTAACCAAATAGCTACTGAATTAACAAATAAATTTAATTATGTTGTAACAACTACAATTATTAATTACTTTGAAACCCAAATAACTCTTTATCCAAGCGAGGGTTGGGACATAACATTAGCTGAGTTTTTGGAAAATGGCGGTTATAATCGTTTTATTATTGTTTACAATATTGTATCTCTTAAATTGTGGTTTGGGAATAGAGCCGACGGATTTGAACTACTTAATGAAACAGTTTTGATATCAGACGTATTGACTGATAATTTTTGTATACCTGGTAGGAAAAGACTTCCTGATGCTTCTAATTATGGTTTATCTGGTTATCTTGGATTACCTAAAACTAACCAAGAAGCTACAAATATAGTTGATTTGTCTAATAAAGCATCATTTTCTAATATTAAAGGTAAACCCATACCAAGATTTTATTATGGAGATGTTACACCTGGCGACGATGGGTATTGGTTGCTTCCTTTAAATTTATCTGGCTGCGAAGTTTATTGGATTGAGGCTACGTGGAAATTAAATATTATGGGAGAACCATATTTATATATGGATATTACTGGAAATAATTGTATCGACGAAACTAAACCTTATAATATTACTAGCTTTACACTTGAAACAAATAAAACAAATGGGGTTGTGGATTCCGCATTTGCTAAAATGAGTGTTCCTGCGACACCATTATCACAATGGTATGACAGAGAATCATCGCCATACAAATTGTATTATCCTCCCGCAGAGAGAATTAGAAAATTAAAATTTAAAATTAGATATCATAATGGCAAATTAGCTAATTTCGGAACTTTTAATTATTCTTTTATGTTAGAATTTACACTTTTACTTCCTCAAATTCTCAGAAAAACAACTTCACAAATTATATCATAACCAACAAACCGCTACAATTTTATATTATATTTATCTTCTATCCACGACTTTAAAATAGTCAAATCACATATTTTATAGTCTTCTCGTGTTTCATTTATAAAATTATTAATGTTATAAAACTTCGGGGTTTTCATCTTTGCTGTCTTATAAAACAAATATTCGCCCTTAGGACCCCTTCTTATCGATGCATATTTATTTATCTCTCTAATTATATTTGAGCCTTCTTCCAATATATTTTTAACTTCTTCCAATGTTATGTTTTCTATTGGTCTATTACCTAGTTCTTTAAGATTTCTTGAGTTTTTCCCCCAACTAACATATAATCCAAATTTACCTTTGCGCAAAATAACCTCTTTTCCTTCATATTCACCAAGTATAAATTGGGATTTTGGCGTTTTTTCAGAATTAATAATTTCATTTATTTCATATTCACCATTTTCTAATTTTGATATATTGATACCTTCTTTTATTGGTTTAAAGGATACTTCTTCTTTACCATCCTTTTCTTCAACACATTTTACAACCGGACCATATTTACCTATCATATATGTATTATTATCGTCTATTTGGAATTCTATTTTTGTTTCGTTTTTTACTTCATCCACCAGTTTATTTATTTCATTATTACAAGATAAACATACATCAGACCAAATTAGTTCACCTTTTGAAACTTTATCAAGCGACCGTTCCATTAAACTGGTATAATGATAGTTAAATAATGAATTGAAATGTCTATTTAACAATTTCATTACTATAGTTCCTAGCGGCTGAATAACTAATTTATTCTTTTCATTTCCAAATTCTCTCTTATTTTCAACTTCTAATATCTCTCCATCTTCTAATTCAAAGTCCTTACACAGAATTTCTTTTCCCTTTACATCTTCCCTTTTAACATAACCTCGTTGTTGAATTTTATCAACGAGAGAAGAAAACGTCGATGGTCTGCCTATTCCCTTTTCTTCTAATAGTTGAACCAATCTCGCTTCTGTATAATGCGATTTTGTTCCTTTAATTGCAACACTTGATGTAATTTTTTTATAAGGAATTTTCGTTTCTTGTTTTATAGTTTGTAGATATTGGTATTCTTTATTCTCTCTTGATAATTTATGTGCAACTATTTCCCAACCTAGGAAATCAACTAATTCGCTACTATAACTATATTTCATATTTAATGGAGCTGAAATGTTGGCAGTTACTGAAAAATAACTCGATGATACCATACAACTCTCTAATGTATTGGTCCAGATAAGTTTATACATTCTTCTTTCTTTACCATCCATTTGTTCGGGTAATTCACATACTGAAATATTAGTAGGCCTAATAGCTTCATGTGCTTCTTGAGCAAAATTTTCCTTTTTTTGTTTTACACTTACCCCTTCAGAAGAACTAGATATTATTAAATTAGTATTAAAATATTTAACATCATATACAGATGTAATATATTCTGACGCTAATTTAATAAATTCACCACTATATGATTTACTATCTGTACGCATATATGTTATATAACCTCCTTCATACAGAAGTTGACAAATTCGCATCGTTTCTTTCGGCGAATAATGCAATTCATTGCTCGCAACCTGTTGAATTCTACTTGTGGTAAATGGTTCGGGCGGTTGTTTCAATATTTTTTTTGGTTGTGAGCACGAATAAATATGTGAAAAGTTGGCGCTTTCATCTAGAAAATTAATCATTGTATCTTCATTTTCAATCTGTTTATTTAATACAAACGATAAACTCGAATTAGTAAAATAACCAGTAGTATTGTACACTTTTTTCTCGACATATTGGTTAATATCTTCTTGATTTTCATATATCAAATTAAGAGCAGGTGTTTGACATCTTCCTGCGCTCAACGCATTATTATTTCCTTTTGGCATAGATACTAATTTCCACAGAACTGGAGATATTTTAAAACCAACTAGAATATCTAAAATTTGGCGGGTTTGTTGCGCTTGAACCAAATCTATATTCACCCTCCTTGGATTGGCAACTGCGTTTCGTAAAGCATTTTCAGTAATTTCATGAAAAATGATACGTTTAGTTTTAGATATATCTAATTTAAAAACTTCACATAAATGCCACGCAATTGATTCTCCTTCTCTATCATCATCCGTTGCTAATATTACTTCATCTGCCGTATTAATTGCTTTTCTTAAAGCTTCCGCGTTTCTTTTTTTTATTTGGGTATCAATCATTAAATACGTAGGATTAAAGTTATTTTCAATATCAATATCATTAATGGAATGCAATTCTCTTATATGTCCATAAGAAGCCATACATTTATAGCCCACACCTAAATATTCTTCTATTTTCTTACATTTTGCGGGCGATTCAACAATAACCAAACTTGTCGACGTAGTGATTTTTTTTGGCATAATTACATTAATACATACACATATATTTATGTTATTTAATTAAATATTCATATTGTTTTTATAATCTTTATAAGAATATATTTTATAATTGTCAGAAAACAACACATTTTGGTTTGGATATATATTATAAAATGGATCGGTTTCATCCCTTTTTAACATTTTTTCATCCTTTTTTAACAATATTTCATCCTTTTTAAACATAACCGCTTTTTTTAAACAACAACAATAGAATGTTAAAATTAATACGATCGCACAAAATATAAACAATACTAAATAAATTATCTTAATAAATAAAGTATATTTTTTTTTATTAATATTAGATACAGATGATAATGACACCGGGGTAGAAGTTTCATTTATAAATAAATCAACGCTATTTGGAATACTTGTTGGAATACTTGTTGGAATACTTGTTGGAATACTTGTTGGAATACTTGTTGGAATACTTGTTGGAATACTTGTTGGAATACTTGTTGGAATACTTGTTGGAATACTTGTT